>Ga0209515_10006836_pt1 | contig 14016 bp, 14 predicted proteins | sample Subgroupgradi54m_FD_187454 | JGI IMG/M metagenome (GOLD analysis project Ga0209515, IMG submission 187454) | Subsurface groundwater microbial communities from S. Glens Falls, New York, USA - GMW60B uncontaminated upgradient, 5.4 m (SPAdes)... ...
GCATGCAAGGATGATTTGTGGATAACTATGTCCTTAATTTTCTTACAAGGTATGCAAAAGATATAGAATGCGAAACGGTGAACCACAGCGTGACCATGATCACCGCGCCCCATAGGCCGTAAGACCTAGTCAGCCATAACCCGAGAGGAATACCCAGGCCGAGAATTATCAAATTTATCGTTATTGAGACCTTGACTTTGTTAATCGCCCGCCACATCGGCCCCAATCCGATGCCGATGCCAAACAACGCGCCATATATTAATAGGCCGGAAATATATCTAACGCTCGGCACAAAACTTGCTCCATAAAGAATCCTAAAAACAACCGGGGCGGTAATAATTGCGGCAACAGTAAGAAGGCAAGACAGGAGCATTGAGACCAAAGAAACGCGGATAAAATTCTTAGCTAACTTTTTACCATCCTCAATCAGCATTTTCGGAAACTCAACGTTAAGAAGAGTCGAAACCGGGCCCAGCATGCTCAAAGCGAGATTAATGTATCCAAAAGCAAGCTTGAAATAGCTTACCTCTTTAACGGGAACGTATATGCCCGTCAGAATAACCGGCAAGGCCATATACAAACTGCCCATATTCCGGTCGGCCGCGACCCACAAGCTGAAACCAAGATATTTTTTGATGTTTATCCGCCTGAAATTCCGGATTATTTTTCTTAAAGAAGGAAAAATTTCGTAACCGCGCCTTATTTGACTCCATAAAATTACCGAGATCATAAAAATAACGATCGCGCCAAAAAAATGTCCGAGGACGGCGCCCAAAACACCCAGCCCCATAAAAACAAGGAGCAAAGAAATACTTAGCCGGACTGCCTGGTCGGAGACAATCAAGACAGACATCTTTATTATTTTTCCAGTCAGTTGAAGAACGATAGCGGTCAGAGAAAAAAGAAAAGTAGAAAGAATTGAAGCCGCGACAATAATGCCAGCATAGTAACCAATGCTTTGATTATTATAAAAACGGCCGGCAATATTCGGTAAGAAAACAATCGCCGCCAAAGTGATCAGGGCCAATATGACGGTAATTTTTACGGTAAAAGACAGAATTTCGGTTACTTCTTCTTTATCTTTTCTGGCATAAGCGGCGCCCAGAAGCGCCGATACCGCGTCCTGTATTCCGGACCCGAGAAGAATGCTCACTAAACTGGCCAATCCAAAAGCCAATGAATAAACGCCAAAAAGCTCCGGCTGTAAAATGCGGGCGATCATGACGCCGATGCCGGCTTGAATAAGGTTGCCCATAAAGCTCCCGGCCTGAAGAGTGGCCACATTCTTGACAAATGAGTGCTGACGGAAATAACTAATTTTGTCTTTTATAGACCCAGAAACCATTTCCCCAGAATATCATCATTTAGATTCCGCTTCAATTACAAAGGGGGTTGTCAAAAGTTAGAAAATTAACTAATATACTCTAATCAAATTATGAAGAAAAAGATTGCCCTCATTACTGGGATTACGGGTCAAGACGGCTCATATTTAGCCGAGTTTTTGCTCAAGAAAGGATATGAAGTCCACGGCATCGTCCGGCGGGCTTCAACATTTAATACTGCGAGGATAAATCATCTATACCAGGACCCGCACGACAAAAACCCGAAATTATTCTTGCATTATGGCGACTTAGCCGATGCGGGAACAATTAGAAAAATTATTTACCAAGTCAACCCTGACGAGATCTACAATTTAGGGGCCCAATCCCATGTTAAGGTCTCTTTTGAAATCCCGGAATATACAATGGATATCACAGGTAACGGCGCCTTGAGAGTCCTTGAGGCAATAAGGGATTTTCAAAACGACACCGGAAAAAAAGTTAAGTTCTATCAGGCGTCAAGTTCTGAAATGTTCGGCTCGTCTCCCCCGCCACAAAACGAAAAAACACCTTTAAGCCCTCAAAGCCCCTACGGGGCGGCAAAAATCTTTGCCTACAATATGACTAATCTTTATCGCGAGGCCTATGGGCTCTTTGCCGTGAATGGAATACTTTTTAATCACGAGTCGGAACGGCGCGGTGAAACATTTGTTACTCGTAAAATTACACGCGGCATCGCCCATATCAAAGCAGGTTTAGATAAAAAATTATACCTTGGCAATCTAAATACTAAGAGGGATTGGGGCTATGCGCCGGAGTATATGGAAGCAGCATGGCTTATGATGCAGCAGCCAAAACCGGATGACTACGTCATCGGCACAGGCGAGACGCACACCGTAAAAGAATTTCTTGAACTGGCTTTTAAAGAAGCCGGGCTCGGCAACTGGAAAAAATACGTGGAAATTGACCCGCAGTATTACCGCCCCGCCGAAGTTAACTATCTTGTTGCCGACATAAGAAAAGCAAGAAAAATATTAAAATGGCAGCCGAAAACTAAATTCAAAGACCTCGTCAAGATAATGGTTTGGAACGACATCAATGAACTTAAAAAATAAAAAAATTCTTGTTACCGGCGGAGCTGGATTTCTTGGTAATTTTGTCGTTGAAAAACTTTTAGCCAGAGGTGTGCCGAAAAAAAATATTACAATTCCCCGTTCAAAGGATTACGACCTGACAAAATTAGAAAGTTGCCAAAAAGTAGTAAGGGGCCGCGATGTAATAATCCATCTTGCCGCCAAAGTCGGCGGAATCGGATATAATCGGGAAATACCCGGCCAGATGTTTTATGAAAACTTAATGATAGGGGCCCAGCTTATGGAAGCGGCGCGCCAAGCCGGAGTAAAAAAATTTGTCGCCATAGGCACTATCTGCGCTTATCCTAAATTTACGCCCGTCCCGTTTAAAGAATCGGATTTATGGCATGGTTATCCCGAAGAAACAAACGCTCCCTATGGCTTGGCGAAGAAAATGCTTTTGGTGCAAGCCCAAGCTTACCGCCAACAATATGGTTTCAACGCCATCTATCTTCTGCCGGTAAATCTTTACGGCCCGGGAGATAATTTCAATCCCGAAAGTTCCCACGTCATTCCCGCTCTTATTAAAAAAGTTGCCGATGCTCAAAAAGCCGGCCAGAAATATATCGATGTTTGGGGAACCGGCAAAGCATCAAGAGAATTTTTATATGCGGAAGATTGCGCCGAAGGAATTGTTTTAGCAACTGAAAAATATGATAAATCCGAACCGGTTAATCTTGGCGCCAATCGAGAAATAAAAATAAAAGACCTGGTTAAAACAGTTTGCAAACTCATGAATTTCAAAGGAGAAATTCACTGGGATGCGACAAAGCCTGACGGCCAGCCAAGGAGAATGGTTGACGCATCATTAGCCAAAAAAGAATTCGGCTTTAAGGCTAAAACGGACTTTGAAAAAGGATTAAGAAAAACTATTGATTGGTATCTTAGTCAAAAATAAAAACCGCATAACGCGGTTTTGTTTTACAATGATTTTTCTATCTCGCTGCAAAGCATATGGATAATTGCCAGATGAGCTTCTTGAATCAAAGCCGTGTTTTCAGACGGCACAAGAATCGCCACATCAACAAAATTAAGAAGATTCTTTGTCTTAGCGCTGAATAATCCTATTCTTTTAGCTCCTCTTTTTTGAGCTGCCCCAAAAGCATTAAAAATATTCCGCGAGTGGCCATTGTGATAAACATCGCTTGTGGTTAAACCAATAACCACATCCCCCGGCTTACATAATGCTTCTATTTGCCTTTCAAAAACAGAATCAAAGCCGAAGTCGTTGCTTTGAGCTGTCAAAATAGAGCCGTCGGTCGTTAAGGCAATTACCGGCAGAGCTTGCCTCTTTTTTTCAAATTGACAGACCAACTCCGCGGCGAAATGTTGGGCTTCGGCCGCCGAACCGCCATTTCCGAATATAAGAATTTTGCCGCCTGCGCTTATGGCATTAAGCATAATATCTCTCGCCACCCAAACACTTTTAATCAATTCTCGATTTTTTGCAAATTGAGCGTATAATTCGGCCCGGATCTTCAAACCTTCTGCGAACAAGTCCTTCATAAAACTCATTCCTTTATAAAACAACTATGTTTCTTATATCATATCGTGGCGGAAAAACAACTTGCAGAGTTTATTAATAATATGTATTGTATATCATCTCTATAAATTAGTTTTTTAAAAAGGGTTCAAAAATATGAGAGTTCTCGTCACTGGAGGCGCCGGTTATATCGGCTCAATTCTCGTACCGATGTTGTTAGATGCTGGCCATAGTGTAATCGGTTTGGATAATTTCATGTATGAACAGACGTCGCTTTCCGACTGTTGTATACATCCAGGGTTTGAAATTATTAGGGGAGATGTTCGAAATAAAGAATTATTGAGAAGATTGATCGCCAAAACAGATATAGTAATTCCCCTAGCATGTATAGTAGGGGCTCCTGCTTGCGATGCCGATCCGGAAACCGCCAAAAGTATTAACCTTGAAGCTATTGAAACGATTGCAGATAGTACGACCGGAAACCAACGAATTATTTATCCCAACACCAATAGTGGCTATGGTATCGGCCAGGAAGGAATTTACTGCGATGAAAATAGTCCTCTAAATCCTGTTTCACTATATGGCCAACTAAAGGTTGCGGCGGAAAAAAAGCTTCTCGAGAATGAAAATGTTGTTGTGCTCCGGTTAGCAACTGTTTTCGGTATAAGTCCCAGAATGCGCTTGGATCTGCTTGTTAATGATTTTGTTTACAGAGCATTGACCGACAGATTTATTGTTCTGTTTGAAGCTCATTTTAAGAGAAATTATATTCACATACGGGATGTTGCCAGAGCGTTTATTCATGCAATTGAAAACTTTGATACCATGAAGGATGAGACCTATAATGTAGGGTTGAGTGATGCCAATCTAAGCAAGCTTGAGCTCTGCCAGGAGATACAAAAGCAAATTCCAGATTTTTACTTCCATGAAGCCGAAATCGGACAAGATCCCGATAAGAGAAATTACATAGTCAGTAATGAAAAAATAGAAGCTACCGGTTTCAGGCCTCTAGTATCCCTACAAAAAGGGGTAACTGAATTAATCAAAGGGTTCCAGATTATAAGAAATAATAAATTCACAAATATTTAAAGGGTCAAATGGCCCTTTTTGTTTGGGATTGACACCATTTGACACCTATTGATACAATTAATTTATGCTTGAAATACATCCAAATGAGATATATACCACAAACGAAGCTCAAAAAATGCTTAAGGTTAGCAACAGCACCATAAAGCGCCTCCTTAAAAAAGGCGTGCTTCGCGCAAATAAAGTTGGTGGACAATATAGAATATTCGGCAAGGAATTACTACGAATCCTATCGCCAAGCGTAGAAAGAAAAGCGGTCCGAACATATCAAGACCTCAAGAAAAAAGTTAAAGAAAAAATAAAAAATTGGTAATGAGCATCGTAAACACAGACAAAATTTCTTACGCTATCGGGTTAATAAAAGATTCTTTCTGGAATTACCGTTTTAAATTCGTCTTGACGGTAATTTTAGGATTTATATCAGGCCTCTTCGGAGGAATCGGCATAGGAGCCCTTATTCCCCTTTTTTCAATTATAACTAGCAAAAAAAATTCCGAAACAGATATTGTCTCAAAAATAATTCAAAAGTTTTTTTCTATTTTTCATCTCCCATATAACGTATTCGTTCTCCTCGCTTTTATTGTTTTGCTTTTTATTTTAAAAGCCATCGTTACATATTTTACTTATTATACGAACCAAAAAATTGCCTCGGATTACGAAAAAGAAACCCGAAGCGAATTGTTTGAAGCGACAATCAAAGCCGACTGGCCGTTTCTTCTTGAACAAAAAATGGGTTACTTAGAATCAATTCTTGCCCAAGATATTAATACCGGCTCAAGAATCTTAACAAGCATTAACTTGCTTATAATGGTTGCCACAAGTATTGTAATGTACGCAATCATAGCTTTTAATATATCCGCGACCATTACCGCTATTACTTTGGGTATTGGTCTTCTTCTGTTCTTCTTTTTAAAGCCCCTGTTTTATAGGTCAAGGAGATTGTCTTTTGATGCGTCCTTGGTCTCAAAACAAGTTAGCCATCATGTCAGTGAACATACGCTCGGAGCCAAAACCGTTAAAACAATGGCAGTGGAAAATGAAGTTATTGAAAATGGCAATAAATATTTTGAGGATCTTTGGCGCATGAGAATAAAAACAGACCTCTATAACAGAATACCCGGAACCTTTCTTGAGCCCGTAAGTTTATTGTTTATCTCCATGATATTTTTATTTTATTATTATTATGGCAGCTCATTCAGCATCGCGTCTTTTGTGGCGATAGTGTATCTGATACAAAAAGAATTTAATTTTATGCAATCGATCCAAAACAATTTGAATAGTATAAACCAGGGCCTTCCCCAGCTTAAAATTGTTATGGATTACAAAAAAACAGTTTCAAAACACGGTGAGATTGATTCCGGTTCGAAACTATTCAAATTTAAAGAAAAATTAGAACTCAAAAACATTACTTTTGCTTACGATACAAATAATAAAATTTTATCCGACCTTAATCTTATTCTAAACAAGGGAGAAATGGTTGGACTTATAGGACCATCCGGAGCCGGAAAAACAACGCTGGCGGATATAATGCTTGGACTTTTCCCGGCGGGTTCGGGCGAAATTTTATTGGATGGAAAAGACATGTCGGCGATCGACAGAAAAAGTTGGAGAAAAAACATCGGCTACGTTTCCCAAGACACGTTTTTATTGAACGATACAATTGAAAATAATATCCGATTTTATAATAATCTCCTGACAAAAGAAGATATCATCAAAGTCGTAAAAATAGCGAACATATATGATTTTATAGAAAACCAGCCGGATAAATTTTCAACTCTTGTCGGAGAAAGGGGTGTGAGGCTCTCAGGCGGCCAACGGCAAAGAGTTATCTTGGCAAGAGTCCTTGCTAAAAATCCCGAAATCCTAATACTGGACGAAGCAACCAGCGCCTTGGACAATGAATCTGAACTCTTGATCCACGAAGCGATAGAAAAACTAAAAGGAAAAATGACAATACTTGTTATAGCTCATAGATTATCTACAATAATGAATTCGGACAAGTTGTTTGTTTTAGAAAATGGTAAAATAACAGAACAAGGAAAACCAGCCGAAATGTTGAAAGATAAAGATTCTTATTTTTATAAAGTTTATAATATAATAAGAGAAAAATAATGATCATCACACGAACCCCCTATCGCATATCCTTTTTTGGAGGAGGCACCGATTACCCCGCTTGGTATGAAAATAACGGCGGAGCGGTTTTGGCGACCTCAATTAATAAGTACTGCTACATCAGTTGCCGTTTTTTGCCGCCTTTCTTCAAGCACAAGCATAGAATAGTTTATTCAAAGATAGAAAATGTAAATAGCATAAGCCAGATAAACCACCCCTCCGTAAGAGAGAGCATGCGATTCTCTGGAATAGACAAAGGGATTGAGATACACCACGATGGAGATTTACCAGCCATGTCCGGACTTGGTTCAAGCTCATCTTTTACGGTGGGGCTTCTCAATGCTTTATACGGCCTGAATGGCCAAACCAAAAACAAAAGACAGCTTGCGTTAGACGCCATTCATATCGAACAAAACATGATCAAAGAGAATGTGGGGTCACAGGATCAAACCACGGCAGCTTTCGGCAGTTTAAATAAAATTGAATTTGGCGGAACTCAAAAAATAGCCGTTTATCCAATAGTAATGAGGTCAGAACAGCTCAAGGAACTGCAAAGCCATCTGATGTTATTTTTTACAGATTTTCCAAGAAACGCATCTGATATAGCCAAAGAACAAATCAAATTAACACCCAAGAAAGAAACTGAATTAAATCTTATAAGACAAATGGTTGATGAGGGAATTAATATATTGCAAAGCAACAAAAACATAAACGAGTTCGGTAAGTTGCTTGATAGCGCTTGGCGCATAAAACGCACCTTAAGCTCAAAAATAACTAACCCAAAACTTGATGCGATATACACGGCAGGAGTTAAGGCCGGAGCAACCGGAGGAAAACTGCTTGGTGCCGGCGGCGGCGGATTTATGTTATTTTTTGTAAAACCTGAACTCCAGAATAATGTAAGAGAAAAACTAAAAAAACTTCTTTATGTACCGTTTCATTTTGAACATACAGGCAGCCAGATCATTTATCTTGGGTATACCGATGATAACTATTAATATGTCAAAAAAAATTATAAAAAGTAAACGGGCCGTCATAATAACCGCCGAAGGATTTGAGGATGAGGAAGTGATATATCCGGTCATCCGCTTGAAAGAAGCCGGTTTTACGGTGGACATAGCGACCAAAGACAAAAAATTGGTCTTGGGACGATTGGGTTTTCCTCTTGAATTGGTCGTCAGGTACTACGGCACGCTTGTTGACGCTAAAAAACTACAGGCCAACAACTACGATCTCGTTCTGATTCCCGGCGGATTTGAGGCGCCCGATAGAATGAGACAAGTACCGGAAATTCTTGAATTCGTAAGACAAATGAACAAGCAAAAAAAAGTCGTGGCCGCTTTCTGCCACGGCCCCTGGGTGCTCATATCTGCCGGCATTGTTAAGGGGAAAAAAATCGCCGGATACATAGGCATCAAAGATGATATTAATAACGCCGGAGCGATATACACTGACCGGCCTTCGGTCATAGACGGTAACATTGTTACTGCAAGACACCCAAAAGACGTAACCGAGCTAATGAAAGCCATTTTATCCAAATTCTCATGATTAAAAAAATCAGACAAACCGATCTGGACAAAAAATATTTGTCCTTGAATAAATATAATGCTACCCCGATGAGTATTGATTTCACTAAAATCGTAGTTGACAAGCCGTGGGGCTATGAGTATTTAATGCACTCCACGCCGGAAGTAGAGTTATGGAATCTTTTTATCAGGCATCAAAGATCAACCTCAATGCATTGCCATCCCAATAAAAAAACATCTCTGGTGGTCATTAAGGGTCGAACTATTTTCTCTACCCTTAATGAATCCTGGGAACTTCAGCCATACGATAGCGTAATCATAGATAGTGGCGTCTTTCATTCAACCGAATCAATATCAAAAGACGGGGCGCGGGTATTGGAATTTGAAACCCCTCCGATGAAACATGACCTTCTAAGGTTACAGGATAAATACGGAAGGGCAAATACAAACTATGAAAGCGAAAAAAGGATGGTCCCCAACGCTCAATATGCAAGATTTTTTGGGAAAGAAAACGAGATAATACATGATGCGCACAACAATAAAATGTATATCAAAAAAATAAATGGAAAAAAAGATATTGCAAATCTGCCAAACCCAGACACAACATTGGCGGTGCTGTTGGGCGGAGCCATAAGATCGGATACAGGTGAACACCTCTATTCGGCGACAAATGTTTTAACCGTTGAGGAGCTTCGAGACCTTGACTGTGTGTTTGATAATCTCTCCGCCCTCATCATTGAAGGGAGGAAATAAAAACTTGACATTTCTACTTTTTTAATTTAACCTCTTTAAAGAATCTTAACATAAATAAGGAGATAATTTTGAGATCAGCGCACCTCGGAGCAATTCCTAAAATTTCTCAAACTTTTACCGAATATGAGAGTCTGGAGATATTCGAAAAAATATGCCTGTGTCGCAGTTTTGAAAGAAATGCAGCCAAGGCCTATGACGAAAAGTTGGTCCCCGGATTCCCTGTTTATCTTTCGCTCGGCCAAGAAGCCATTAGCGCCGGACTTTCATTGATTTTTCATGAATCCATCAAAAGATTCGTTCAACACCGTTGCCATGACATATATATATGTTGGGACGGAGATATCAAAGCTTTAAGAGACGAGCTTCTCGGCTTACCCAGTGGATGCTCTAAGGGCATGGGTGGTTCAGCCTCTATCCACTCTCCGGAAACTGGTCTGTTTGGCCACGACGGATTGTTGGGTACCCAGATACCGATTGCGGTCGGTTATGCCTTAGGAACAAATCAAATCACCTTGGCTGTCATGGGAGACGCTGCCGCCGAAGAAGGATATGTGTTGGGAGCTATGGGCGAAGCAGTTACTAAAAAAGCCCCTGTATTTTTTGTTTGCTATGACAACAACCTCTCTCTTCTTACTGAAATTAAGGTTAGAAGAAGCTGGTCCATTGTTGATGAGGCAAAAGCCAAAGGCATGCCGGCCGTAGATATTACTAACGACCCCTGGCTGGTGGCCCATTATGCCAAAGCGCTCTCAAAACAACTTCCTGCTTTTCTGAACATTAGAACTTGCCGGGAATTATGGCACGCCGGAAGCGGATGTGATGGCCCGCCGGAATGGAACAGATATGAATTGGTCAAAAAAGAAATGGCCGTTCTGGGGCTGGAAAAAGAAGCGAATAAAATTGAAAAAGAAACGGAAAATTTTGTTGATTCCATATGGAATGAGAGGAGAAACTAATGAACTGCGCAGAAACCATCAGAGAAATTACCAGAGAACATATTACCAAAAATAATGGCGTCGTTCTTTGCCAAGCCCTGACCGCCGCTGGCTGGGTTGGCAATAGTGTTCCAGAATTACCAGACCATCCAAATTTAATTGAATTATCCATAGAGGATACAAGCAACGGCGGATTAGCTGTTGGTTATGCTTTGGCAGGAAGAAGGCCTATCTATATCTGCCGCTACCAGGGATTCATGTGGAAAAACGCCTCTTTCTTCACCAACTACGCCGCTAAAGCCAAGGAAATGTGGGGCTACTCGGTACCGGTTTTTATCAGAGCTATCTCTATGGAAGGCGGCATTGGCCCGGTGGCTTCAAACAGCCACCATGGCATAATAACCAGAATGCCGGGGATAAAAGTTTACGCCCCTATGACGCCTGCCGAATACACCACTGGCTGGAATTATTTCATGGAACAAGACGGTCCATTTTACTGCAGTGAACATCGCCGAAGCTTTAAGATTGATTACGAAATGCCGGATATCGTTCACCCTCAAGCCGATATTACTTTGTTCCCAATCTCGGCAGCCCGACTTGAGACATTGGAAGCGGTTAAACAACTGGAACAAGCGGGAGTCGTTTGCAATGTGTCTCATCTTGTTTGGCTAAAGCCATTTGCTGGATTTGAAAAGGCCTTAGAGTTGCTGGAAAATTCCTCTTTCGGAGGAATCATCGTGGACACCGACTACGAAAACGGGGTTTCCAAATGCATTGCCCATGACCTGATGATGCAAAGTTCAAAAAAAGTGAGAGTATTGGGTCTGGAAGAAAGAACGGCCGGATTTGCTCCTCATCTTGATAATCTTCCGCCGTCACCGCAAAAAATTGTTGAGACCGTCAAAAAAATCATGAAAAAATAACCGCCCGTAGTGGCGGTTTTTATATTTACCAATCATCTTAATGGTGTTAGTATCTGATTCATGGAAAATAGGATTAAATTGATAATTTTTGATTTTGACGGCGTACTTGCCGACTCTTTCAATGCTTTTTATCCTCTAATTCGGGATGCGATGAACTATGCCGGCCTTTCGCTTACCCAAGTTCAATATAGAAATTTTTATATCGGCAATGTCCATCAAAGCTTCCAAGATTTTATCAATAATGATAAGAAATATAAAATCTTCTCAAGGTTTAGAAAAGAAAACTATGATAAATATTATTACGATAAAAAATATAAAGTTAAACTATATCCCGGAGCTACTAAATTTATAAAAAAGGTTCGTAAAAAGTACATTCTGACCATCGCTTCTTCGGGCCGAACAAACAATATCGTTGACCTGTTAGAACAGAACCATATCAAAAATTTGTTCTCTTTGATTATGGCGAACTCAGATACTAGCAAAGCTGGCATGATAAAAGAGATCCTGGATAAATTCCAGGCCGTTCCAGAAGAAACAATTATGATCACCGATACTGTAGGTGATCTAAAAGCCGCGAAAAAATCGGGGTTAAAAACTGTCGCTGTAACTTGGGGTTTCCATTCGGCGAAAATACTAAAGGCGGAAAAGCCCGATTATCTTGCAAATAGTTTCAAAATGTTGTATAAAAATATCAAAGCTTTTTAAAAAGGGGTGCCGATGAAACGCCTTCAAGACCGAGTTGCCCTGATTACCGGGTCGAGTTCCGGTGTTGGAGCTGATATCGCCAGAGAATTGGCCAGCCAAGGAGCTTCTATAATCGTTAACGGGCGCCATAGACGGAAAGTTTCTGATATGCAATATGAACTGGAACGAACTTATGGTGTAAGCACCCATTCTTGTGTTGCTGACGGCACTAATGACGAAAGTGTACGCTCGGCATTATCTTATATTTTTCCAGATAAGTTAGACCATCTGGACATCCTTGTAAACAATGTTGGCGGACTAGAAAAATTTGGCAGTTTTTTTGACCTGACTGATGAGGACTGGCTTCGATCGTATGAACTTAACTGCATGAGCGCAGTCCGTTTTTCCCGCTATACAGTTCCTTGGCTTCAGAAATCCAAGTTTCCAAGAATTATCAATATCTCAAGCCTGTCTACTCGTCAGGTTGGAAATTTTAATCCTCACTATGGATGTTCAAAAGTAGCCCTGGATTTCTTCGCCAAATATTTGGCCCGCCAACTGGCTCCATGGCAAATTTTAGTAAACACTATCGGCACAAGCACATTGGACGCTGGAGAATGGGAGCAGAACATACAGGATCGGGCAACTAAACTAAATATAAATTTTCAGGAAGCCGCTACTATAATGCGCAAAGAGGAAGAAGCCAAGTCCCCTTTGGGCCGCATGGCAAGCTCTCAAGGCATTGCAAAACTTGCCGCCTTCTTGGCCTCCGATGAAAATCAATTCATCTCCGGCGCCAGTATCCCTCATGATGGCGCCACCACCAGAACGATCTTTTGAAAATTAAAGTTTATTAATGCCTCTCGTGAGGCGTTTTTGTTTGTAATTGACATTGAGATTAATTTTAAGTACGATATTAGCACAAATAGTTCATTTATATAACAACGAGGAGTATTGATGAGACAAAAACCATTATTCGATCAGCCGTTGGTGTTAACTCCGGATCAAATTAAATTTTATGACGAGAATGGATTTCTCATTGTAGAAAATGTTTTAGCCGATGATGAATGCGATAAGGCGGTAGAAGTTTTTGATGGTCACCGAAGAAAAATCAGGGACGAGGACTATAAAGGAATTATGAATTTGGACAGGGTTGATTACTGGTCTCATGTGTATGGGCCAAATGAAAGATGGGTTTATGCCTACGTTAAGCAAATGCTTATCAAACATCCGGCCGTAGTGACTGGCCTTGAGATCCTCCAAAGAAGAAATGTCGGCTGTGTAGTAAATCTTCAGTCAATGTTTCTCTTTAAAAAGGCCGGCTCGCCATACGCCAAACAAGCATGGAATCCCCACCAGGATAACGTTTATCCGCGAGCAAAAAAAGGCGCATACATTACTGCTAACTTGGTGTTCTCGGATCAAGATGTGGAAAATGGGTGTATGTTTATTTACCCGGGGTCACACACGGAACCCCTCCTTAAAGCTGAACTTGTAAATAGTTTCCAGGAAAAACCGGGCCAAAATCCCGGACATGATGTTACTAAGAGTTTGCCTAAGAAATATAATGACAAAAGAATTGATGTGCCGATGAAGAAGGGCTCTGTTCTTTTCCTGGACGGCCACTGTGTACATGGTTCTTATCCAAACGTTTCACCGGACAGAGACAGGCCAATGTTGCTTATCCCCTACATAACCAATGGCTATAAATTTATAGCCGGCAATACCGGTAAGAGAAAAGAATTGCCCACAAGATAAAAGATAATTATAAAATCTCTATCACAATGCTAGGGATTTTTATTTTGACACAATTAACAAATTATTCTATGATAATCAACAATTCAGTTCTTTAAAAAGGGCTCTTGGTGATTATTGACCTAAAGCAAGCCGACAAAATACCGAGCGAGGCCCATCGAACTATCGCTGAAAAACTGCGGGAAAAGATCAAGCCTCCCTGCAAAAAAATACTGCTCATTCACCCTCAACAGGTTGAAGAGAAGGATTTCTCTTTAGACGCGGTCTCAAGAGGAAAATATTCGGCATATCCTCCTTACGGCTGTGG
>Ga0209515_10006838_pt1 | contig 14013 bp, 10 predicted proteins | sample Subgroupgradi54m_FD_187454 | JGI IMG/M metagenome (GOLD analysis project Ga0209515, IMG submission 187454) | Subsurface groundwater microbial communities from S. Glens Falls, New York, USA - GMW60B uncontaminated upgradient, 5.4 m (SPAdes)... ...
AAGACCAAGCTGTTCGCGCGCTCGATCGGCGATGCCACCGATATCGTCGAAAAAGAAATGTATACGTTCGAGGACCGCAACGGCGAACACCTCACGCTGCGTCCCGAGGGCACCGCGGGCTGCGTGCGTGCCGGCGTGGAAAATGGATTGCTGCACAATCAGGTGCAACGATTCTGGTATGCCGGCCCCATGTTTCGGCATGAGCGCCCGCAGAAAGGACGGTTGCGCCAGTTTCACCAAATCGGCGTCGAGGCCTTCGGCATGGAAGGCCCGGCAGTGGATGCCGAGCTCATCCTGTTGTGCGCGCGGCTGTGGCGGGCGCTCGGCGTAGACGGGCTGCGGCTGCAGATTAATTCGCTTGGCACGTCCGAGGCGCGCGCGGCCTATCGCGACAAACTGGTGGCCTATCTTCAGTCGCACCGCGCGGTGCTGGACGAAGACAGTCTCCGGCGCCTCGACAAGAACCCGTTGCGCGTGTTGGACAGCAAGAACCCGGCGATGCAGCAAGTGATCGCTGGCGCGCCGAGCCTCATGGAGCATCTGGACGAGGGCTCGCGTCGCCATTTCGAATCGCTGCGTGCGGTGCTCGATGTGGCCGGCGTCGCGTACGAGGTGAATCCGCGGCTGGTGCGCGGGCTCGATTACTACACGCGCACGGTATTCGAATGGGTGACCGACCAGCTCGGCGCGCAGTCGGCTGTGGCGGCGGGCGGCCGGTATGACGGGTTGGTGGCGATGTTGGGCGGGCAACCGGCGCCGGCGGCAGGGTTTGCCATTGGCCTCGAACGCCTGACTGAATTACTGATACAGCAGCACAGCGCCGCGGCAGTTTCGGCGGTGCAGGTGTACGTGGCCGCGCTTGGCGATCAGGCCATGGCGCCGGCGTTGCTGCTGGCCGAACAGTTGCGCAGCGCTAATTTGGGCGTAGAGTGCGACGGCGGCGGGGGTAGCGTGAAGAGCCAGATGAAACGCGCCGATCGCAGCGGCGCGCGCTTTGCGTTGCTGGTGGGCGAGCAGGAACTCGCGCGTGGTGTCGTGACGGTCAAGGACCTGCGGCGCGAATCGGTGCAAGCGGAAATCGCGCAGACCGACATCGCCCATTACGTCAAACAGAAATTAAACGAATCGGTAGATTAATACTGGGGGCATTGTGAGTTCCTATAGTGAGCATGAAGAGTTAGAGCAGCTTAAGGTGTGGTGGAAGGAATACGGCACGTCGCTCGTTGTCGGCGTGTTGCTCGGAATCGGTATCCTGGTGGGGTACCGCTACTGGATTCAGCATCAAGCCACTGAGCGCGAGGCGGCGTCGGCTGCTTACGATCAGATGCTCGGCGAGTTGCACGCGAAAAAACCGGACGCGCGCATCCAGGGTGAAAAATTGCTGAACGAATATTCGTCCACGCCGTACGCGAGCATGGCGGCATTGCTGCTGGCCCGACAGGCGCATGAAGCGGGCGATAAAGCGCTTGCGCGTCAAAGACTCGAATGGGCGCTGGCCCATGCGAAGGACGCTGCGACGCAACATGCCGCACGGCTGCGCCTGGCGCGCCTGCTGCTGGATGCGGGCGAGGTGGCGGCGGTGATGCCACTGCTCGACATCAAGGACACAGCAGGGTTTGAGGCCGAATACCTCGAGCTGAAAGGCGATGTGGCGCTTGCGCAGGGCCAGAAAGGAGCGGCGCGCTCGGCTTACAGTGAGGCACTTAAGCATGTGTCCGCCGGGTCTGCGTATACCGCTGTGATTACGATGAAGCTCGATGATCTGGGCACGGAGAAGAATCCGTGACCAGTGCGCGCAACGTGCTGCTTGCAGTATCGGTCGTCATTGCCGGTTGCTCGTCAGCGAGCCGAATTCCACCTGAGTTGCCGGCGACACTCGTGGACTTCAAATCCGAGGCCGAGGTCCGTGAACTGTGGACCGCCGAGGTCGGATCGCTCGCAGGAAAATTCGATGCGCGCATGGCACCGGTGCTCGACGACAACAGGATTTATGTAACCAACGCCGACGGTAAGGTGCAGGTACTCGCCGCGGATACCGGTCGCAGCCTGTGGGAAGTCGCCACCGACGCAGCGATAACCGGCGGCACTGCGGTAGGCGAAGGGTTAGTTGTGGTCGGCACGCGCAAGGGCGATGTGATTGCGCTCGATGCCGCGGATGGAAAACCGCGCTGGGTCGGAAAGGTGTCGAGCGAAGTGCAGGCCCCGGCCGCGATTCGAAAGGGGATTGTGGTGGTGCAATCGGTGGATGGACGTATCACCGGCCTCAGCGCCAACGACGGAAAGCGTTTGTGGATTTTTGATCGCAGCGAGCCGGCACTGTCGCTGCGCGGTACCAGTGCACCGATTGTAGCCGCTGACTTCGTCTTGGCTGGTTTCGCCAACGGCTACATTGTGGCGCTGCAACTGGCGGATGGAAAGCTCATGTGGGAGCAGGCCGTGGCGCAGCCACATGGCCGCAACGAAGTAGAGCGATTGATCGATGTCGATGCTCCGCCGCTGCTGTGGGGCGATATGTTGTTCGCCGTCGCCTATCAAGGCAAAGTGATCGCCGTCGACATGCGGTCCGGGCATGTTGTCTGGACGCGCGACGTGTCGTCCTATGCCGGGTTGGACGCCGACCGCGGCGCGGTGTTTATTGCCGATGAAAAAGGGCAGGTAGTAGCGTTCGATCAACAAAGCGGTGCGAGTACGTGGAAGCAGGACCGATTGCACGGTCGACGTCTCAGTGCCCCGGTGCTACAGGATAAAACGGTTGTGGTGGGGGACATGGAAGGTTATCTCCATTGGCTGGCGCGCGAAGACGGTCATTTCGTCGCGCGCTATCGTCTCGACAGCGCGCCGGTGCAGGTTCGCGGAATTTCCGATCGTGGCACGCTCTATGTGGCCGCGCGCAGCGGTCGCGTCGCGGCACTGCAGTTGGTTGAAAAGAAGTAGATCCGTCACGCCGTTGTTTCGATGTGCGGCGCAAACATCTGGCAAATTATTCCATTCGTAGACGATTCGGGAGCGAGCAGTGAAACCTGTGGTGGTCATCATCGGACGGCCGAATGTCGGCAAGTCCACGCTCTTCAATCGCCTCACGCGTAGCCGTGCGGCGCTGGTCGCCGATATGCCGGGCCTGACGCGCGATCGTCAGTACGGCGACGGCCGCGTCGGTGATCGCCCGTATTTCGTCGTGGACACGGGCGGCGTGGTCGATGCGCTCGGCATCAACGCCCCGCGCAGTGAACTCACGGGATCGATTTCAGCGCAGACCCGACAGGCCCTGAGCGAAGCGGATTCCGCCATTCTGTTGGTCGACGGTCGTGAAGGATTACACCCCGCCGATCGCGAATTGGCACGCGAACTGCGACGACTCGGCAAGCCGCTATGGCTGGTAATCAATAAAACAGAAAATATCGATTCCGATGTGGCCGCTGCGGAGTTTCATGCACTTGGCCTGACCGATCCAATGCCGATCTCCTCCGCTCACGGCCAAGGCATCGACGAGCTGATGGAACGGGTACTCGCCGATCTGCCGCGCGTCGAGCCCGAGGCAGAGCAGCGTGAAGTACCGCGCATCGCGATCATCGGCCGCCCCAACGTTGGCAAGTCGAGTCTGGTCAACGCGTTGCTCGGCGAAGAGCGGGTCGTGGTCTGCGATGAACCGGGCACGACGCGCGATGCCATTCATGTGCCGTTCGAGCGTGACGGCAAGCGTTACATCCTGATCGATACTGCCGGCGTGCGACGCAAGGGTCGCGTGCATGAGGTGGTGGAAAAGTTTTCGATAATCAAGACGCTGCAAGCCGTAAACGATGCCGATGTGGCGATACTGGTCGTCGATGCGTCCGAAGGTGTCACGGAACAGGACACCGGGCTCGCCGGGTATGCGCTCGAACAGGGTCGCGCGATGGTGATCGCCGTAAACAAGGTGGATGTCCTGGATAGCGGACAGCGGCTGTGGATCGAGCAGCAGGTCGCCCGCAAATTAAGTTTTCTCGACTTCGCGCGCACGCATCACATCTCGGCACTGAAGGGTACCGGAATCGGCGGGCTGTTTGCGTCAGTGGACAAGGCGCATGCCGCGGCCTGGCTCGACATGTCCACGCCACGTCTGACGCGGGTCATCGAGGCGGCGGTGCAGGCGACGCCGGCGCCGGTGCGCCATGGGCGTCGTATCCGGGTTAAATACGCGCATCAGGGCGGTAAAAACCCGTTGCGCGTCATCGTGCATGGCAGTCAGGTGGGGTCGTTGCCGGAATCGTATCGCCGTTACCTCGGAAATGCGGTGCGGCGGGCGTTCAAACTCGAAGGGGCGCCGGTGCTGATCGAATGCCGCCAGCAGAGCAATCCGTTCGCGCCCAAGACCGAAAGGAAGCCTGTCGACCGCGATAAGGCGCGCAGACAGCGGGCCGAAGGAAAGAAGGAGCGACGTAAGAAGAATCGGTCGTAAACCGCGGAGTCGAAAACGAAAAGTTAGTCGCTATAATTTCCCTGTCGGTACCATAATAATAACTTGCCGGGGCATACCACCGGGCCGGATACGTTCGAGCGCGTTGGATTAAATAGAAAAGAAGGCATGGGAACCTACCATAAGAACGCATTGCCGTCGGGCTATGAGCTTGCCGAATACGCCATTGAAACGGTGCTCGGCCATGGCGGCTTTGGTGTTACCTACCTCGCGCGCGACACCACGCTCGGTGCGTTAGTCGCCATCAAGGAGTATCTGCCGGGCGAGATCGCGCAGCGTGACGGCACCATGCGCGTGCTGCCCAACCCCGAACGCCAGGCGGTGCGTGACTACCAGGCTGGGCTGAGAAACTTCGTCAAGGAAGCGCGCGCGCTCGCGCACTTCAAGCATCCCCACATCGTGCGCGTGCTGCGCTTTCTCGAGGCCAACGGCACCGCCTATGTAGTCATGGAGTACGAAGAGGGCCAGAGCCTGGCCGATTACCTCAAACGCCATGGCCCGCGCCTCGATGAAGCCACGATCCTGCGCGTCTTTATTCCGATTTTGAACGGCCTGCATGCGGTGCATGAGGCCAAGATGCTGCACCTCGACATCAAGCCGGAAAATATTTACCTGCGCAAAGACGGCAGTCCGATGCTGATCGATTTCGGCAGCGCGCGCCGCGCCATGACGGTAACCAGTCGCGCCCGGCGTATCGCGTTGACGCATGGTTACGCGCCGATCGAGCAGTATCCGGATAAGGGTAACCCCGGTACATGGACCGATATTTATGCGTTGGGCGCCTCCATCTATCGCTGTCTCAGTGGAAAGCGCCCGGATGATGCCTTGTCGCGCTATCAGGCGGTGCTCAAGTACAAGACCGATCCGTTGATGCCGGCAACCAAGTGCGGTGGTTCTGACTATCAGCCGATGCTGCTGGAGTGCGTCGATTGGGCGATGCAGATTTACGCCAAGGATCGGCCGCAGTCCGCCCGTGAGATGCAGGACGGTCTCATGGGCAAGCGGCGTCAACCGACGCAGACCGCGGCGGCGCGGGTGAATCCTTTAGCCGCGTTCAAGGCGCCGGCACCATCGCCGACGTACGCACGCGAAATGAAGCGTGCACGTTTGCGCTGGCGCGTTAAGGCCATCCTCGGGGCTGGTCGCATGTTGCTGACTATGGTCGCCATCGGGGCCGGGCTTATCGCGGCGGGTTATTACTGGAACGAAATAAAAGTGTTGGTGGGTTCACTGAGCGCACCGGAGACGCATCAACCGTCGAGCAGACCCGATTCCGTTCGCGAGAGCGAAACCGATGTGCCACCGTCGGTGGCGGAAGCGCCAGTACCGAATCCGGGCATGGCAAAGGTGTCTGCCCCGGTGCCGGCACGCGCGATCCCGGCGGTGCTCGCGCCCACGGTGCTGGAGCGGACACTCAATGGCCACAAGGACTGGGTGCAGTCGGTGGCATTTTCTCCAGACGGAAAATGGCTGGCGAGCGCAAGTGCCGATCGCTCGATAAAAGTCTGGGACGTCGTTACCGGCGCGCCGCTGGGTACGCTGCGCGGGCATGAAGGCGCGATCAACGCGTTGGCTTACTCGCCTGAGGGAAAATGGTTGGCGTCCGCAAGCGATGACGGCTCGGTCAGATTGTGGGATGGCTTCAGCGGTGGTCAGCGCGCTGTGTTACAGGGATCGAACGGATCGCTGTTCGCGGTCGCCTTTTCGCCGGACGCGAAACTCCTGGCGGCGGCCGGACGCGACCGGACAATCTTTGTCTGGGACGTCGCGAGCGGGAAACGCGTCGCGGCACTGGAAGGGCACAAGGGTGATGTGTTCGCACTTGCATTTGCCCCGGATGGGAAAACGCTCGTCTCCGGCGGGGCCGACAAGACGTTGCGCTTCTGGAACCGGCAAACGCTCGAAGAGTCGAGCAGCCTGGGCGGATATAAGGATGCGATCCTTTCCATCGCCTATTCGCCGGATGGACGTTTGATCGCATCGGGCGATGCGGGGCAGACATTGCGCGTGTGGGATGCGCGTAGTTTGACCCAGGCGCGCGCGCCGGCCTCGGTCGGGCGTTCCTTGCTATCACTCAGTTTTTCGCCGGACAGCAATTGGCTCGCCGCCGGTAACGCCGACGGCACCATCGCCTTGTTTGAACGCAACGAGCGCCTGCCGACGTACATACTTTCCGGGCACCAGGATTATGTGCAGGCGGTAGCGTTTTCTCCCGATGGCCGTGTACTCGCTTCGGGAAGTCGTGACCGCAGCGTGCGTTTATGGAAAGCGAAGTAAGCGCAATCGCACGCTGTAGTTCAGTCGGTTAATGCTGTCAGTGCTTGACGGTTAAAGCGGCCAACGCGTCGGGACTCAGCAACAGTAGCGGATCCACACGGTTGTTATTCAGGCTTACTCCCCAGTGCAGATGCGGCCCGGTCACGCGTCCGGTTTTACCGACTTCGCCAATGGTTTCGCCTGTCTCCACGTGCGTCCCGGACTTAACCGTAATCCGCTTCATGTGGTTGTACATCGTGATCAGGCCCTGACCGTGATCCAGAAAAACCGTGTTGCCGTTGAAGAAATAATTTCCGACTTCGATCACGGTACCTGCGGCCGGCGCGCGGATCGGTGTGCCCTCGGCGGCAGCGATATCGATCCCGCTGTGCGGGGCGCGTGGCTCACCGTTGAAGTAACGCTGCAGACCGAATGGGCTGCTCAGGCGTCCCGCCACCGGCAGCGCGAGGTGTAACTGCGGATCAATCTGTGTCCAGGTGGTAAATGCGCGCGTGATCGCCTCCTTGTCGCGCTCGTAACGCTTGAGATCCTCGGGGCTTAGATTGACTTGACCTTTATCCTTGATTGTCAGTCGCTGAACTTCGTATTGCTTTGGCTTGACGGTAAAGGTCGCCGCGGCTCGCTCGTTGCCGCGCTTCACGGAGACTGTCTGCTGCCCCGGTTTCACCTCCAGCCCGATTCCCACCATGGCGCACCAGCCGTTGTCGCACGGGAGGACCATGACGCGCTGACCATTGAAGGTGGCGATGGGGACGGCCGCAGAATTTCCCAACGAGACGACCGCGATGCCACCCGGGGCCGGACGCGACGGCGGAAGTTCCTGCGCAGCGGCGATACCTGAAACGAGGAACGACAGGAGGATGAGTCGACTAATCATGTTTTATCTTTTCAACGCGGCATTCGAGCTCACCCTGTGCAAGCCGGGCACGTACCCGGTCGCCGGGTTGAATCGCAGTGGTCTCGCGCAAGATGGTACCGGTTTCGATGTGCTCAACGATGGCATAACCGCGCGCCAGGGTCGCGAGTGGGGAAAGGGTGTTGAGGCTCTGTGCGGCTTGCTTCAGGCGCGCGTCGGCACGCTCCAATCGACGCTGCATCTGGATCGTAAGCCGCTCGACCAGGTGCGCGCGTTCCTGCTCAATCGCACGCAGGCGCGGACGCACGGAACACTCGTGCAGTCGCCGCACCAGCGCGTTGAGATCCTGGTGCCGAAGACCCGTTGCCGTTCCCTGTGCCAGACGCAAACGTAAGATGAGCGCATGCAGGCGTGCGCGCATGGCATCGATGCGTGCACGCGGATGCGCCAGTCGCGCGGAGAGCCAATCCAGATGTTGCGCCGACGAACGCAAGCGCTCGCGCAGCACGCGGATCAACCGCTGCTGGACGCGCTGGAACTGTTCCAGCCACTCGGTCTGGTTGGGAGAGAGCAGTTCGGCGGCGGCCGTCGGTGTCGGCGCGCGCACGTCGGCGACCATGTCGGCGATGGTGAAATCGGTTTCGTGACCGATTCCCGCCACGATCGGAATCGGACAGAGAAAAATCGCGCGCGCGACGATTTCTTCATTGAACGACCACAGGTCTTCCAGAGAGCCGCCGCCGCGGGCAAGGATCAGCACATCGCAGTCGCGACGGTTACCGGCCAGCACGATCGTCTGCGCAATTTTCGCGGCCGCACCGTCACCTTGAACCGGGACGGGATAGAGCATCACCGCAATGGCGGGAAAGCGCCGGCGCAGCGTCGTGAGGATGTCGTGTACCACAGCGCCGGAGGGCGAGGTGATGAGGCCGATGCGGCGTGGTAAACGCGGAATTGGTTTTTTATGTACTGGATCGAAGAGTCCGTCGGCCGCCAAGCGCTGCTTGAGCGCATCGAAGGCCATGCGCAGCGCGCCTTCGCCCGCGTCTTCAAGCTGTTCGACGATGAGCTGGAAGTCGCCGCGCTGCTCGTACATCGAGACGCGTACGCGACACAGCACGTGCATGCCGTCCTTGAGCGGGACCCGCACGCCGCGCATCTGGCCGCGGAAAAAACAGCAGCGAATCTGCGCCAGGCCGTCTTTAAGTGAGAAATAGGCATGTCCGGAGGCCGGGCGCGAGAGATTGGAGATTTCGCCCTCAATCCACAGCAGCGGAAAGCTGCCCTCGAGCAGCGACTTGGCCTCGCGATTGAGGCGCGAGACGGTATAGACGTCGCGTGCCGGTGAATTCAGTTGTGCACTGAACAGGTCGGGGCCTTGCATGAAAGTACCTTACGCCGGTAACGAACGGGGAAAAAGCGAATTCCAACAATCATCGGACTTCCGGGGTTACCGCTACGGATTGCTCGGGTAGTTCGGACGCGCGTTGGCGTTGTCCCGCGCCTGCTGTTGCGCCAGCTGTGCCTGCTTGATGCTCTTCTGCACCAGCTTCGTGGCCTCGTCATGCTGGCCTTCGCTGTGGGCCTTGCGCGCATCGGCAAGGAGCTGCTCGGTGTCGCGCCACAGGAAGCCCGCTTTTTCTGCTTCCCGGATCTCACTTTCGGCTTGTACGGCTAGCGCATTGAATGCGCCTTCGTCCCGAACCGCGCCGGCGCAGGCAACAAGTCCGACACTGGCGCCGAGCAAGGCGGCGAGGGTAATGGCGAAGCGGATTTTGATCATGGAGGTTCCTTGTGAGTCGTTGGCGACAGTAATGCAGCGCGGCCACAAGCGTCAATCGCCACTGAGGCCGTACAGCAGGGCGTTTACCCGCCGCTCGATGCTCTTTATAATACGGCATGCGAATTATCCAGGAAGCCCTCACGTTCGACGATGTACTTCTGATCCCTGGGTACTCGAACGTCCTGCCCCGGGACGTCAATCTCGCCACCCGTCTTACCCCCACGATTCAGCTCAATATCCCGCTGCTCTCGGCCGCGATGGACACGGTCACCGAGGCGCGTGCCGCGATCTGTCTGGCCCAGGAAGGTGGTATTGGCGTCGTGCACAAGAATCTCACACCCGAACGTCAGGCTGAAGAAGTCCGGCGGGTGAAGAAGTACGAAAGCGGAATCATCAACAATCCGATTACCGTCTCCTCGGACATGACCATCCGTCAGGTCCTGGACCTGACGCGCAAGCACCGCATTTCTGGCGTCCCGGTGACAGATCGCGACAAGCTGGTCGGTATCGTCACCAGTCGCGACCTGCGTTTCGAGACACGCTACGACGAGCCGGTTTCACGCATCATGACGCCGAAAGAGCGGTTGATCACGGTGAAGGAAGGTGCGTCACGTGACGAGGTGCTCGAAAAGCTGCACAAGTACCGTATCGAAAAGGTACTGGTGATCGACGATAAGTTTGGTCTCAAGGGTCTGATCACCGTTAAGGACATACAGAAATCGAGCGAGTACCCGTTATCGGTTAAAGATCCGAAAGGCCGTCTGCGTGTCGGTGCCGCGATTAGCGTTGGCAAAGGCACGGAAGAGCGCATTGAGCAGCTGGTCGCCGCGGAAGTCGACGTCATTGTGGTGGATACGGCGCATGGCCACTCGCAAGGCGTGATCGATCGCGTGCGTTGGATCAAAAAACATCACCCGGACATGTCGGTCATCGCCGGCAACATCGCCACCAGCGACGCCGCGAAGGCGCTGCGCGACGCCGGTGCCGATGCGGTGAAGGTCGGTATCGGTCCCGGCTCCATATGCACCACGCGCATGGTCGCGGGTGTGGGTGTGCCGCAGATTGGCGCCATCTCGATGGTTGCCGAAGGTCTCAAGGGCAGCGATGTCAGCATCATCGCCGACGGCGGCATACGTTACTCGGGCGACATCAGTAAGGCGATCGCCGCCGGTGCGCATTGCATCATGGTCGGCAGTCTGCTTGCCGGTACCGATGAGTCGCCCGGACAGATCGAGATTTATCAGGGCCGCTCTTACAAGAGCTACCGCGGCATGGGTTCACTCGGTGCGATGGGCGAGGGCTCGAGCGACCGTTACTTCCAGGAAGGTGCGGCGGCCGAGAAGCTGGTGCCGGAAGGCGTGGAAGGACGCGTGCCGTACAAGGGCCCGATGGTGAACGTCATTCATCAGCTCATGGGTGGCCTGCGTGCGGGCATGGGTTATACCGGCTCGGAAAATATTGAGGCCCTGCGCACCAAGGCGCAGTTCGTGCGCATCACCAATGCCGGCATGCGCGAATCCCACGTGCACGACGTGATGGTGGTCAAGGAAGCGCCAAACTACCAACGCGACTAACAGATTTCACCGCAAAGGCACAGAGGACGCAAAGGTTAGGCTCGGCTTCCAAAGCACGGTCATGGATATTTTAGTTTTTCTTCGCGTCTTTACGGTGAACAATTATTTATGACCGATCCGCACTCACATAAAATCCTCATTCTCGATTTTGGTTCCCAGTTCACCCAGCTCATTGCGCGGCGCGTGCGTGAAGCCGGGGTGTACTGCGAAATCTACCCATTCGATATCACGGCCGACGAAATCCGCGCGTTTGCACCGCGCGGGATAATTCTTTCCGGCGGCCCGGAATCGGTAACGGTCGACGACGCGCCGCGCGCGCCACAAGCGGTATTCGACGCCAAGGTGCCGGTGCTCGGCATTTGTTACGGCCAGCAAACGATGGCGGTGCAGCTCGGTGGCAAGGTCGAAGGCTCGAGCGAGCGCGAATTCGGTTATGCGCGCGTACGCATGCACGGCCACTCGAAGCTCTTCAAAGGCATCCGTGATGAAGAGGAGCGTTCCGGCGCCGAATTCCTGCATGTCTGGATGAGCCACGGAGATCGCGTCACGGCGCTTCCCGCCGGCTTCAAGATCATTGCCGAAAGCTCGAATGCGCCCTTCGCCGGTATTGCCGATGAGACGCGCGGCTATTACGGAATTCAGTTTCATCCCGAAGTCACGCATACCACGCAAGGCAATGCGATCCTGCAACGCTTTGTGTTCGACATCTGCGGTTGCGATTCGTTGTGGACGCCGGGCCAGATCGTCGAGAGCATGGTGGCCTCGGTGCGCGCGCAGGTCGGCGACGACGAGGTCATTCTCGGCCTGTCCGGCGGCGTCGATTCGTCTGTGGTCGCGGCGCTGTTGCATCGTGCAATCGGCAAGCAGCTGACCTGCATCTTTGTCGACAATGGTCTGTTGCGGCTGAACGAGGGCGATCAGGTCATGGCAACCTTTGCCGAGCACATGGGCGTGAAGGTGCTGCGCATCGATGCCGCGCAGCGTTTCCTGTCCGCGCTCAAAGGGGTTGCCGACCCGGAAGAAAAGCGCAAGATCATCGGACGCGTGTTCGTCGAGGTGTTCGAGGACGAGGCGAACAAGATCAAGAACGCAAAGTGGCTGGCGCAGGGGACGATCTACCCGGACGTTATCGAGTCGGCGGCCTCGCGCACGAAGAAGGCACACGTCATCAAATCGCATCACAACGTCGGCGGCTTGCCAGCGCACATGCGGTTGAAATTACTCGAGCCACTGCGTGAACTGTTCAAAGACGAGGTGCGGCGTATCGGCGAGGAGTTGGGCCTGCCGCGCTCGATGGTGTATCGCCATCCATTCCCGGGACCGGGACTCGGCGTGCGTATCCTCGGGGAAGTGAAGCATGAGTATGCCGAGCTCCTGCGCAAGGCCGACGCCATTTTTCTCGAAGAGCTTTATCGGCACAATCTTTACGACAAGGTGAGCCAGGCGTTCGCCGTGTTCCTGCCGGTTAAATCCGTTGCCGTGCTGGGCGATGCGCGTGCCTACGACTACGTGATTGCGCTGCGCGCGGTCGAAACCATCGACTTCATGACGGCCAACTGGGCCCCGCTGCCGTATGAGGTGCTCGGCCAGATATCGAATCGGATCATCAACGAGGTCGCCGGCATCTCGCGTGTGGTCTATGACATCTCCGGCAAACCGCCGGCGACCATTGAGTGGGAATAGACGAAGAATTCATGCGGCGCGCGCTCGAGCTGGCGCGCCAGGCGCAAGCGGCGGGCGAGGTGCCCGTCGGCGCGGTGGTGGTGCGCAACGGTAAAATCATCGGTGAGGGCTGGAACCAACCCATTCGCGCGGTCGATCCTTCCGCCCACGCGGAAATGGTCGCGCTCCGCGCCGCTGCCGCCCAGCTGGGCAATTACCGCCTTCTCGACACCACGCTTTATGTAACGCTCGAGCCCTGTGCCATGTGTGCGGGTGCAATGGTGCACGCGCGGATTGCGCGTGTTGTGTGCGGTGCCGCGGATCCCAAGGCGGGCGCGGGAGGCAGCGTGTTTAATCTGCTCGCGTCGGATCGGTTGAATCACCGCGCGGAAATCACGAGCGGGGTTTTGGGGGAGGAGTGTGGGGAGTTGTTGCGGCGGTTTTTTCAGGCGCGGCGGGAAGCGTAGCGGGTAACACGGAATTTTCCCTCTCCTAACAGGGGGAGCAGAATGTTTTCACTGCCCCTCACTCTCATTCCCTCTCCCTGAGCGAGAGAGGGGGGCGAGCCGAGCGCGCCCACGCGCGACTTTGTTATATGGCCGGAATCTTCAATTTCAGCGCGTCGTTCTTTACGCGGGTGCGTTGCTCATCATCGAGTTTTACCAGCACATCGTAGTAAGTCCGGATTCGATTCACGAACAAAACCGGTTCGCTGCCGCGGGCGAAGCCATAACGCGCGCGGTTATACCAGTTGGGTTGCTCCAGCAGCGGCAGGTAGAACGAGACGTCGCTCCACTTGTTCGGATCCTTGCCGTGGCGCTGCGTGAGGATGCGTGCATCTTCGAGATGGCTGACGCCGACGTTATACGCGGCGAGCGCGAACCAGGCGCGATCCGGCATCGGGATATATTCGAGTCGGCCATAGAGATCGCGTAAATAACGTGCCCCTCCCACGACGCTTTGTTCCGCATCGGACAGGTCAGTGACGCCGACTTGCTTGGCTGTGTCTTCGGTTAACATCATCATGCCACGCACCCCGGTGGGGGATTCCGCCTTGGGATCCCAATACGACTCCTGATACGACATTGCCGCGAGCAAGCGCCAATCAATGCTGACGTCGCGCGCGGCGGATTCGAACAGGGCCTGGAATTGCGGCAAGCGATTGGAAATGCGCGCGTGGTAGACCGTCAGATTCACGTAGCTTGAACGGTTCGGCGGGCCGTAATAGCGATCGGCAAGGTGCGCTAATTCTCCCGCGGCCCGATAACGCTCCAGGAACTGTGTCGCGGCGTCGTAGAGACTGCGGTCCTCGGACAGCGGAAACGCCCACACCAACGGTTCGTTGGGCGATAGATCGAAGGCAATCTGAAGTTCGGGAAAAAACTGGCGGTTCAGCGCGATGGTATGC
>Ga0209515_10006841_pt1 | contig 14008 bp, 8 predicted proteins | sample Subgroupgradi54m_FD_187454 | JGI IMG/M metagenome (GOLD analysis project Ga0209515, IMG submission 187454) | Subsurface groundwater microbial communities from S. Glens Falls, New York, USA - GMW60B uncontaminated upgradient, 5.4 m (SPAdes)... ...
TGTTTTGTCTCGCCCGGCGAGAGGTCGATTCGCACCTGCATCGCCGCGCACGCGTCGAGCCCCGCACCACATTCCCCGTTCAGCGCCTCGGTCCGCATCGCCGCGGGACTGGCGAGCGCGCCGTTGCGTCCGATGAACGCGCGGCGATCGCCTGAAACGAACGACGGCATCTCGCTCGCGTGCGCGAACGCCACGTGGCCCGGGAATTCCCCGTTGTAGGCGTTCCGCGCGAACAGGGTTCCGGTCTCGCCCTCGCATTCCGTGACGACGTGACGGCGCTCGCCGTCGCGTGGAGCTCCGAGCACCCACTCGTGGTACGCAAAGACGCTGAGGTGCCGCTCGACGCCGCTGCCGTTGAAGAGTGTCAGCACCGAAAACTTCACGGGATCGGCCACGTCGACGAACACCGACAGATCGTGGCGGATGCCCTGGTAGATGCGGGAGAAGCGCGACACGCCGGCCGCGTGCTCGATGACGAACCGGCCGCTCGCCGCATGCCGCGCCATCGGTCCCGGCGTCGGCGACCACGCGTCCCCTGATCGATCGTCTCGAATGAATAACGCCTCCCCCGTCGGATCGGTCACCGGATCATTCGCGAACGGCGTGAGCCGGTTCTCGCGGCTGTTCACCGACCACGTGTGCGACGCGCCCGCGCTCGTCACGATCGTGCCGAAATGCGGGTTCGCAATCACGTTCGCCCAGGGCAGCGGTGTTTCCTGGGCGCCCTCGAGCACGACGGTGTACGAGCGTCCTTCGTCGGTGAATCCGCCAATCGTGTTCGCGAGCGTCATCTCGGGTACGGCCACGGCGCCATCCGGCCACGCGGCACGCGTCTCGGATCTCTCAGCCGGCACAAAGAGCGCGGCCGTGTTCGCCTCGGTGCCCGGCGGCGGCTGATCCAGGTGGGCGTGATCCAGCTGCGCGCGCAGGTCGCCGCGCGTGCCGTCGAGCACGGCGCGCGCAACAGCATGGAGCAGCGTGCGTTCGGCGGGCCCCATCAGATCCGCGCGCAGCAGATACGCACCGCCCGACTGGTGCTTCCACGTCCGCCACGGACCATCGTCGAGGAGCGCGGTCAGCCGCGCCTGCATCTCGTCCAGGTAGCCGACGGCATGTTCGTTGAGGATGACGACGTCCGCGCTGAGACCTTTGAGACGCCAATACTCCTGCGCCTGCAGTGCCTGGCGCACGAGCGCGATGTCGTCGCCGACCACGCGCACCAGCAGGATGGGAAGATCGCCGGAAATCCCATGGGCCCACAGGCCGCTCTGGCTGAGCACGTTGGCCCCGAGAATGCTCGGCACCGCGCGAAGCGAGCCGTCGGCGGACAAGACGCGCGAGGCCAGACGCTCGAATAACACCGCCTCGTCAACGGAGATGTCGAGATGGCGCCGGCCGCTCTCCACGTGGGCGAGCGCCAGCGCGAACGCGCGCGACGAGGCGCGCGGATCGCGGTACCTCTGGGCCAATGCCGCAGCGGTGTCACGATCCGCGGCCATGCCCGTCGCGAAGCAGAGTCGCAGCGAGGCGCCAGGCGGCAGCCGCACGCGCTGCCGCAGGCTCAGGATCGGATCCAGCACGACGCCGGTCGTGCCCGAGAGCGCGCGGCCATCGAGCGCCATCGGATTCTCGACGCTTCGTCCGCGGCCGATGAACATGGCGCGGTCGGTTTCCCACTCGACCGCGCCCTGCGTGCGCCCCTCGACGCTGACGACGTGCATGACCCACATGCCGGGATCGGCGCTGTCGCGCGGCCGGCGATGGCCCAGCAGCGCCGCGGTCTCGGGCAGGTAAAAGGTCTCGATGAACAGCTTTCCGAACGCCGGATGCGAGAAATCCTCGGCCGGCGGACCCAGCACGACCTCCGCGTAGCTGGTGACGTCAATCTCGCGGATCCGCAGGCTGCGATTGCTCAGCTTCAGCCTGCGCACCTCCACGTCGTGTTCGGTGGAGACCGCGATCTCCAGCTGCGTCGAGATGTCATCGTCGCGGCACGCGAAGGTCGCCTTCTCGGGAAGGAACACCGCCGTGTAGTCCTCCGCCTCCCGGCGCGTCGGATGATACGTGGGCGACCAGACGGCGCCGCTGCGCACGTCGCGCAGATACAGGAACTGGCTCCCGTGATCGCAGGTGGGATCGTGCCGCGCGCGCGTGACCGCGATCCCCTGGTACGAATTGGCGCCGCCCCCGGCGTTGGTGACGCTCGCGACGTACTTTCCGTTCGAGAGGAACTGCGTGTGCGGAAACGGCGTGTGGGGCGTCCGGTAGCGGCGGAGCGGCACCGCCGGCATCGGCGGACTCAACCGCATCTCGTCGACCGGCCTCGGCACGGTCGTCGGCCGCTGGCGCGGGACGCGTTCCTGCAGCAGCAGCTCGGTGGCCTGGACGCACGGGTCCGCGTGAAATCGACCGACCATGCGGTCGCCGAACACCGCGTTGGCCAGCGCGACGAGCGTCATGCCTTCGTGGTGCGCGAAGAATGCGCGGACGACCACGCCATCGGCGTGCGCATCGCCGCCCGCCACTTCGCGCTTCGTGTAGTCGATCGCGTCGAAAAAACCGTACTCGCCGAGCGCGCCGGCATCCGCGAGCCGCCGGAGGTTGTCGGCGCTGCGCGCCGGATCGATCGTGGCGGCGAGCGCCGTCGCATACGGCGCGACCACGAGCTCGTCGCCCAGGCCCCGCTTCAGCCCCAGGCCCGGGACGCCGAAGGCCTTGTACTGGTACGTGCCGTACCGATCGACCGACGTGTACGCCGACTCGGACATGCCCCACGGCGTCCCGCGTGACGCGGCGTACTCCATCTGCCGGCGGACGACCATGCGGCACGATTCGTCGAGGAGCGTGTTCGGGTAGCTGCGCATGACGAGCAGCGGCATCAGGTACTCGAACAACGTGGCGCTCCACGACAGCAGCACGGGCGCGCCATGGATGCTCGTGATGAGCCGTCCCAGATGGAACCAGTGCATCTCGGGCACGTCGCCCTTGGCGATCGCCACGAAGCTCGCGAGACGCGCCTCCGACGCGAGCAGATCGTAGAACGACGCGTCGAAGCGGCCCGGACCATCGCCGTCCGCCAGTCGATACCCGATCGAAAAGAGGCGTCGCTGCCGGTCGTACAGAAATCGGAAGTTCATGCCGTCGACCAGCGCCGCCGCGCGCGCGGCCAGTCCTTCCAGCCGGCGTTTCCGATCGGCGGCCCGCGCGGGTTCCCGGCCGGTCTCGACCGGCGGCGCCGGGCAGGCGGACGAATCGTTCGCAAGCATGCGCAGGCCCGACCCGAGCGTGAGGAGCGCGCCTGCGAGGTTGCCGCTGTCGACGGTTGAGAGGTACGCGGGCGCCAGCGGCGCGAGCGTGGACGTGTCGTACCAGTTCAGCAGATGCCCCTCGAACCGCTCGAGGCCCTCGACGGTCGTCAGCGTGGCTTCGAGCCTGGCGATCAGCGTGTCGGTGTCGATGAACCCGAAATCGTGCGCCGCAAGCGTTGCGAGCAGGCCCATGCCGATGTTGGTGGGCGATGTCCGGTGCGCGATCCGCGCGTCCGGTGAGAACTGGACGTTGTCCGGAGGCAGATGATGGTGGTCGGCATCGACGAACGTGTCGAAATACTTCCACGTCGTCTTGGCGATCGACAGCAGGAAGTCGCGATCGATCGGCGTGAGCGGCGCCGTTCGTGCGGCCATGGGGCGACTGAGCACGAGGGCCACGAGCGGAGCACCCATCCACAGGATCAGGATGCCGGCCGACACGGGCAACGCCGCTGGACGCACGAGGGCCACCACGAGCGCCGCTCCCATGGCCACCAGCGGGCTGGGCAGCATGCGCATGACGAAGGTACGGGCGGTGAGATCTCGCATGCGGTCTGCTCCCACCGCCGACGCCTCCCACTCCAGCAGCCGTCCCTGCGACATCCCGAGGCGCACGAGCGTGATGCCGACCGCGTGCAGCATCTCGCAGGCCTGGTTGGCGATGAACGTCAGTTGCAGCATCACGCGCGCGGCATCCGCCCATAGATCCTCGAAGGAGGTCCGCGCGAAGATGCTCCACGTCTGACCCGCGCGCGGCCCTTTGAGCCACGCGAGCAGCCGCAGCGCGACGGGGAACGCCAGCGCGCCGACCGCCACGGCGGTCCAGACGGCCGCGCTTCCCGGCGCGATCGTCCATCCAAACACGAACAACGAGACGAGGGCGGGCGCCAGCAGGCTGCGCCGCAGGTTGTCCAGGATCTTCCAGCGCGAGATGAGCGGCAGGCGATTCCGCGTCAGCCCGCCGCGCGTCGGCACGTACGGAAACAACCACCAGAGGATCTGCCAGTCGCCGCGGACCCAGCGATGCTGCCGTCGCGTGTGCGCGAGCACGCTCGACGGGTAATCGTCGACCACTTCGACGTCGGTGACGAGCGCCGTGCGCGCATGGATACCTTCGAAGAGGTCGTGCGACAACAGCGCGTTTTCGGGAACGCGTCCCTCGAGCGCGGCCATGAACGCGTCGACGTCGTACAGGCCCTTGCCGGTGAAGATGCCTTCGCCAAACAGATCCTGGTAGACGTCGGACACCGCCGTCGTGTACGGATCGACGCCGGTGTGCCCCGCATACGTGCGCGCGAACAGCGATCCGGCCGCGCTCGCCATCGTCACGCTGACGCGCGGCTGCACGATCCCATACCCCTCGGTGACACGCCCGAGCGCGGGGTCGACGAGCGGACGGTTCAGCGGATGCGACGCGATCCCGATGAGCGTGCGCCCCGTGTTTCGAGGAAGGCGCGTGTCCGAATCCAGCGTGATGCAATAGCGGATGGATGGCAGCAGATCGAGGCGGCCGACCCGCGTGGAGAAACTCGTGTCGGCGGCGCCGCGCAGCAGGCGGTTGAACTCTTCGATCTTGCCGCGCTTGCGCTCCCATCCCATCCACGCCCGCTCGTGGTCGTTCCACTGCCGGTCGCGGTGAAAGAGAAAGAACCGATCGGCGTGCCCGGGGCCGAACCGCGTGTTGAGGCCTTCGATGCCCGCGCGCGCCGCCGCGAGCAGCGACGCATCAAGCGGCATCTCGCGAGACGACGCGTCCGTGAAGTCGCTGAGGATGGCGAAGTGGATGTGCGGATCCATGTTGCCCAGCGCCACCACCTCGAGGTGTTCGAGCAGGGCCTCCACGCCTGCGACGCTCGTCAGCATCGTCGGCACGATCACCATCGTTCGCGACTCGTCTGGCACGCCGGTGTCCGAGAGGTCGAGACGCGACAGCCGCTGCGGCCGTATCGCGTGGGCAATCAGGCGCTGGATCAACGCGATCGCCACGTCGGTGGCCGGGATCAACAACAGCAGGATCGCGGCCAGTTGGATCACCACGGATCCCTGCTGCGCGCGGACGTACGCCAGCGTGCCCGCGAGCATCGCCACGGTCAGGACCGCGATCGATCCGAGGTACGATGCCGTCGCGTGCGACGCCACCATGCGGCGGGCGGCTTCCATGAGCCTGGGCCGGTACGCGAGATCGGCTTCCAGGTCGCGGCGCCCTCGTCCAATCAGGTGATACCCGACGTGCGCGGCGCGATCGGCCGACGAGGCGGCCGCCAACGACTGTCTCGCGCTCTCGATCGCTTTCAGCGCGACGCGCACTTGCGCTTCCCCGCTCCGTTCGGACAGCTCCTCGACGGCCTGGCGCTGCCGATCCCGGCTCAGGAAATCCATGCGCGCGTAGACGGCGGCCGGGTCACGCCGCAGGACGTGATCGACGAGACTGACGTCCTCGACGTACTTCCGCCAGTCGACGGTGCCGCAGAGGCGGAGGCTCGTAATCACGTTCGCGACCGACGCCTGGCTGGCGGCCTGCCCCTGATGCTCCTCGCGCACGACGTCTTCGGCGGTGGCCCCGCGCGCGGACAGGTAGTCCTCGATCGCGGTGCGCAGCGGCGAGCGGCGACGCTCGTACTCGCGCGCGCGATGCAGCAACTGCACGGCGTACGCGCTATGGACATCCCGCGGCAACGGCACCGACGCCTGCTCCGGATGACTGTCGATGTGCGAGAGCAGCGCGTCCGCGGCGTGGCGCGCCGCACGCGCGTCGAGCATTTCGTCGGCGAGGCGCCTGAGATTCTCGATGAGCGCGAGCTTCAACATGCTCGGCCACGCCCAGAGCTCGCCGATGGTCAGCGGCGCGACGCGTTGAAAGCTGTTGAGGAAGAGCGTGAGCTGCTGCACATCGAGGCGGCTGTCGCTGTGCCGGATCAGCTCGACGGCAATCGCGTAGATCCGGGCGTCGCCCGCATGCTGTCGAACCGCGAGGGGCGGCAGCTCGCGATAGTAGGTGCGCGGAAGGTTCTGGCGGATGTCGACGATGTCGGACGTGACGAGATGAAAGTTGTCGAGGAGCCATTCCGCGGCGCCGGTCACGAATTGACCGTTGTGCACGTCCTCGGCAAGCGCGCTGTACGCCGCGCGCAGGGTGCGGGCGTTGTCGTTGAAGCGCGGAAAGATGCTGCGCGCGCGCCGGCGCGGCGTGCCGTCGACGGTGAAGCGCGCGGCCAGGGCCAGCGCGCGCTCGTCGAGGCGCTCGATGCCGAGCAGCTCGTCGCGAAACGGCTTCAGTAACAGCAATTCCTCCGTTTCGTGCGCGGGTGAGGTATAGTGAGGTGGTTATAGCGCATCCGAACACAGCCAGCCTGAACTCGCACTCCTCTTCCTGAGTTCATCCGACCTGTTGACACGTTCACCATGAAGCAGCTCGGTGTTGTTGTCCCGTTTACCGCCTTTGCCGAGTACCGGACCGAAAGGATCCTCTCGTGAGTGCACTCATGAATCCTCTTGCGATTGGCATCGGCGTTGTCATGATCGCCGTCGTCATGGCCATGGTCTACGTCGGGCTGCGGTCGCGGCGCGACCGGGGCGCCGACCTCGGCGAGGTGAGCAATCAGTGGGTGATGGAACACCGGATGGGGCCGGGACACGACTCCTCGCGTTGGAACCAGCGCTAGTCCGGCTCAAGCCGGACACTACCGATGATCATCGGTAGTGTCCGCCTTCAGGCGGACCTGACAACATGAGAGCGCGTCGTCTCACGGCCCAACGACAGCCGCGCGGTCAGCGAGGTACCGCGTATAGGCCGCCACCGTGGCGAGACGCGCCGCATCCCACCGCTGCCCGCACGTCCTGCAGTGCCATCCACCGCCGGCAGCCAGGGCAGCCTCGGTCAATGAATCCACCGTGTGACACAACGGGCAGGTCGCCGCGGGCGCGATCATCGATTCGGTCATAGTCGGCCACCAATCTCGATCAGAAGACGTACGAACAACGCGACCGGCGCGCCGACCACGACCACCGCGACGGGCGCCAGCAGCACCAGCAGCAGCGCCAGCCCGATATCGCGAAGCGCCCCGGTCACTTTCATCTCACGTCCTCCGCGTCAGACGACAGCGGAGGCGTCACGACCGCCCGCCGCCGCGCAGCAGAAAGAGATCAGCCAGCGGCTACGTGATACCAGGAAGCCCGACTTTCAGAGGGCTTTGATGAGGCTGACCGCGGGAAGGACGGGCGGGAAGGCCAGAGCTCAGGAAAGCAGTGCGACTTTGAATGTACGTCCGATCGGAGACGCACACAAGGACCAATCGCGGATGAGTCAGTCGTGGAGGACGACGCTCAGCAGCGAGCTGTTCACCTTCAAGCCGCCGTTGTAGTCGATGAACCCGAGATCGCGGAACTTGTTCATGAAGAAGTTGACGCGCGAACGTGTGGTCCCCACCATCTCGGCGAGCGTCTCCTGCGACAGCTGGTGCACGACGTGCTGCGGCGTGTCTTCCTGGCCGTAGCGCGCCATCAACAACAGCATGCGCGCCAGCCGCTTCTCGCTCGAGTTGAAGAGCTGGTCGACGAGGTCCTCCTCGATGCGGATGTTGCGCGCCAGCATGTGCACCCTGAAGCGATCGGAGAGCGCCGGCTCCTGGTGGAGCATCTGCATCATGTGCACCTTCTCCACCACGAGCGCGGTCGCCGCGCTCATCGCCGTCGCCGAGGCCATTCGCCGCGACTGCCCCGCGAGACATCCTTCGCCAAAGAAGTCGCCGGGGCCCAGCATCGCCACGATCGCCTCTTTGCCGGTTTTCGAGAGCACGGAAAGCTTGACGGTGCCCTGCTGGAGGTACATCACCTGGGCGGCGGGATCGCCTTGCGAGAAGATGACCGCGGACCTGGGGAATTTCTCGACCGTGCGAGACACACCCGCGGACTCCAGAAATCCCTGGAGGTCGAACTCGGGGGACTGTTTCGGCGTTTTCGCGGGTTTTCGTGCCGCCATCTCACCGGATCATACTCCCGAAGGCTGAATCGAGCGAGTCGGGCTGTACCCGACGACGAAGGCGCGAAGCGTGGGGTGCGGAACGGCAGAGCTTGGGAATCGCAGACTCCTTAGTCGAGAAGGACAACGCTCAGCAACGAGCTGTTGACCTTCAACCCGCGGCCGTTGTACTCGATCAACCCGAGATTGCGGAACTTGTTCATGAAGAAGTTGACGCGCGACCGCGTGGTCCCCACCATCTCGGCCAGCGTCTCCTGCGACACGTTGTGCAAGACGTGCAGCGGCGCGGCGGCCTTGCCGTAGCGCGCCATCAACAACAGTGTGCGCGCCAGCCGCTTCTCGCTCGAGTTGAAGAGCTGATCGACGAGGTCCTCCTCGATGCGGATGTTGCGCGCGAGCATGTGGACCCTGAAGTGATCGGAGAGCTCCGGCTCGTTGTGAAGCATCTGCAGCATGTGCGCCTTCTCCATCACGAGCACGGTCGTCGCGCTCATCGCCGTTGCCGTCGCCATCCGCCGCCCCTGCCCCGCGAGACATCCTTCGCCGAAGAACTGGCCGGCGTTCAGCATCGCCACGATCGCCCCTTTGCCGGTCTTCGAAAGCACCGACAGCTTGACGCTGCCCTGCTGGAGGTACATGACCTGAGCGGAGGGATCGCCTTGCGAGAAGATCACCGCGGCCTTGGGGAATTTCGCGATCGTACGAGCGAGACCCGCGGAATCCAGAAATCCCTGCAGATCGAACCCGGGGGAGCGCTTCGACGACTTCGCGCGCTTTCTTGCCGTCACTAACTGCCATCCTAGACCTTCAGACCCAGCAGCACTGTTCAATTGTGAACATCGCGGATTTACTTGCCCAGCTAGGATGGTCGATATAGCGATTCAGCGAGACGCGACGGAAGAACGCCAAGCCCGGCTGGACGCCCTGATCGAAGAGCTCCGGGCCGCGGAGAAGCGTCAGTTGCTCAAACGGGGCATCCTGCTCTGGCAGGAGGGGATCGCGCAACACGACGCGACGCTGCCGCCGGAAAAAATCAACTAATGGCCAAACAGATTGTGTACGGCGAGCGCTCGCGAGAGGTGATGCTGCGCGGCGTGAACCAGCTGGCCGACGCGGTGATGGTCACGCTGGGGCCGAGGGGACGCAACGTCCTCCTCAGCACCAGCTACGGCACTCCGACCATCACCAAGGATGGCGTGACCGTCGCCAGGGAAATCGACCTCAAGGACCCGCTCGAGAACATGGGCGCGCAGATGGTCATCGAGGTCGCCAGCAGGACGTCGGATACCACCGGTGACGGAACGACGACGGCGACCGTGCTGGCGCGGGCCATCTACCGCGAGGGCCTGCGGCAGGTCGTGGCCGGCGCCAACCCGATGGATCTCAAGCGCGGCATCGAGAAGGCGGTGGAGGCCGTCGTCGCGGAGATCAAGAAGATGGCGCGCCCGGTGTCGGAGAACATGGTGGCGCAGATCGGGATGATCTCGGCCAACAGCGACGCGACGATCGGCGCGATCATCGCCGAGGCGATGGAGAAGGTCGGCAAGGACGGGGTGATCACCGTCGAGGAGGGCAAGACGCTCGTGACCACGCTCGAAGTGGTCGAAGGGATGCAGTTCGATCGCGGATACCTCTCACCGTATTTCGTGACCAACCCCGAGCGCATGGACCTGGAGCTGGAAAATCCAGTCATCCTGATCCACGAAAAGAAACTCAGCTCGATGAAGAACCTCCTGCCGCTGCTCGAGCAGGTAGCGCAGCTCGCCCGGCCGCTGCTCATCATCGCGGAGGACGTCGAGAGCGAGGCGCTGGCCATGCTGGTGGTCAACAAGCTTCGCGGCACGCTGAAGGTCGCCGCGGTGAAGGCGCCGGGATACGGCGACCGCCGCAAGGAGATCCTCGAGGACATCGCGATCCTCACCGGCGGCCGGCTGCTCAGCGAGGATCTCGGCATCAAGATCGAGAACATCAAGACCGAGGACCTGGGCAGCGCCAAGAAGGTCATCATCGACAAGGACAAGACGACGATCGTCGAAGGGGCCGGCGCGAAAGCCGCCATCGAGGGGCGCGTGAAGCAGCTGCGCGCCCAGGTCGAGGATGCCGACTCGGATTACGACCGCGAGAAGCTCCAGGAGCGGCTCGCCAAGGTGGTAGGCGGCATTGCCGTGATCAAGATCGGCGCGGCCACCGAGACCGAGATGAAGGAGAAGAAGGCGCGCGTCGAGGACGCGATGCACGCGACGAAAGCCGCGGTCGAGGAAGGCATCGTGGCCGGGGGCGGCGTGGCGCTGCTGCGCGCGGGCACGGCGCTCGACGGCCTGACGCTCACGGGCGATCAGCTCGTGGGCGCGCGGATCGTCCGCCGGGCGATCGAAGAACCGATGCGCCAGATCGCCACCAACGCCGGGGTCGAAGGCGCCATCGTCATCGCGAAAGTCCGGGAGATGAAGCAGGACGAAGGCTTCAACGCCGCGACCGAAACCTATGAGGACCTGGTCAAGGCGGGCGTGATCGATCCGGCCAAGGTCGTGCGCAGCGCGCTGCAGAACGCCGCGTCGGTCGCCTCGCTCCTGCTGACGGCCGAAGCGCTCATTTCCGAAATCGTGTGATCCGCCAGCCCCGCACGGCTTCCCCCGACGCCCTCCAACAGGTTCTGGACGAGACGCGGCAGCGTTTCGTCGCCAATTTCGCCGCCCAGTGCGATTCCATCCGCACCTTCATCGACCAGGTGGCGGAGCTCGGCCCGAGCGGGCCGGTCGCGGCGCTGAGCCAGATCACCCATCGAATGAGTGGTCTCGCCGGGACGATCGGGTTTCCGACCATCAGCGCCCGCGCCTCCGAGCTGGAAGCGCTCGTTGACGATGCCGGGAGTGGCGCCTTCGACCCGGTGCTCGCGCGCGCGCTCGTGGGCGCTATCGGCGAGGCGTTCACCGCGGATCTCGCGAACCCACCAGTGTGGGCGCTGCAGGCAATCTCCACGCCGCAAGGCGCGAAGATCCTCGTTGCCGAGGACGAGTCCGACCAGCGGGCTATCGTGACGACGTGTCTCGAAGGCGCGGGATTCGTACCCATTGCCGTGGTGTCGGGCGAGCTGGTGGTCGACACGGCGCGCGCGGAGAAACCGGCGCTGATCCTGCTCGATATCGCGATGCCGCGGCTCGACGGGTATTCGGTGTGCCGGCTGCTCAAGGCGGATCCCGAGCTTGCCGACATTCCCGTGATCTTCATGACGACCGGCGCAAATCTCGACGACAAGCTCACCGGACTGACGCTGGGGGCCGACGAGTTCCTGAGCAAGCCGGTCGACCTGCGCGAGCTTGTCCTGCGAATCCAGCTCCTGCTGAAGCGGAGCCACTCGCGCCCGTCATCGATGAGCGGTGACCGCCGTGCCCCGAGGGAGCTGACCTACGACGCGTTCCTCGCCATCGCAAGCGAAGCGATCGCGCGATCGCCCTCGGCTCTCGCGGTCGTTCGCCTTCCGGCCGAGTGGCACAAGGAGGGCTCACGCATGCTGACCGAGGAAATCCGCGGCCGTGATGCCATTGGCGCTTACGGAGCGACGCGTCTGCTGATCCTGATGCCGGAGATGACGGCTGTCGCCGCCCGCGATCGGCTCGAGCCGGTGATCGATCGGCTGGTCGCGCACGGTCTGGGCGAGATCTGCGCGGGGGTGTCCGCCACTCCCGGCGCCGGGACGAAGACTGCGCACACGTTGATCGGGGAGGCGGACGAGGCGCTCGCCGAGGCTCGGTATCTGGGCGACAAGACCGCGATCTGGAGCGAGCGGCCCGGACGGCCTGCCGCGGCTCCCGCTGCGCGCACCGTGGTCGTCGCCGAAGACGATCCGGACGTCACACGGATCGTCGATGCCCAGATGCGCGCGGCCGGCTACAAGGCGATCATCGTCTTCGACGGCGAGCGGGCGCTCGCCGCCGTGCGCGCACACGCCCCGGACGTGCTGGTGCTCGATCTGATGATGCCGAAGCTCAATGGGTTCGACGTGCTCACGCAGCTCCGCGAGAGCCCCGCGACAACATGTCCGGGGCCGCGGATCATCGTGCTGTCCGGGCGCGGGCGTGAGCAGGATGTGGTGCGGGCGTTCGAGCTGGGCGCCGACGACTACATGACGAAGCCGTTCAACCCGCAGGAACTGATGGCGCGCATCGCTCGGTTGCTCAAGTAGCGCCTGCGGCCCGAGCGAGGCGCCGAAGGGATGCGGCGCGGAGCGCCGCCGCCGAGCGAGAGCGAGCGGGGGTGGGGCCCCGCGAGCAGTGAAAAGTAGACGCGCCTATTGCGCGCGGGGCGTCTTAGGAAAATAGAACCGGTTGACCTCTTCGATTCCCTCACGGATCAATTGCTGGTATTCGCGGCGTACGACTGGCGTGACCAGGTTCTGCGAACCGGCCGGATCGCCGGTCAGATCGTAGTAATAGTCTGTGTAGTTCACGCCATCGGCGATGTACAGCCATCGCCCGTCGCCCCGCAAGATGCCGTAGACGGGACCATAGCTCGACAGAACCATGTACGAGTCACGGCGGGTCGCTGTTCGCTCCTGCGGCGTCGCCGTGCAGAGCGGCCGGCCGAAGATTGTGCCACTCACCACGGGTCGATGTCCGAGCAGGTAGTACAGGGTTGGCGTGATATCGACGAGCGAGGCGACCGCGTCGGTTTCGCACGTCATCTGCTCTTGCAGCGCGCGCGGCAAATGGACGACGAGGGGAATGCGGACGATTTCGGGAAAGATCGTATACGCGTGTCCCCAGCGCCCGCCTTCACCAAGCGAATCACCGTGGTCCGACGTGAGGACGATCAGGCTATCGTCGTACAGTCCTTCGTCGCGCAGGAACTGCACGAACTCGCCGAAGCAGACATCCATCTTTTGAATGCGCGCCGCGTAGGGCGGGTAGAAGCCGGGATACGCAGCGCCCGCGGGAACGCTGGCCCCGTCGCGCGTCATGCGCGAAATATGGATGTTCTGCGGCTGGGTGTAGGCGAAGATCGGCCGTTCCGGCGGGGTCCCCGGCGCGGCAGCCGCGTTGGGGTGCCCTGGGCGGGACCGATGGAGCACTCTCGCTCGCAGGTCGGTCAGCGACCGGCACAAATCGTAGTCCATGTTCGGCACTCCGGCATCGAGCTCCACGTCCATCACATCCATATCGGGCACTGGCATGATGGTGCGGAGGATCGTGTCGCGGCTGATGAACCGTTGGTAGCCGTCTGCCGCGAGGAGCTTGTGCAACGCGTTCATCGGCGCGAACGGCATGACGTACTGCTTGTGGACCAATAGCCCGCCGACCCAGATCGAGGGCTCCGAGAGACCAGTGGCGCCGTACCGCGTGAACGCTCGCTTGAAGACGACGCTGTCGCGCGCAAATGCGTCGATCGCCGGGGTAAAGCTGACGCGGGGGTTATACGGCGACACGTAGTCTTGACGCAGGCTGTCGATGACGAACATGAAGATATGCGGAGCGTGACCGATCCGCGGAGCCAGCGCGTCAACCAGGTCGACCTCGACGGGATCGACTCGGACCTCACGTGGAATGTTGGTGTTGCGCTGGAGCAGGTCGTAAAACACCCGCTCGTCCCCGGTGGAGGTGGCGGAGACGGCATCGTAGATCACCTTGAATGACGGATCGATCCCGGCATGAGCGTCGAGGACGCTTCGGACGTCGAGACGCCGCAGGCCGAGCGAGGCGGGGACGCGATCTTGTATCGTGTCGAG
>Ga0209515_10006843_pt1 | contig 14003 bp, 15 predicted proteins | sample Subgroupgradi54m_FD_187454 | JGI IMG/M metagenome (GOLD analysis project Ga0209515, IMG submission 187454) | Subsurface groundwater microbial communities from S. Glens Falls, New York, USA - GMW60B uncontaminated upgradient, 5.4 m (SPAdes)... ...
AGGTTGAGAGGGCGAACCGTTTCGGCGTCTATATGCAGAAGGAGACCGGACTCGGCACTATTATTGAAAAGCCAGCGGATATACAAAAGGGTAATGCAGTTACGGGTTTATACACATATCCTCCGGATGTATTTGATTTAATTAACACACTCGTACCGTCTGCACGTGGAGAGCTTGAGATAACCGATGTGAATAACCATTATCTAAAAACAGCGCGATGCACGGTGCGCACAATCCACAGTTTTTGGTCCGATGCGGGGACTCCGGAGTCGCTCAAAGAAGTAATCGACTGGGCATACATACACCACAATGGAAACCAATACTGAATATAAGCCCCCCATATCGTAATCAGACCTTCCTCCCATAGTATTCAACCGTGGCATCACAATAAAATATTTTCTCTGTCTTAAAACCCAGATGAGCCATCATGTCGCGCACTAACTTTTTATCAAACACATGGAAGTGAGTGTAAATTTGTGGGTTCGTTATGTAATTTGCATACCAGGCGTCCCAGTTATGATAGACCAACTCTTTTGACGCATCGAAGTTCCTTAAAAATTCTTCGGTGTGGGTCGTATCATCCAGCCCAGTATTATTTTTGTAGTCGTCTATGAGATGCTGCAGGGGGGTGAGTACGCGCCGGTGGTCGAAGGTTTTTTTGTAATACGGGATACTGGCGTACATCAGCCCACCCGTTTTGAGGATCCTCTTCCATTCAAGGAGTGCTTTGAGTGGGTTGGTGAGATGTTCAATCGTGCCCGAGGAGGCGACAAAGTCGACGCTCTCGTCCGCGAGCATCGGCAGTGAGTGCGCGTCCGCTTTAATGTGTTCGGTATTGTCTCTTCCAAGAGGAATGAAATTCTTCCGGTCGTGGTAGTCTTCGCTGACGTTTACATCTTTGACTATTTTTGCTTGAGCTATCCTGCTGTCCAACAGGCGTATAGCGCCGCCGACTCTCAACACAGTCGTGTTGGCCCAATCCATGCGCCGGATAGACATCGGTATGGTGGCGCGGGCCACGTATTGTCTGTATTTGTTGAGCAAGTAGTAATGTGGATGTATCATGGCGTGTATTCTATCATGATGGCTGAAACAAATATAAAAGCCGTACTTTTTCTCTCCGAGGTAGGCCATGTGTCTCGGGCGCAGGAGTATATAGCAGAGCATCCAGGCCTCATAAGGGAGGGGTATGTGCTTGTGGCGCTTGATCTTATGGTCGAGCTTGAGCTCGCCCGCCGAGGGATACCCTACTCCTCGGGGAGAGCGTATCGCACCCGCGACGCGAAGGCCCTGACGCTCGCAGAAGAGTGGGTAACCGCTCTTTTTAAGGATGAGAGGTGGTCACCTCTTTCGTATCGCGGAGTGTCACTCTTGCGGGTGTATTTTTTCTCCCTCCAGACGTATCTCACCCCGCTCCTCTATTACATAGATATCGTAACAAATACTCTCGCGCAGTATCCTTCCGCAACGCGGTGCATCGTGTTCCCTCCTCCTCCCTCGGCACCGGCCGCGGGTGATGATTTTATCGCTCAAGAAAAAGATGTGCTTGTAGACGCTGTTCGTGCGGTAGCATTGCACAGTGGTACAGAAGTAGTAGTGCCGGGGGGTATTCCTAACCTCGGTGCGCGTACTCGCTCAGCATCGTTTGCCTATAAACGCGCCCTTTTTGCCGCGTGTATTGCTGTACTCAATACCCTGGTCGCGCTTGTGCGTCCCCCCAAGCGCATCACTGTCCTCGCAAGCGATTACTGGAGGCACCTCGCGCCCGTACTCTCGCACCTGTGGGGGGCCGAAGTGCTGCTCTTTGGCCGGACGGAGGCGTTTGAGGCCGGGTTTAAAAATATTTTTACCCACCGCATGCGCTTTGTGCACAGCGACTCGTTTACTTCCCGCATATCAGCACAGCGCACAGAGGCCCGTGTTCTTTTTGAGCGAGAGTGGCATTCTCTGCAAGAGTCAGGCGTGGTAGGCGACGCACGGTTTAAAGGAATATCGATTAGCCCGTTTTTTATCAAGGTGCTTAACGCGTGTATTGCAGACACTCTCACAAAAACGCTTGGCACTATCGACAATATGCACGCACTGCTCGCGTACTACAAACCCGACATTGTACTCTTGCGTATCTCAACGAGCCCCAACCAGCCACATTTCCCAGTCCTGGCTCAAGTCGCTCGCGCGCAAGGCATACCATCGCTTGAGATGCAGCATGGGTTGGGGTACTACGGCCCCGGCTCGTTGGACCTGCGGCATTTTGCGGAATACACCGGTGTTTATGGGGCGCTCACTGCTCGCGAAATGAAACAGGTCGGGGACGTCTATACGACGCCGGTTGTTGTCGGCTCGCCGCGTTTTGATGTATATACCTCGGGGCAACGTGCATCAAAAGAGAGAGACGCTAGCGGCGCCGTGTCGGTTGTCCTTATCGCGCCACCATTGTCGCACTTCGGGATGATGGACACCTACGACGTTGAAGAATATTTCCAGGTCACAGCGTCGGCACTCAAAAAAATCAAAAATGCCAGCGTTGTCATAAAACTACGCCCGGGGTCAGGAGGCGCGCCGATTTACGAGCACACCATTGCCCGCGCGTTTGCGGGGGTGTCGCACCAGGTGGTGAGCGAGGAGCCGCTCGCCGATGTATACAAAAAAGCGGATATAGTCGTCTCCGGCTACTCCACCGCAGCGCTTGAGGCGCTGTTGTGCGGGAAGCCGCTCATATATTTTGGGCTTTCTCCTGGAGAGCAGATGATGGGGCTCCACCACTTTTCTCTGTATGCACAGCAGCAGGCGATGCGTATCGCCACAACCAAAGAGCAGCTTGAGGCGGCGCTCGCGGAGCTTGCGGCAGACCCACAAAAACGCGCAGAACTTAAGAGTGGGGCGGAGGCATTTATGAAAGATCAGTACCTTTTTGATGGCAAGTCAGGCGAGCGGGCCGCGGCGCTCATAAAGTCGCTCGCCGAGGGGAAGCGGCCTCGTTGAGGTAATTCCAAGGTATTGACAGTATAATTCGTCGACCGCCGAGAAATTCGGCATAACGATCTCATGCTCTTCGTGGGGCTCACGGAAGAGGATGTGGCACTCCTCTCACCCGGGTTTTAACGCTGGTTGCCACTGGCAAACAAAAAGCCGCTCGAAGAGGCGGCTTTTTCTTTATTTGATCAAAAAGTTCTGATGACTGTCCACGACAAGGTTTAACCTTGTCGTACAGGGCGAGGACGTTACACTTACATTAATGCCCGCAACTCTTTTTCGTTATCGCGATAAAATTGTTGAGCTTCCGTAATCATTTCTTTGAGCGACGGCGTTGCTTCGTAATATTCGTGGATACTGGAAGATATAATTTTGTTTTCGGGACGAGAAAAGTGTAAAAAATCAGGTAAGCTCGCATACGGATAGTTCAAAAGCTTCTTTTCAATAACACCAGCGGCATTTTCGCGCCAGCGCGGCTCTATGAGGTCGGCTGAATTGAGTAGCACATAGGGCACGACGCGCTTTAAGTATCTGTCATCATATATGCGCTTGGCTTTGTAGGTACCTGCAAATAACGCGCCAGTTCGGTGCCGGCGTTTGTTGAAGTACATCGTATAGGCGGTAAAAACTTTTTGCATGAATCGTGCAATGCCGTCATCGCGAGATGACCGGAGCACGAAGTGCACATGGTTTGGCATTAAGGAATACGCAGCGATATCAACTAGCGGCTCACCTCGTTTAATATCCTGGCTTAAAAGTATGCTTTGCAGTTTCGTATCATTTCGATTCGAGAGATGAACTGTTTTGTCGCCGTTACATAGGAAAAGAATCGCCATAAAACGATCGTAGTCAGCGGCTGTTTTAAACACGACGCGTTTGTCTACTCCGCGATTGTAGCAATGATACCATTCGTTCGGCGTAAGCGGTGCTCGGTTGGTCATCTGTCGAGCATACCATGCCTACGGCAAGGTTTAACCTTGCCGTAGGCGGTTGAGGGCAAAAAGCCTCGTTGAGGAATAGTGGATACTTCTGTACTATGGTGCCTATGAAGATGGCAGGCCTAGGTGTTGACGTCGCCGATATTGCGCGGTTTCGGGGGCCTAAGATGCGCCGCGGTGAGCGGTTTATCACCAATACGTTTAGCAAAAATGAATGCGATTACTGCTTTTCCCATCGCGACCCGGCACCACATCTTGCGGGCACGTTTGCCGCAAAAGAGGCGGTACGAAAAATATATGGTGACACACCGCTCGCACTCGCCGACATTGAAGTACGCCATCGGACATCAGGCAAGCCGGAAATATGGCTCAAAGGCAAGCGCTCACGGGCACTTCTTGTCTCAATTACGCACAATGCTACTATGGCGATTGCAGTTGCCTGCAGATAATCGTTATGAAAAAGTGCATCGTACTCGATTTGGATAATACGCTGTGGGGTGGTATCGTCGGCGAAGAAGGGTTTGAGAATATTGCGCTCTCGCTTGCCCAGCCCGGCGCGAGTTTTATCGCATTTCAGCAAGCACTACGAGACCTTTATGATCGGGGCATTATTCTCGCCATCAACAGCGCCAACAACCCGGAAGACGCACTGCTTGTCATACGTACGCACCCGAATATGATTCTCAAAGAGCAGCATTTTGCGGCAGCCCGGATTAATTGGCAGGACAAAGTGCAAAATATGCGCGAGCTCGCGGACGAGCTCAACATCGGTCTCGACTCGATGGTGTTTTTGGACGACAGTCCACTCAATCGCGAGGCAATGCGGACTTTTTTACCCGAAGTGGAGACGCCGGAGTTGCCCCTCGACCCCGCGCAGTACACGAAGTTTCTCCACTCGCTCCCGTACTTTACGGCAGGAGCTACTACCGACGAGGATAAGATGCGCGGCAATTTGTATGTTACCGAGCGCTTGCGCAAAGAGGCAGAAAAGCAGTCACATAGTCGCGAAGAGTTTTTAAAAAATCTCGGTATGGAGATGGAGGTATTTGAAGACGACCCGTCCTCGCTTGCGCGCTTGGCACAACTCACCGAGAAAACAAATCAATTCAACACAAAAAAACAGCCCCTCACCGAGGGCGAGATCGAGGTGCGTATGCAAGACAGTGGATACGCTGTGTTCCACGCGCGCGCACTCGACCGCTTTGGTGACCACGGCATCATTGCTTTTGCCCTCGTGCGTAAAGCAGAAGAATGCTGGCAGGTCGAGTCGCTGCTTATGAGTTGCAGAGTCTTCGGGCGTGGTATTGAGGACGCATTTCTTGCAGCAATTGCGAGCAGGGCCGGGGAAGAAGGCGCGCGTGACCTGCGTATAATCTTTGAGCCGTCCGAAAAAAATGAGCCTGCACGGGCATCTGTCGAACGCCTATTCGGGGGCTCGCTCGTGGCCCCCGTGATACAATTTCAGACGCCTGATTGGGTTTCACTTGTATGAAAGACTTCAATGCGCTCGTTGTAGAGCACTTCAAGCTAGCACCGACCGACGCGCTCGACGGCCTCAACGCAAAAGACATACCGGAGTGGGACTCTATGAACTACCTGTTATTTATCGCCGACCTGGAAAAGGAATACCGCATTTCGTTTACTATGGACGAGATGCTGGGTGCCCAAACGCTCGGAGATATCAAAAAAATACTACGAACTAAATCGATAGAGGTATGACTGAAGCGCAAGACAGGCCACTTGCTTCGCTCCGGGTTGGAGAAACAGCATCTTTTGAGCACACTATTTCGGAAGCTGATGTGCGCGCGTTTGCCGACCTAAGTGGCGACCACAGCCCATTGCATATAGACGATGTATATGCCCACGCCAGCGCCTACGCTGGCCTTGTGGTGCACGGGATGTTTCTCGGCGCCTTGGTCTCGCGCTTGGTTGGGATGCATCTGCCGGGCAAACGCGCGCTTCTTCTTGCCGAGTCGCTTACATTTAAAAAGCCGGTGTATATCGGAGACACCGTACACGTAGAAGGAGTGATTGCACACGTGAGCGACGCGACGCAAAGTATAACAGTGGACATTCGGATACATGCCGGTGGCGTGCTGGTCGCCGCGGGGGAGGTGCACGCACAGGTACGCGCACAATAATATGGATACTAAAAATTCCACGACTCCTCTTGCAATAGTGTCAGGTGGCACGGGATATCTCGGCACGGTTATTGTTGCAGAGCTTGCTGCCGCAGGTTGGGATGTTGTGTCGCTTTCCAGGAATACATCCGACGCCAGTGCCGGAGTATATACGTGCGATATTACCGACGAGAGAGCCGTGCACACCACACTAGCTGAGATTGTGGCCACCCGCGGGCCCATATCGGCGTGCATCCACGCGGCCTCTCCACTCTTGGAGCGTATACCGATACTCTCTGTCTCGACCTCGGCATTTGATAGTGCGATGGATACGGCTGTCCGTGGGGCATTTTTGCTGGCGAAAGAGACAGCACAACATAGGTTGAGCAACGCCGCATTTATAGGTATCACGACACAAGCTATCGAGCCCGGTGTGGTGCAACCATTTGGCGCATATATACCGGCAAAATATGCACTGCGGGGCCTTCTGCGGGCGCTGTCGGCAGAAGGAGAGCAGGGAGGGCTGCGCGTATACGCAGTTGCCCCCGGTTTTCTCCCAGGTGGGCTCAACGACGACCTCCCCAAACAGATGCAGGATTTTTTTGCGCGTAAAAGTGGCACCAATGCCGAATCACCACAAGAAATTGCCGCTCTTGTGCGGAAGTTGTGTGCTGGTGATAGCGAATTTCCACCCGGTTCCTCTATCGCATTTCCGTCTCTTGTCGCCACGCCGCTGTAACCCCATGCGACCGTATCGAAACTTTTTTTATATAAAGTCTTTTACCCCAGCGTGTGTCGGGGCACTGCTCTCACTGTGCTTGTTCGCCGGCATTGTACAAGTTACTGATACCAATGACTACCGGCTGCTGCATATAGACCCTATCTCGCGTCTCCCTGTCTATACTAAAAATAGCTCCTTCTTTACCGTAGGGGGATGTTATGAGAATACCGTTGTGATAAACACTATTGGGTTCCACGGTCTCGATGTGCCGCCCCAAAAAGGGGACGACGTATTCCGTATTGTTATAATCGGCAGCTCATATGTAGAAGCGCGCCAAGTTTCGGTTGAAGATATGTACTCGACCTTGCTCCAAGAAGCATTGAACACGAACCCGCATCGTACCCACACGTACGAAGTTATCCCGCTCGGCGTGAACGCTAACTCGCCTTTTTTAAATGCGCTGTACTACGTATGGTACGGGAGTAGGCTCCAACCCGACCTCGTCATTAATTTTGAAACGCAATATGAACTATCGCAGGACTACGCCATGCCGGATATTGATGCGCAAGGAAATGCCGTTTTGCTGGTGCCGCCTGCCTTAGACAACCACAATAAAACCGGCTTTAGAGACGAGCTACGCCGTTTTAAAGTGCTCGTAAACCTATATAATCGATACACGATTGTTCGCGGCGAGGTCGGCACCTTTTTGGCTCATCCGTTTTTCTTTTCTCGCGAGGGTGTTGCGGTTTCGAATACCACCGAACAACCCCAACAGTATGCCGCCCGCTGGCACACGGAAGCCGCTGTGCTCGGTGCACTTGCGGCACGGGTCCACAGCGACGAAGCGCAGGTGATGTTCGCATCCTGGTATGCTCCGGGAAAGTGGGCCATAACCGCAGAGGAATTGTCGAATCATTTTCAAGATATTGCATTGCGCAACAATGCCGCATACGTCGACCTCTCGCCGGGTATTGCTGCCGAGGAGTCTGCGGCCGGCGACCCGGCGACGTGGTACCCCTGTGACGGGCATTGGACGCCAGCCGGCAATCACTATGTTGCGAGCGCACTCTATCAATACCTCATAGTACATCCCTCACTTTTGTCGCGCCCATAATCCTTGACCCTATGGCCTTTACTTCAATCGCGTTTATCTTTTTCTTTACTCTAGTCGTCGCGGCATTTTATCTGTGCCCGCCGCGCTTCCGCTGGGCGGTGTTGCTGCTCGGGAGCGGCTATTTTTATGCGGCGTTTATACCAACATATATTTTTATTCTTATATTCCTTGTGCTTATCGATTTTTTCTTTGCACAAAAAATAGAGACAGCCAGAGGTCCACTACGCCACGCCTATTTCGCCCTAAGCCTTACTGCCAATATTGGGATGCTGTTTGTATTTAAATACTTTAATTTCTTTAACGAAAATGTTACGGCACTCGCACAACTCATCCATTGGAACTACTCCTTAGGGGTACTCCAGCTTGCACTGCCCCTCGGGCTCTCGTTCCATATCTTCCAAAGCATCAGCTATGTAACCGAGGTATACCGGGGCAAGTACAAAGCCGAGCGGCACCTTGGTATATATGCGCTCTATGTTTTTTTCTTCCCTCAACTGGTGGCGGGACCGATTGAGCGCCCGGGACACCTGCTCCCGCAATTAAAAAATTTACAGGCATCGTTCAACAGTGCACGTGTTTTTTCTGGAGTTCGTCTTATGGCGTGGGGATTTTTTAAGAAGCTCGTCATTGCCGACGCTATCGCGCAATCGGTCGATTATATCTACGGCAACATAAGCCAGAGTGCCGGCCCTGGTATCCTGTTTGCGCTCGTTGCGTTTGCATTCCAACTCTATGCCGACTTCTCCGGTTATTCCGACATTGCGCGCGGGTCGGCGCGCGTGCTCGGGGTGGATGTGGTGCGCAACTTTGAGCAACCGTACTTTTCCGCGTCTATCGGCGAATTTTGGCGGCGCTGGCATATCTCGCTTTCGAGCTGGTTCCGCGATTACGTTTATTATCCGTTTGTCTCCCATGCTAGACGCATCACACCATTGCGAATCTATGTGGCTACTGTACTTACTTTTTTGTTGATGGGGCTCTGGCACGGTGCCGGATGGACGTTTATTATCCTGGGAGGTCTGCACGGCACGTATATTGTGGTGGGCCAGCTCACAAAAAAATGGCGCGAGCGCACAGCCGCTTGGGCTGGGCTCCTGGATATGCCGCGCGCGCACCACGCGCTTCGAGTACTGCTTACTTTTATGCTTGTCTGCATAAGCTGGGTATTTTTCCGCTCGCCCGACTTAAACAGCGCACTTTCGTTTTTTGGATATCTTGGTTTCGGTTGGGGCATACCTCCTTCGCAGTATATTGACGTATATATATTGCATCCGTTTCTTGCGCTTGGCATCAGTGGCAGTGTTTTGATGTCAGTAACTTTTTTTATTGCGGTTATGCTCGCGGTTGAGCATATCGAAAAGAAACAACCGATTGGCATCTGGCTCGGGGAGCGGTCGCTCCTAACGCGCTCGTTTCTCTACACCTCGGTGGCACTCTCGATCGCTCTCTTCGGGGTGTTTGGGTCAAGTCCCTTTATCTACTTCCAATTCTAGGAAACGTAATTGCCGTACAACGGGTTATTGAGTACAATAGCCATTCGTGCCCCCACCAGATATGCGTTATTGCAACCTATGCGTACAACCGGACACACGACCCGGTATCCGTTTTAATGCAGCAGGTATTTGCCCCGCATGCCAGTATATGGAGGATTTCGCTCATGTCGACTGGGATGCGCGGAATCGCGAGCTTGAGGAGATAGTACGGCGTTCTAAAAAAGACAACCACTCCGGCTACGATTGCATCATCGGCGTCTCCGGCGGCAAAGACAGCACGCGGCAGGCAATGTACGTGCGCGACATACTCAAACTAAGTCCGCTTCTTGTTTCTTGCTCGTATTCTCCAGAGCAGCTCTCCGAGCGCGGCGCGCACAATATATCGAATCTCATCTCGCTCGGGTTTGACACCATAGTGCTTGGTCCTGATCCGCAAACATGGAAACGCCTCATGCGGAAGAGTTTTTTAGAATTTGGCAACTTGGCCAAGTCTAACGAAACGGCGCTATATGCTACGCTCCCGCGCATGGCTATTGCCTACCAGATCCCCTTGATATTTCTCGGCGAGAACCCGGCGACGCAATTTGGCGACCTGGCGATCGGCTCGTTGACGTGGAATGCCAACAAAACGAAAAATCAAAATACCATAGCCGGGGGCGCGGACATATTTGCACTTGCCGCAACCTCGCAAGAGCTTATTCCGTATCGCCACCCGCCCGAGGAAGAGTTTGCGTGGGCTAATATACAAATGGTCTTTCTCGGTTATTTTTGGCCGAATTTCACCAAGGTCGACAACGCATCCTTCTCTATCGGGCACGGGCTCGAAATCCGCACCGACACACCAGCCGAGCGTGGCGCCCTGCATCCTTTCGAAGCACTTGACGAGGACTTTGTCTTCGTCAACCAGATGATCAAGTATATGAAGTACGGGTTTGGAAAAGTGACTGACGAGGTGTGTGAGCTTATCCGCTACGGGCGCATGGAGCGCGAGAAAGGTTTTGAGCTTATAAAAAAGTACGACGGTAAGTGCGCGCCGCACTATATCAAAGCATTTTGTGGGTATATCGGTATTTCCGAAGAAACATTTTGGGACGTTGCGGAATCTTACCGCAACCACGATATCTTCGAACAAGCGAACGGAGCGTGGCAACTCAAAGCACTACAACATGTCTGACACTACAAACAACCAGGAGGTGCTTATTATCGACTACGGCGTGGGCAACCTCGAGTCCGTTAGCACAGCGCTCGACGCTCTACGCGTGCGCTACCGTGTCTCTTCTTCGCCGGAGGATATCGTACGTGCGAGATGCTATATCTTGCCCGGCGTTGGTGCGTTTGCCGAGGCGATGCAAAACTTAAAGAGCCGCGGGCTTATAGAGCCACTGCGCAGGGAGGTCATACAAAACAACAAGCCACTCTTGGGTATTTGCCTCGGCATGCAGGTGCTCGCCGATGGCTCGACCGAAAATGGCACCCACAAGGGCCTTGGGTTTATATCCGGACAGGTGGTGCGCATCCCCGAGCGTGCGGGGTTTCCCGTCCCGCACGTGGGGTGGAACGAAGTTTCCATACAGCAAAAGAAACCGCTCTTCGCTGGGCTCGAGGAAGGTGCGCGCTTTTACTTTGACCATAGCTATCACTTCGAAGCTGCGCCAGAGCACGTCGCAGCGACGGTCGATTACGGCAGTACCCTTACAGCGGCGGTGCAGCACAACAATATATACGGTGTCCAGTTTCATCCCGAAAAGAGCCAAACTAATGGATTGCGACTCATTCGCGCATTTTTAAACCATGCTCTCTAAACGAATTATCGGCAGCCTCATAATACAAGAGGCAACAGTGGTGCAAAGCTTCAGCTTTGAGCATTACTTGCCTGTGGGGTCGCCCGAAGTGGTAGTCGAGTTCCTCAACCAGTGGGGTGTCGATGAGATACTGGTCCTCGATATTACTGCTTCAAAAAAAGGAGAACCCGACTTCACGTTAGTCGAGCGCTTGGCCAAAAAGACACGCGTACCGCTGGCTGTGGGTGGTGGTGTACGTACGCTCGAGCATATGCGCCGGCTCATCGCTGGCGGCGCAGATAAGCTAGTTATAAATACGCTCGCCAAAGAGAACCCAGAGCTCGTATCAAAAGCCGCCTCTATTTTTGGCGAGCAGTGTATTGTGGTGTCTATAGACGTGCATGAAGGAAACGAGGGGAACACCGAAGCTGTTAGGCTTGCAGTAGAAGCTCGAAATAAAGGTGCCGGCGAGATACTTCTTCGTTGTATTGAGCGTGATGGCTCAAAACGAGGGTTTGACCCACTACTTACCCAAGCGGTTGCAACCGCAGTTAATATTCCGGTTATTGCTAGCGGGGGGGCAGGTAATGTAAATCATATTGCTGAGGCTTTTAAACTGGGCGCAGACGCAGTAGCGGTCGGCAACATGCTCCACTTTACCGAGCATAGCGTCATCACGATAAAACAGCAGCTCAAACGGCTCGGGATACCGGTCCGGCTCGACACCCACGCCACGTATGCGCATGCGACGTTTGATGATGCTGGCCGACTGCAAAAACAGGGCGACGAGGTGTTGGAGAAATTGCGTTTCGAATATTATCCCCCGGAAATTATATGAAATACTGCACTCGCTGCGTCTATCCTGCCAATCACCCACTCAATCTCACCTTTGACAAAAGGGGAGTGTGCAGCGGCTGTCTGATACACGAGGAAAAGGATTCGCTTGACTGGGGCGAGCGACTCCAAAGGCTCAAAATGATTGCCAGTTCTTACAAAAATACCTCTGGCAATAATTATGACTGCATTGTGCCGGTATCGGGAGCGCGCGACTCGTACTTCATCGTGCACACGGTGGTCAAAGAACTGGGATTGCGGCCGCTCTTGGTGACCTACAACAAGCAGTACAACACCGAACGCGGTATACGCAACTTGGCATACTTGCGTACGATCTTCGGTTGCGACCTGATGACGTTCACCGTAGATCCGCACAAAGTCAAAAAAATTACTCGCGCAACTCTGCACAAAATGGGAAGCATGTACTGGCACTGCATTGCCGGGCAAACCGTCTTCCCCGTGCAGGTGGCGGTGCGGTTCAAAATCCCGCTCATTATTTGGGGCGCGCACCAGGGGGTCGACCAGGTGGGAATGTTCTCACACACCGACGAGGTCGAGATGACGCGCAGGTATCGCAAAGATCACGACCTCATGGGGTTTGAGGCGGAGGATTTAGTTGATGAGAGTATGAACGTCAACCCCGATGATATCGAGCCGTTTGTATACCCGCATAACAAAGAGATAGAGAAAGTCGGCGTGCGCGGTATCTATCTCAACAACTACATCCGCTGGGATTCCAAAGCGCAGCACGAGGAAATGATACGGAGCTACGGATATGAGAGCGCCGAACAAACGCGGACGTTTGATACGTACAACGATGTGGACTGTTTCCATTACTCGGATATCCACGACGACATTAAATTTCGCAAATGGGGATACGGTAAGGTAGTGGACCAGGTTGCGCGCGAGATACGCCTTAAGCGACTTACGCGCGAGGAAGGGATAGCGATGATACAAAAGTATCAAATACGCGCGCCAAAAACCCTACGCCTCTTTTTAGATTGGATAGGGATGACGCAAGACGGTTTTGAGTACCAGACGGACCAGCATCGTGACCCACATATATGGTCGCAAAATGAGGACGGTGGGTGGGAACTCGGTGACACTATTCTCAACCACCTGGGGGATGCAGGTGTAGACGCAGTGCGGCTCGAGAAAAAGGAACAGTGTGATTTCCTCGTTACTCCATCCAAAGTTTCGCGTGCGGACAAGGAGTCGTACACCATTATTGGCAAAGGATATGCCAACTAACAAAAAACGCGTCACCAAGCTTGGGTGGAGGCATATGTGGACATAGTGTATTGGCGTATGCTAAAGAGTGAGTATGCAAAAAAGAGATAACGTATATCTGCGGCCGCTCGTTGAGGACGATTTTGGCGACCGTTACCTGTCATGGTTTCGTGACAGGGAAATAACTCGCTTTCTTTTTGCGCGCAATATTACACGCGAAGATGCCGTTAAGCATCTGCGCGACGGCAAAGAAACGGAAAATTGGTATATGTACGCAATATGCGAGGTCGCGGGCGGCCGCCATATCGGCAACATAAAAATTGGCCCCATAGACAAGCGCAACCAGGTATCAGACCTCATCACCATCATCGGTGAGCGCGACGTGTGGGGCAAAGGATATGCGCGAGAGGCGATACGTCTCGCGATGGACATAGCTTTTAAACAGCTCGGCATCCGCAAACTTTCCGCCAGCATTGACCTCCACAATGTCGGATCGGTAAAAGCATATATTGCGGCGGGGTTCTTTGTTGAAGCATCGCTCAAAGACCAGTACCGCGACGAGGCAACAGGGGAGCTCTCCGACAAAGTATTTGTTTCCTGCTTCAACCTCGACACACCCGCCTGATTGTTATGACCAGTTTGTACGAACATATAGGCGCGCTCGCGCGCACATATCCGGACAAGGCGGCGCTCCGGTCGTGCGACGAGGCAGGAGAGACCCTCGAGGACATTACCTACCGGGAGCTTCTCATAAGAGTCGAGGCCGCAGCCGCGGGTTTGGCTGGTCTCGGGTTGAAGA
>Ga0209515_10006847_pt1 | contig 14000 bp, 18 predicted proteins | sample Subgroupgradi54m_FD_187454 | JGI IMG/M metagenome (GOLD analysis project Ga0209515, IMG submission 187454) | Subsurface groundwater microbial communities from S. Glens Falls, New York, USA - GMW60B uncontaminated upgradient, 5.4 m (SPAdes)... ...
TGGCGTTCAACGCCGGTTTGGAAGGCTCTGTCATCGTTGAGCGTCTTAAAGCCGAGAAGGACAACAGCATCGGGTATGATTTCGAGAAGGACGAGTACACCGATATGTTCAAGTCCGGCGTCATGGACCCCACCAAGGTCACCCGCACCGCGTTACAGCATGCCGCCAGCATTGCCGGCTTGCTTTTGACGACTGAGTGTCTGGTCACTGATATCCCGGAAAAGGAAAAGGCCCCGGCCATGCCGGGCGGGATGCCGGGCGGCGGTATGGGAGGGATGTATTAATTGAGTTTTGATTAATAAATTTTTCTCATTGTCTATTGTGTTTTATTTAGGGCGATCCATTAGGGTCGCCCTGTTTTTTTAAACCCTTGTCTTATTTTTTTTCCGCAGTAGAATAAAATGTCATTTTTAAAATCAACAGTAGAAAGGAAGCCCCCTCCCATGCGGATCTTAGTCGTTGAAGATGAAAAAAGGATCGCGGATTTTATCGCCCGTGGTCTGAAAGAAGAGCGTTACGCGGTCGATGTGGCCCCGGACGGGGAGGAGGGCTGGTTTTTGGCAGAGGTCAATTCTTATGACCTGATGATCTTCGACATCATGCTGCCTAAAAAAGACGGGATGTCACTTTGCCGGGAATTGAGAAAAAAAAAGATCAACACTCCGATTTTAATGCTGACGGCGCGCAATGCCGTGCGGGACAAGGTGTCGGGATTGAACTCGGGCGCGGACGATTATTTGACAAAACCTTTTGCGTTCGAGGAATTGCTGGCCAGGGTGAAAGTTTTATTAAGAAGGCCCCAAACCAGAAAAGACGCCATCCTGAAAGTCGGGGACCTGGAGTTAAACCAGCTCAATCATGACGTCAAAAGGGCCGGCAAGACGGTCACGTTGACCAGCAAGGAATACGGTTTATTGGAATACCTGATGCTCAACAGCGATCAGGTGGTCACGCGCACCATGATCTCCGAACACGTGTGGAATGAGGATTTTCACAGCATGACCAATGTCATCGACGTCCATATCAAATATCTGCGCAACAAGATCGACCAGGGTTTTAAAAAGAAGATGATCCGCACCATGCGCGGATCCGGCTATATCCTGGAAGCCCCCGCATGAAGTTCAAGAAGTTCGACGTCAAATTCGACATCAAATTCAACTCGATCAAATTCGAGATCACCGTCCTTTATACGCTCATTTTGGGCGTGGTCCTCCTTTTGTTCAGCGGGGTCCTGTATCTCATGTCCAATGCTTTTTTTCAGGCCATCGACAATGAACTGAAATTGAAAGCCCAGCAGATCGACCATACGATCAGGGCTTATGAGGACGCTTTCGGAGAGAACCCCAATGCCCTGGGAATGGCGGTCCAAAAAACGGTCAGCATGAGGGGCGAAAACCCTTTTGAGCTGCGCACCAGAAGGATCTCCCAGGACTGGCTTGCACAGGTCAAATCTTTTGATTTGAATAAAGACTATGTCGCCTTTGCCACTCAAAGCGGGAAAACCATATTCTGGTCGGAGAATTTAAGAGAAGAATTGCGCGATATTTTCCTGGAAGACATCCAGTTTCCCAGGCAGAGCAATGGCCGGGTGACGTTTCGGACGATCACGTATAACAAAAAGAACATCCGGCTCATCAACCGCTTGTTCGTGGACAAGAAAGGGGGCGTATACATCATCCAGGTGGGGGTGGCCCAGGGGCCCATCACGCGGATGCTGCGCAACTGGCTGTTTTCCGTCGCCATCAGCATTCCGATCATATTGTTTTTGACGAATTTTGTGGGCAAGATCCTGGCCTCGAGGATCCTGGCACCCGTGCAGGAGATCACACGGCTGGCTCGCACGATCACGTCCCAGGACTTGAGCACCAGGATCAAGGCCAAAAATTTTGACGTGGAAATGAAAGACCTGGTTGATGCCTTCAATGACATGATCTCGCGGCTGGAAGGGTCATTCAAACATGTCGAGGAGTTCAGTTATCACGCGGCGCATGAGCTAAAGACGCCGTTGACGATCATCAAAGGAGAATCAGAACTTATTTTGAGGAAGGATCGTCCCCCGGAAGAATATAAAAAGGCCCTCCAGGTGGTCCTTGAAGAATCAGGCCGTATGCTCAAGACCATTGAGGACCTGCTTTTATTGACCAAACTGGATTATCAGCCCAGCATTTTTAAATTCACGGCGTTTGACTTCAAGGAATTTCTCACGGAGATCTTTGAACAAAGCAGAACACTGGCCGCCCGCAAGGATGTTCGGATGACCATGGATGCCCCCTCGGGGCAATTCATGATCCATGCGGACCGGCTGCATTTGCGCCGGCTGTTTTTTAACATTATCGATAATGCCGTCAAGTTCACCCCCGACGGCGGCCGTGTGGACATAACCATGACTTGCACCGGGCAGAGGATCATGACGGTCATCGCGGACACGGGACCCGGCATTGCCGAACAAGATCTGTCTCGGATCTTTGAAAGGTTTTTCCGTACTGACAACAGCGAGCTGGGCAATGGACTGGGGTTGAACATCGCCCAGACGATCGCCAAACTTCACCACGGCCAGATCACCGTGGAAAGCAAGCTCGGCGAAGGGTCCGCTTTTACGATCAATCTTCCATTAGTTAATTTAATTCTTTCTTAATCCTTCCTTAATCTTTGTTTTGTTAAATATACAACCGTGACACAACGGCGGGTATTTAATAACAAGGAAGGAGGGAGGTATGGGTTCTTCGAATACAACGATCCTCATTGTTGACGACGAAAAAAGGATCCAGAATATCTATATCCGGACGTTCGTGGAAGCGGGATTTTCGGTGCGCTGGGCGGGCAATGCCCAGGAGGCGATGAACATCCTGGTGAGGGAAAAGATCGATGTCGTCTTATTGGACATCAAAATGCCCCGCATCAACGGCCAGACCCTGTTCGATGTCATCCAGAAATACGACCCCACGATCAAGGTGATCGTTTCCAGCGTTTATCCGGTTGACAAGCAAAAACTGATGATCCCGCAGGCCCGGGATTATTATGATAAATCCCAGGGACCGGCGGTATTGTTGGAAAAAGTGGCTCACGCGATCGTCTGACATCATATTTTCCCACCGGCAAGTTCACCGGACCGCAAAGTCCTGTGGTCAAGCGCAACGCCCAATTCCCGGACAATCTCGATCCATGCTTTTTTATGTCCCCCTTCCCGGCGCATGTCCATGACCTTCCTGATATTACCATGGTTGATGCCTCCGGGCATCTGTTCGGAAATGGAGAGAACGCGGCGGATCTCTGTATAGTCAGGCCCATGGGGGTACAAGGCGTTGATCAGGACTTCATTCACGCGGAATTCATCCGCAAGCATTCTGATGACCAGTGCATTGCTTTGGTTGGCACTATTGTGTGCCGGAGGTTGTGTCGTTTCTGCGAGCAAAGCACTGGTCAACGGCAGAAGACAGTCATTCATAGAACCCCCTGGTTTTGGGAGTATGATAAAAGAACGAAGGTTAAAAGAAGGTTAAAAGACCATTAGAATGCAGGAACTGTAACCACAAAGCGATAAGTCCTGATTGCTGGTTTTCATGCCGGCACCGGCCCGGGTCATCAGCGGTAGAAGGAAGAGGCCCAAAAACGATTGAGACAGGTGGAGTATTTCAAGCACAAAAATAAATGAGCAAGATCACAGGCCGATGATTGAACCCGGTCCCTAGACGCTCCTTGAATCATTTTTAATTTTTTGTTAATCCTGCCTTAATCTTCTTTTTGTTACCATCAACCCAAGTATAAACACCGATCGATAAGGAGGCCGATATGCGTTATATGACAGTCATATTGTTGGTGGCTGTGTGGCTGGCAGTGGTTGGTTACGCGGGAAAAATACCCGGTGAAGTAGGAACTGACATGCCCGTAACCATGGGCGTAGGTACCCCGGTCGATGGCCCGAACAAGCCCGAAGTGGGGGCCGCCATCATACATACCGAGAAGCCCGTGGGGATCGGGACCGAAAATCCTGCAGGAGCGCGTCATGACTTTTGAGCAATTCACGGCCTGGTTGAACATAGTTATTGGGGGGAATACCGTGCGGGAGTACCTGCAGGCGACCACGACCCTGGCAGGGTTCATTGTTGTGTTTTCATGCGGCAAGGGTTTCATTCATGGAAAATTTTGAACGGGAAGAGATACGGCTAGCCTGTCCGCTACAGGCTGTTCATTGCGTTTAGAATTTAACCGCATCAGAACAGAAAGGAAGGTGCTCCATGAACATTAATCGTTTAAAGGTTCTTGTCGCGGTCACAGCTGTTGTGTTATTGGCCGGCATATCCGCACGCGCGGCTGAACCGGTGGTGAAACAGGTCTCGGGAGAGATCACCTGGGTGGATGTAAAGCAGGGCAAATTGCAGTTAAAAAGCGATGCCTCTCCCAATACAGGAGAGATCCTGGAATACAGGATCACCAAGGATGAGACCCGTGTCACCAATCCTTCAGACAAGAAATTCCTCACTGTTGATGATCTGCAGGCCGGCCAGCATGCCATCGTTGAGGTGATTGAAGGCCAGGAAAACAAGATCGTCCAAAAGATCATCACCGAACCGGTGCCGGTGTCTGATTTCCTAATAGCCTTGGGCCAGCTTCAGGTGGTTGATCTTACGGCTGGGACCCTGGTTTTGCAGGAGAAGCCCGTGATCGGTGAAGATGGAACAATCCATTTGTCCCAGTTCGTCTTTGAACCCAAGGACATTGTTGTCCTGCAAAGCCCGGGCATGCAGCCTGCTCAAGTGGCCTTGGGTCCCGGTGACGTCGTGAAGGTGGAATACGTGATGATCAATGGAAAGCGTCATCTGCGCTCCGTTGTGAAGTATGCACCCAAAACGACCAGCAGTACGACCACGACGACAACCACAACCACCACACCATAAAGGAGGCAAATAAAATGGCAAAGAAAAGTCGAGGAGGAAGAATGACAGCGGCAAAACGGCGGGCCGCCAAGACACCGGGTGGGCACAGAATGGTCAGGAACCGCCCCGCTGGCCAAAGGATCATGGCAACCTAGATCCGGCATCGACAACCTCCGCCCTGACGTTGGAGGGCGGAGGTGGGAAAATTAATTAATTTAATCTTATTTTCACCTTATTTTAATCTCGCTTTTGTTAATTTACAGCTGTTACCTTAAATGCATCCGCGCACAATTTGAATGAAAGGAGGTCACTATGTTAGGATGGGCCGCTACATTTTTTGTCATTGCCATCGTTGCCGCCATGTTGGGATTCACCAATATCGCGGGCTCAGCCCTGGACATCGCCAAGATCCTGTTCGTCATTTTTTTGGTCTCAGCGATCGTATTGTTCATTTGCGGGCTGTTCTTTTTTGGACCAAAATCGTAACCGGATGACGCATTCAGGAGAAAGAGGGGCATATGAAAACAAAATACCTTCTCATGATGATCTTTGCAACGGCAGTTATCGTGTTGTCTGCCGGCTTGCCCGCGCGCGCGTCTGAAACGGATGAGCGCATCGAGGCGGCAGCCAAGAATTCCTATGTTTTTAAAACCTATCTCAAAGATGATAATGTTACGGTCCGTTCCCAGGATGGGGTGGTCGCCTTGACCGGGACCGTGGCTGACGACCATCACAGGTCATTGGCGCACAAGACGGTTGAAAGTCTTCCCGGGGTCAGCAGTGTGGATGATAAGATCCAGGTCAAGAGCCCGCACCCTGAAGAAAATTCAGATGCCTGGCTGGCCCTCAAGGTGAAGGCCACGCTTTTATTTCACACCAATGTGAGCGTGACCAGGACCAAGGTGGATGTCAAAGATGGCATGGTTACCTTGCAGGGTGAAGCGGACAATGAAGCGCAAAAAGAGCTCACCCGTGAATATGCCGAAGATGTGGGGGGCGTCAAGGGCGTTAAAAACGACATCGTGGTGGTCAAGAACCCCAAAGCACCGGATGAAAACATGAGTGAAAAAATAGATGATGCCTCCATTACGGCCCAGGTCAAGATGGCGCTGTTGTACCATCGTTCGACCAGCGTTTTGAGCACCAGGGTCGAGACCCGTGAAGGTGTGGTCACGGTGACGGGCAAGGTCAAAAATGACGCCGAGAAGGCCCTGGTCACAAAAATTGTGAGCGACACCAGGGGGGTCAAGGGCGTCGTGAATAATATGGAGGTCCAATGACCGGTCAGATCAAGCGGGTCTGCGTGTTGTCCCTTTTGTCTTTTCTGGCCTTGGGCGGCGCCATGGCCGGCGCCGAAGAGGTGTTCACTCCCCCCTTTGATGGTCATGTCACAAGGGTCATCGGGACGATCCAGGACAAAGGCCTGAACACGATCACGGTTTATGATGAAACGGACAAGGTATCGAGAACGCTTGTTTATGTTCTTGATAGCGGTTGGCTGCACGTGGGGGACAGGGTCGTTGTTTATTACCAGAGAAGGGGTAACACAGTCGAACGCATCAAGAAAATGAGATCCCCGAAATACAGGGAGAGCGGGCAAAATTTGGGGTATATGAAGAAAGGACAAAAATGAAGACAACAATCCTGACGTTCGTGTGCGCGATGATGCTGGCCATCAGTCAGGGCGGATGCATATTCCTGGCGGCCGGCGCTGCCGGGGTGGGGACTGCCAAGTGGATGTCCGATAAGGTGGGGCAGGAGGTGGATAAGCCCATGGTCAAGGTCGCGGACGCGGTCAAAGATGTTTTTAAAGACCTTCACATGAAGATGACCAGCGAGTCGGCGACAACACAAATGACCCAGCTATTGGCCAAGTATTCTGATGGCCGCCAGGTGTGGGTGGATGTGCGCGTTGTCGATGCGCACAATTCACGCGTTGACGTGCGTGTCGGATGGATCAATGGTGAAGCAGATGCCCACAAGATCCTTGAACATATCGTTAAAAAAGTGCAAGCGTGGCTCTAAACAGATCCGGTTCGGAAAGGTATGTCCCGGGAACTGGATGGAGGACCGGACCGCCATCTGAAATAAAATTCAGATGGCGGTTCGTGTTTCTGACAGGAGCGATGCCATGAAAAAAGCCCTTTTATTCACCTTACCCATTCTGATCATTGTTACGGTTACTTTCGTGGTTTTTGCGGTGGAAGTCGTTTATGACACGTCCTATATGGCCGCCGCGCCAGAAGAACTTTGGAAGCACATTGGCGCCACCCTGATCGTTTTGCTTGTCTGTATTTTGGCGGCCCTCCTGCTCATCCAAAAGCAGGTATTCATTTTGCCGGTCCGCAACCTCACGGAGTGGTTCAAGCATTTTCAAAAAGGGGAGACCGACCAGGTCCATTCCATTAAAGATAAAGACGAGCTGGGAAAGCTTGCCAGTGAAGTCGAACAGGTGGCCCTGAATTTGAGGGTGGCGCGCCGGGCCATTTCCGGCGAAGCCACCCAGCGTCTTGAGCAAGAGGACCTTTGGACAGAAACCAAATTGAGGGACCTGATCCACGCCAAATTGGGCGACAATGCCCTGTTCATTGTTTCCAACCGGGAACCGTATATGCACGTCATGGATGAACATTCAGGGAAGCCCAAATGCATCCGTCCGGCCAGCGGGGTGGTCACGGCGATCAATCCCCTTTTGTATGCCTGCGGAGGCATGTGGGTCGCCCATGGCAGCGGGGACGCGGATAGGGAATTTACGAATTCCAAGGATAAATTGGGGGTCCCTCCTGAGGACAACCGGTACATCCTCAAGCGGATCTGGTTGGACAAAGAAGAAGAGGAGGGATATTATTACGGGTTCTCTAACGAGGGGCTTTGGCCGCTATGCCACATCACCCACACCAGGCCCGTGTTCAGGGAAGGTGACTGGCAGTCGTATAAAAATGTCAATCAGAAATTCGCTGACAGTATTTTGGAGGAATTGCCTGACAGGAAATCGTTCATTTTCATCCAGGATTATCATTTCACCCTTTTGGGGAAAATGATCAAGGACAAAAGGCCGGATGTCACGGTCGCTTTATTCTGGCACATCCCATGGCCGAATTATGAAGTTTTTTCGATCTGCCCCTACCAGCAGGAGATCTTAGACGGCATGCTCGCCTGCGATCTTGTCGGATTTCACGTGCAGTATCATTGCAATAATTTTCTGGAGACGGCCAACCGGCTGCTGGAATGCCGCGTGGACATGGAAAGGTCCAGCGTCGTGCGTTCGAACAAGGAAACCTTGATCAAACCGTTCCCCATCAGCATCAACGGTTATTTTGGCGGTGACGTTTCAGATGATCTGACACAAGAGGTACGGGCCATCCGTGCGGAATACGGATTGGAGGACAAAATTGTCGCCCTGGGGGTTGAGAGGATCGACTACACCAAGGGTATCATTGAACGGCTCCTGGCCATCGACCGGTTCCTGGAAAAAAACCCTTCCTATAAGAATAAATTCGTTTTTATCCAATTGGCGGCCCCCAGCCGCACCCACATCAAACGTTATCATGACCTGATGGGTGAAATTGATGAATTGGTGGAGAAGGTCAACTGGAAACATTCCAGCGGCGCCTGGAAGCCGGTCCTGTATTTCAAGAAACATTTCTCCGCTGACGAGATCAAACCTTATTACATCCTGGCCGACCAGTGCATTGTCAGTTCTTTGCACGACGGGATGAATCTGGTGGCCAAGGAATATATCGCTGCCAAAACAGACCTGACCGGGACGCTGATCTTAAGCTGTTTTACCGGCGCCGCCAGGGAGCTGGCCGACGCGGTCCTGGTCAACCCTTATTCCATCGAAGAGTTCGCGGACAGGATCAAATCCGCCATTGAGATGCCTGACGAGGAGAAAAAAAGACGCATGCAGAACATGCGCCAGATCATCCGTGAGAACAACATTTACCGCTGGGCGGCCAATATCATCACTGAACTGACGTCGATCAGGAACGAGTGAGGCATCATGAAACACCTTCTTGAAGATCCGGACGCATTGGAAAAGATATCAACGGCCGATCAGCTCTCCCTTTTCCTGGATTATGATGGCACGTTGACGCCCATTGCGGGTACCCCCCAACAAGCATTGATGCCGCAGGAAACCAGGGACATCCTGCAGACGCTTTCTAAAATTTCCAGATTCCACTTGGCCATTATCAGCGGCAGGGCCATGAAAGACCTTCAAAAACTGGTTGGGATCGATGGCATTATTTATGTTGGTAATCATGGTTTTGAGATCCAGGGACCCGGTATCGTCTTCGAGGGCCTGATCCCGCCAAAGCTGGAGGAATTGTTCGAACGTTTGAAATATGAGATCAATAGGAAACTGGCTGCTTTCGCGGGGGCTTTCATTGAAGACAAGGGCCTGACCTTCAGCGTCCATTACCGTTTGGCCAATCAAAGCCGGGCCATGGTCCTGGAGCACATCCTTTCTCATATTGTCAAACCCCATCTTACGAAAAAGGAGATCCGCGTCGGTTCGGGCAAAAGGGTCTTTGAGATCAGGCCCCCGGTGGAATGGGACAAGGGGAAGGCGGTGACATGGATCCTGACCAAACAGCAATTCGCCGTTGGACAACAAAGGATCCTTCCTATTTGCATAGGGGATGATGCGACGGATGAGGACGTTTTTCTGGCCATGAAAGACAGGGGGATGGCTGTTTATGTGGGGAACCCGCGGGCGTCGCACGCCCAATATTACCTGAACAGCACCGGTGAAGTGATCGAATTTTTAAAGCGCATCCAGGAGATCAGGACGCCATGAAACGCGCTGCCAATCTCAATTACGCCATGATCGGCAATTGCACGAGCGCCGCGTTGGTGAATGAAGATTGTTCTATCGATTGGTTATGCCTGCCTTTTTTTGATTCTTCTTCTGTTTTTGCCCGTATCCTCGATCAAGACCAGGGGGGGCATTTTAAGATCTTGGCCAGGGACGTCATCAGCGTTGAACAGTCTTATGTATACCATACCGCTATCGTCAAAACGGTGTTCACCACCAAGGACGGTATTTTTGAGGTGCGTGATTATATGCCCCGTTTTGTCACCAACACCGGGGAGGTGCATTGCCCTTCCGAGATCCACCGCAACATCCGCCTGGTGCAAGGGTGTCCCAAGATCACCGTCGAGTTCGATCCCAGGCCTAATTACGCGGTCGGCGTAGTGCGATTGACATCCCATCCCGAATATCTCAAGGTCGATTCAACCCAGGGCGAGTACAACAGTTTTTATCTTTATACGAACTTTAACATGGATGATGTCATCAAAGGCAATGAGATCAAACTCGGATCATCCGCGTATTTCCTTTTGTCCTACCATGAAAAACTGGAACCGGTGACCTTTGATAAGATATTGGTTGAATATGAACGCACCAAAAGCTATTGGATGTACTGGGTCTACCGCACCAGGGTCCCGGAGAGATACAAAGAGATGGTCATCCGTTCCATCATCACCTTAAAGCTCCTCATGTACCAGCGGACCGGCGCCGTGATCGCGGCGCCCACGACATCGTTGCCGGAGATCATCGGCAAAGGCCGCAATTGGGATTATCGGTATTGCTGGGTCAGGGACGCATCCATGATCATCGACCTGTACGCGCGCATGGGACACCAGATATCTTCCCTGCGCTACATCAATTTCATCCTCAACCGCATGCTGCTCAAGGACGATGACATCGCCGTTATTTACAGCATCAACGGTGAGAAGAAGCTGGATGAAAGGGTCCTGGACCATCTCAACGGTTACGCGGGTTCCCGGCCGGTGCGTGTCGGCAATGACGCGTACAAACAGCGGCAAAATGACGTTTACGGCGATCTGATAGAGACCATCTACACGTTCTTCGTGGTCAATCCCAAGAGTGTCCGGCTGCTGGATGAGGAGATCTGGACGGTGATCTGTTCTTTGGCCAACAGGGTCACGGCGGCATGGAAGGAACCCGACTGCGGCATATGGGAGCGCCGGGGTCCGGCGCGCCATTTTCTCCATTCCAAATTGATGAATTGGGTGGCCATGGACAGGGCGGCCAAGATCGCCCGGTTCATCGGCAAGCCCCAGCATGTGCCGGGGCTCCTGAAGGCGGCGCAGGAGATCAAGGAGGACATATTAAAGAACGGTTGGGATGACGAGTTAAAAAGTTTTGTGATGTATTACGGCGGCAAAGAACTAGATGCCTCCGTTCTGTTGATGCTGCACTATGGTTTCCTGGACCACAAGGACCCGCGCATGGTCAGTACGGTCCATAACGTGCACAAAGAGCTGACCCGGGACGGTTTTGTGTTTCGCTACAACGCGCCGGACGAGTTTGGCAAGCCGGAGAACGCATTCATTGTCTGCACGTTCTGGATGATCAACGCATTGTACCTGATTAGTGAAGAACAGCAGGCGCGGGTGATGCTGGAGAACATGATCGCCCATGCCAATGCGTTCGGTCTTTTTTCCGAAGACATAGAAACGGCCACCGGCCGGTTAACGGGCAATTTTCCTCAAGGATATTCGCACCTGGCCTTTATCCAAACCGTTTTCCTGCTGGAGACGCAGTACGATTGGAGCGATGCGTCCAAGTCCGGGCTCATGTCATTTAAAACGGCAGGGGGTCTTTAATGTTGATAAAGTCAACAACCGTTCGGGTCATGAGGATTAATTTAATTTAATCTTGATTTAATTTTTTCTTCATCCATACCTATGTATAATGCAGGCATGAATACAGACAGCGTATCTCCAAAGCAGGGTTTTGAGGGCGATCAGAAGAATTTAGTCCATTTTCTGGTGCCTTATGAACAAAAGTTCCTGCAGGCCCTTTTACCCTGGGTGCCTGCGCGGGTCAGCACCGTTCACCTCACATTAATGACCATTATTTGGTCTGCCGGCATTGTGACGGCCGGTCATTTAGCGGACGGGAACATCCGCTGGCTGTGGCTGTTCAGTGCCTGCATATTCTTTCAATACGTCACCGATATGCTGGACGGGGCAGTGGGGCGCTCCCGCAATACCGGCCTTATCAAATGGGGTTTTTATATGGACCATTTTTTGGATTATGTTTTTCTGTCCGCCATCGTTGTCGGGTACTCGTTTTTGCTGCCGTCGTCGCACCTTCCGCTGGTTTTATTGTGCCTGGTCTTTTCAGCGGGGTTCATGGTGCATGTTTTTCTGGACTTTGCCATAACGAATGATTTTAAGATCAGCTGCAATCAGTTCGGGGTATCGGAAATACGCTGGGTTTTGATCATTTTTAACACCCTGCTGGTCTTTGTCGGCAAGGGATTGCTTGTTAGGATTTTTCCCTTCTTTGTTGCCGCAGCTTTCGCAGCTTTGTGCGGCATGGTTTATAAATCGCAGAAGGTTTACAGGCACATGGATGCTACAAAGCAAGGAAGCCAGGAACTGGATGTGTAAATAACAAGGAGGGTATATGAGAGAACAATGGAGCAGAACATTCACGGCGGCAATGATCACCCTGCTGGTCTTTCAATGGACGGGATGCGGCACGCTTTTATATCCGGAGCGCCGGGGTTTGAAAGCCGGACATCTGGACGCGGGCGTTGTGATCCTGGACGCGATCGGTTTATTGTTCTTTTTGATCCCGGGCATTATTGCCTTTGCGGTTGACTTTACCAATGGGACCATTTACCTGCCGGCCACAACACCGATCGGCACTCCCATCAAAGCCGAACTCAAGCAGATCAAATTCGATCCACAGCGCACCACGCTGGCGGACATCGAAAGGATCATTAAGGAACAGACCGGGCGTGACGTGAAATTAACCCAGGACAATGTCAAGGTCAGCCGTTTAAAGTCCAAGGATGACATGATGGCGCATTTTGCGCAGGCATTGTCTGGCCTGCGGGAGGACCGCGTCGCCCTTGTCCGTTAAGGAGGGAAAGTTTGATGACCACGGAAACCTTGTTGGTGCTTGTTTTGATCATTTTGGTTGCCGGGGCCTGGCCCGCGTGGCCCTATAGCCGATCATGGGGGTATGCTCCCATGGGCACCTTGACATTGGTCCTGATCGTTCTTTTGATTTGGGCGATGCTTGGCGGCAGGATACCCGGCGGGAGCGCACAAGAGAGTATTAGAACAGACATGCAGGAAGCTGGGAAAAATCTTAAAGCAGCCGGCCGGAATGTGGCGGATTCCATCAGGAATGCGTTTTAATAGATAAGCCAGGGAAAGGAGAAACATGAAACCCACCGTGCTTATTGTTCTTGCGGCCATTGTTTTAGTTTTTGCGTGGTTGAGCGTCGTCAAACCTGCCAAAGGACATTTTTTCGGCGCCAACAGTTGGGCGATGGGTGGCCATAAGGACGCGGCAACACAGCTCAATGAGCAGGAAAGCGTGGATGATCGGGCCATCAGTCAGAAGATCCGCCAGGCGATCGTTGACGATAAGGACCTTTCGCTCAACGCGGACAACATCAAGATCACCACGTTTAACGGTTATGTGACGCTCAAAGGGACGGTGAAGGACCAGCAGGAGAAAAACAGCATTGAACATAAAGCCCTTGCCGTAGAGCATGTGCGGCATGTGAACAATCAGCTGACCATAGGGATCTGAATTGGAGGGGACGTATGCGTATACTACTGATCGAGGACGATAAAAGGATAGCGGATTTTATCAAACGCGGCCTGAAGGAAGAGGATTATGCGGTGGACCTGGCCTATGATGGCGAAGAGGGCCATTTTATGGCCACCACCAATGCTTATGATCTGATCTGCCTTGACCTGATGATCCCCAAGATTGACGGCATCACCTTATGTAAAAAATTGAGGGCGGACAAGGTCGAGACCCCGATCATCATGTTAACGGCGAAAAACGACCTGCAAGACAAGATCGAGGGTTTTGATTCAGGCGCCGATGATTATTTGACCAAACCTTTTTCTTTTGAGGAACTGCTGGCCAGGGTGCATGTCCATTCCCACAAGAGGCACGAATCGTATGCCACCAGCTATCAGGTCGATGATTTGATCCTCGACCGTCTGACCCATAAGGTCGAGAGGGCCGGCAAGGAGATCGTTTTGACGGCCAAGCAATACTCCCTTCTTGAATACCTCATGAGCCATGCCGGTACGGTCGTCACCCGCACCATGATCGCG
>Ga0209515_10006849_pt1 | contig 13999 bp, 18 predicted proteins | sample Subgroupgradi54m_FD_187454 | JGI IMG/M metagenome (GOLD analysis project Ga0209515, IMG submission 187454) | Subsurface groundwater microbial communities from S. Glens Falls, New York, USA - GMW60B uncontaminated upgradient, 5.4 m (SPAdes)... ...
CTCGAGCGCGCGGCTCACCAAGAACTTCATCACGCCTCGATTCATTTCTTCGCTCCTTTCGCTGGGAGCACCGTGCATGGCTCATTCAGGCGCGTCACGTCTATCGTGCCATCGGGCCGCGTGGGCAGCCATTCCCATCGACACGGCGGGAGGGGTTCTCGATCCAATCGCGGGCGCTGACGGCCGGGCCTGATCCTCTCCCCTTCCAGTCGAGCCATCGGATCCTGCCATTGCCGAACCGCCCAGCGCGCGAGCGCGCTGAGCTCTTGAGGATCACCGCCAAGCTCCCAATGAAAGCCACTCATGCCGCGAAGGCCCTGGATGAGCTCAACGACGCGAACGATTTTCCGCTGAACCCCCTCGTCGCCGCCGAAGCATAGCCGTACTCGATCTTTCCCGTCGCGCCTGTTGAGCGCCCAGTGATCCTCAAGCCGTTGTCGAAGCGCCGAGGAGTCATCCCCCAGGTCAAGCAACTCGGCGACCAGGCGAACCCGGAGATGGAGCGACGTGCACTTCGGGTCGCATTTTGCAGGCGCCAGAAGTGGAAAAGGGAGCGATTTGGGCTTCGCAGGCCCCAGCTCCCTCTGAAGCTCGAAAAGCATGCCGGCGATTGTCAGCTTGCCAGCGTAGTCGAACGGGCGGCCGCGCGGCTTGCCTGCCACGGCCCATGTGCTGTTCAGCCATGCGAACGGCTCCGGAAAAACCGGCGGGGGTGCATCCTCGCCATGCGGCCCCATCCACCAGGATTTGAGCCTGAGGAGTTCCTGAGGGTCCCGCCGCACGCGCCGCCGGAACCGCGCGGAGCAGCGACGCAGGAAATCACGATCGAGCAGCTTGTAAACTCCGCGGTACTCACACTCCGCGCACGGGAAGGGATCATCCGAAGGGACGAATCTTAGCGACACCTCGGCTCCGCACGCTGAGCATTCGGCGATTCGGAAATTGGACTCGATCAGATCGCGAAGGGCCAAATCGCTACGCAAGCCCCTGATACTAAAACGGTTCTCGAGCGGCATTGTGTCATTTTCAAGCACACCTCATTGTAGCAAAATTTTACACGGAATGGCGATGCGGTTCGTGGGCATTCGAGTACCGGTTCAGCTTGCCAAGGAACTGCGTGTGCGGGCGGCGGAGCAGGATCTCTCTCTTTCGGAACTGATCCGTAGAGCGGCTATACGAATGCTCGAGGAAGACCAGGAGCAGCTCCGCAAACTCCGGCGCCCGCACTCGGTCCGAAGGACCACGGCCTACGCGCAATAGGGGAGGAAAGAATGAAGAAGGTAGCTCGAAAAAATACCGCGGTGGGTACGAATTCCGATCAGATGGAAGCGGCCGTGAGCGACTCAGCCGCCAGCGCGGCGCCCCCGGCGCCTACGCAGCCAGCGCCAGCGCCCGCTCGCGCGGACAACAATCCGCGACCTAGCCTGAGCGCCAGGGACCTGGAGAAGCTTCACAGGGCGTTCGAGGAGACCGGCAACGAGCACCTCGGCCAGGTTCTCGATCGGGTCTGCCGTGATGCCGAGTGCGAACTGCGCGGCGACGATTAAGCAGCAGGTCCAGTAAAGAAGACGCCCCGGCGGCTGGCACCGGCCGGGGCAGAGAGGATCTTTGTGCGATCACAGCATATGGATTTCGATCTTTCAGCGCAAGCCCGCGCGGCTCGCGGCGAACTGGAGCTGGCGCTCGACCTGGCCGGCCGATGAGCACCGTGCTGGAGGCTAGCCAAACTTATCTCCGCCGCGGTTGGGCGGTCGTCCCCGTTCCCGACAGAACCAAGGCCCCCACCATCAAGGGTTGGCAAAATCTCCGCCTGACGGAGGCGGATCTTCCTGGCTATTTCTCAGATGAAGACGGTGTCGGATTGCTTCTCGGGGAATCTTCCGGGGGTCTTGTCGACGTGGATCTCGATGTAGCCGAAGCGCTAGTGCTGGCGGACACCTTTCTCCCACAGACGAATCGGCTTCACGGCCGGACAAGTAAGCCCAAAAGCCACCGTTGGTACGTCTGTGACCCATGCCCACGTCCAGCTAAGTTTTCCGACACCGACGGCACCTGCCTCGTGGAGTTCCGAAGCACCGGACAGCAGACCGTAGTGCCGCCCAGCCATCATCCGACGGGGGAACGTTTGACGTGGTCTTCTGAGGGTGAGCCAGCACGCCTTGACGGCCGAGAGTTGCTAGTTGCGGTGGCTCGTGTTGCCGCCTGTGCGCTCATGGCCCGCCACTGGCCAGAGACGGGCAGCCGCCACGACTGCGCTCTGGCTCTCGCCGGCCTTCTCCTCCGCAGTGGGCTCGAAGGGAAGGCGGTCGAAACCTTCGTCACGGAGTCCGCCCGGGCGGCCGGAGACGAAGAGTGGCGTGATCGGGCCGCCGACGTGCGGACCACCGCACGCAATCTCGCGGAAGGAAAACCCGTCACGGGGGGAGTACACTTGGCCGAGCTTGTTGGCCGAAAGCCGGTCATGTGTCTTCTGGACTGGCTCAAGCTCCACGCGCCCGTTTCGTCCGATCCCTCCTCGTATCGAATCGAGCAAGGGCGCATCTGTCGCGTGAAGCAAACCCCACATGGTCCCGTCGTGGAGGCGTTGTGCAACTTCACGGCGACGGTCGCCGAAGAAGTGCTCTTGGACGACGGCGTTGAAACCACGCGCGCGTTCATGATCGAGGGGCACCTTGACACCGGCGAACCACTGCCGGCCGTCCGGATTCCGGCTCCCCGCTTCGGCGGCATGACCTGGGTCGTCGAGCACTGGGGGCTCCGGGCCGTCGTCCGAGCGGGGCAGACGACCCGCGATTACCTGCGCGAGGCCATTCAGCGCCTCTCGCCGGCGGCGAGGGAGCGCCGCGTCTTCACGCACACAGGCTGGCGGGAGATCGGCGGGCAGTGGCTCTACCTCACGGCGGCTGGCGGCGTCGGCCACGAGAACATCGAGGTGGACCTCGGCCAGGAGCTCGCCCGCTATCGTTTCCCCGTGAAGTCCGAGGACGCCGCGGGCGCCATGCGGGCGAGCCTTGCGACGCTCCGGCTCGCGCCCCTTCGTTTCACGGTGCTTCCCTGGGCCGCCGTCTACCGAGCGCCGCTGGCCGCGGCCTTGCCGGTCGATCACACCGTTTGGCTTGAGGGTCCGACCGGATCGCTCAAATCCACGCTCGCCGCCCTCTATCTCTGCCACTACGGTGCCTTCGACCGCCTTCACCTACCGGGGACGTGGAGTTCTACCGCCAACCAGCTCGAACACCGCGCCTTCGTCCTGAAGGATGCGGTGTTCGTTGTGGACGACTACGCCCCGCGGGCCCTGGACGCTCGGGAGCTAGAGACCAAGGCGGCCCGCCTCATCAGGAGCCAGGGCAATCTCGCCGGCCGGGGGCGGCTCCGAGCAGACTTGAGCGAGCGACCGGCGTTCCCGCCTCGGGGGTTGATCCTTTCCACCGGCGAGCAGCACCCGCCGGGGCAGAGCCTCCTGGCGCGGCTGCTCGTCGTCGAGATGGACCGCGCGGTCGTAGACCTCGCCGCGCTAACGCGAGCTCAGCGGGAGGCGGCACGACTCCCCCATGCGCTCGCCGGGTACGTCGCGTGGCTCGCGCCGCAGATGCCGGGCCTGCCGGCCCTCCTCCGCGAGACGTTCGAGGGCGCCAAGGGTCGCGCCGCGGGCCCCGGAGAGCATCTCCGCGTGCCCGAGGGCCTCGCCCATCTCTGGCTCGGCCTGCACTGCGCCCTGATCTACGCGGAGGAAATCGGTGCATGCTCGCGCGCCGAGGCTGACGAGCTACGGGATGCCGGCTGGAGCGCGCTCCTTGAGGTCGGCCGCGCGCAGGGGGCCCTCGTGGAGGAGGAACGCCCCACGCGCCGGTTCCTCTACGTTCTGCTCACGCTCGTCACGCAGCGGCGGGTTCTGCTCCTCCCCGCCAACGAGGAGAAGCCAGATACGGCGTCGGAGTTCCTCGGCTGGTTCGATGAGGAGCATCTCTTCCTTCTTCCCGAGGCGGCCTTCAAGGCCGTGAGCCGCTTCTGCCAGGAGGCCGGGGAGGCGTTCCCGGTTCGCGAAGACCGGCTGCGAGCGGACCTGGCCAAGGAAGGCATCTCCGTATGCGCCAGCGGCCGGTACACTGCCACGGTTACGGTGGGGGGGCGAAAGAGGCGGGTCCTCCAGCTTCGCCTGGAGGCGGCGGAGGCCGTCGTCGGCCAGGAGTTCCATATCCCCCAGCCAGAACCGGCCGAAGCCGCTGGAACCGGTAGAACCGGTCCCTGGTGGGAGAGATAGATGCCCTACCGGGTCCAACTACCCCGAGGGACCAGGGAGGGCCACACCCCAGCGGGCGGCTCTCTCTACTCCAAACAACCGGTTCCAGCGGTTCTTCGCCCGGCGCTGGACGACCGGTTGGTCGCCCAGCTCCTCGGCCTGCCCCTGGACCGCTTCGAGCAGGAGGGCTGCCCCCTGGAGGTCCTAGTCCCTTGGCTCCCTGTGACCCTCTGGTTCGTTCCTGCTGAAGCCGACGCCAAGACCCTAGCCCGGGAGGGGGTCAGCCGGGGCCGGATCTGGACGGCCGGGGAGCTCATAGACTTCCTGGCGATCCCTGGTCTGACCCCCGACCAGGTCAAGACCGTCGCGCTGGCTAAGGCGGCGCTCAACGGGGAGGTGGCGGAGGTCCGTCCCCGGATGGAAGGCGCCTCGTGAGTCTCGGGTTCCCCTCCTCCCTAGACCAGCTCGTGGCCGACCCGAGACTTCACGCGGTGAAGTCTGATGGGAGCGACTGAGTGAGCGAGCCGCGCCCGCTGGCCCCGGTGCCCTCGCTCGACCAGCTCGCCGAGCAGCCGGAGGCCTTCGACTCGCTCCCGCCCCTGGCGCAGGCCGCGCTGCTCGAGCGCGCCGAGGTGCTGGCCGCCCGGCTCCGCGCCCGGCTGCTCGCCGCCCGGATCAGATCCCCGGCCGAGCCCGCCCACGCCGCAGCGCCCGACCGCGCCGTCGGGCTCAAGGAGGCGAGCGGGCTGCTCGGCCTCTCGCTCGATTTCCTCTACCGGCACTGGAAGAAGCTCGGCGCCTACAAGGACGACGACGGCCGCGTGCGCTTCACCATGAGCACCATCCAGCGCCGCCTCCAGCACCAGGGGCGCCGGTGACGGCCCCCTTGACCGGGGGCCCGCTTCCGTGCTTCCATAATTCCGGAGGGACGAATTATGGCCAAGCGCGGCCGCAAGCCCAAGGAGGAGCCCATGGGCCCACGAGTCAAGACGAGCCTGGTGATCCCGGCCCGGTTGCTGCGGGAGCTGAAGTTCGCCGTGCTGGAGGACCGGACCGACGTGAGCAGCCTGCTCTGCCGGCTCGCGGCGGACTGGCTCAAGGGCCGCCGGGGGGCCCGCCGATGAAGGCCCTAGAGCGGGTCCGCCTGGGCGGCCGCGGGCAGGGGACCCTCGCCCGGTTCGAGGGCTCCCCGAACTGGGTGTTCTGCCACTACGTGCACGGCACGGAGCGCCGCGAGAGCACCGGGACGTCGGACTTCAAGCTCGCCCGACGCGTCGCCAAGCAGAAGCTCGACGAGGTCGCGGCCGACCGGCAGGGGCTCAAGCCCTACCTCGTGCCTGCGACCCGGCGGGTGCGGGTCGACGAGCTGCTCGACGCCCTCGAGGCCGACGCCCGGCTCCGGCAGATCCGGTCCTGGGCGAGCTTCCGGTCGCACCTCAAGCCCGTGCGCGCGCACTTCGGCGGCTGGTGCGCCCCCGACGTCACCGCCGCGGCCATCGACGCCTACATCGAGGACCGGCTCGAGGACGACTGCGCGCCGGCCAGCATCAACCGCGGGACCCAGCTGCTCGGGCAGGCCTTCCGGCTCGCCCTCGAGCGCGGCAAGGTCACGGCCTTCCCGTCAATCCGCCACCTGCCGGAGAAGAACGTGCGGGAGGGCTTCTTCGAGCGCCCGGAGTTCGAGGCCGTCCTGGCCGCGCTGCCCGAGGCCCTGCGCGACCTCACCCTGTTCGCGTACCTCACCGGCTGGCGGCGGGGCGAGATCCTCACGCTCCGCTGGACGGACGTGGACATGGGCGGCGGGGCCATCCGCCTGCGGCCCGAGGCCTCGAAGAACGGCCGCGGCCGCACGGTGGTCTTCGACCCGACGCTGCGCGCGCTGATGGGGCGGGGCCAGCAGGCGCGGCTCGTCGAGCGCGGGGGCGCCGTCACGGTGGCCGACCTGGTCTTCCACCGCGACGGCGCGCCCGTCGGCGACTTCCGCAAGGCGTGGGCCTCTGCCTGCGCCGCCGCCGGGCTGTATCATGTCGAACGGGATGCGGACGGCACTGAGCGGAAGGTCCACGAGCGGCTCTTCCACGACCTGAGGAGGACGGCCATTCGGAACATGGTGCGGGCCGGCGTCCCCGAGCGCGTGGCCATGGAGATCAGCGGCCACCGCACCCGCGCCGTCTTCGACCGCTACAACATCGTGAGCGAGGACGACCTGCGGGCGGCCCAGGAGAAGGTGGGGCGCCGCTACGCCGTCGCGGCTGGAGAGGAGCTGCGGTGATGCCGCCCCTCCGGTTACGCCCGAACGAGGTGGAGGCGGCCAATCGGGCCGAGGCTACGGCGCTGCTGATCCGGGCGGGCTATCGTATCTACCGTCCGGAGGCCGACTGCGACGGCGAGGACCTGGTAGTCCGGACCCCGGCCAACAAGCTGCGGGTCGTCCAGCTCAAGTCCCGCCCCACGGTTGACCGGAGGCGGTATGGGGGCCGCGTGATCTGGATGCTCTTCCCGGACCCGACGGGCGGGCCGGGGCGCGCGTGGTACCTGGCGCCTCACGAGCGTCTCTACAGCTGGTTCAAGCGCCGCCATGGGCAGGCACCCAAATGGGACGGGCAGTGGCACGCCCCTCGCCTCTCAAGGGAGTTGTCCTCATTCCTTCGCCGGTACCGCCTGAGAGGCACGGAGGGGCGTGAGACATGAGCGAGACGGCCCCGCGCTGGTACCGCTTTCACGTGGCGCCTGTTCGGCGTCCGCGCCGCGCGCTGGATCGCGAGCCTGGTGTTCGCGTGGCAGCGCTGGCGAGAGCGGCGGGGCTGAGGTAGGCATGAACGCGGAGAGAACGCGGAGAAAACACGAAGGGGCTAGCCGCATCGTCTCCGAGGCCGACCTCCGCGCGGCGATGCGCCAGACCGGCCGCTACGTCGACGCGCTTCCGACGACCCGGCAGGCCGGCGCATGAGCGCCGCCCCCCGCGTTCTCTCCGCGAAGTGCCCCCAAGGCCCCCCAAGGCGCCCCAAGGCGCGGGGCGGGCAAGTCCGCGTTTCTCTTGGGGCGGCCTGCGGTAGCTTGGGAGGCCCGGCGGCCTCCGTCCGCCTCATAACCCAAAGGTCGTCGGTTCAAATCCGACCCCCGCAACCAAAGCAGATCAAAGGGTTAGCTGAGAGTGATCAGCTAACCCTTAGTTTTTTTCTAATGGATTTTCTAATGAAACGGAGGAAGACCAAGGGAGCAGCCAGTGGTGGACAGGAGTCCACGCCCAGGTCTGTTCTGTCAATCCAGAGGTCGCGGGTTCAAATCCCGTCGACCCCGCCAGTAAATTCCAACCGTTAGCACGCTCCTCTCTTCCCTGTGATCCGCTGACTTGGCCAAAACTTGGCCAAAGCCAAGTGGCGGGTGGATATTGAAGCGAATGGCCGTACGGGGTTAATTGGGATAGGATGGCAGAGGGATGGCTCCTGGCCTAGATATCCTTCTCCTTGCGAATGACCGTCAGCTTGGAAAGTTTGTGCGCGCTTTCTTCGAGAATCATGTCGTCACCCTGGCTTCTTCTCCCGCTAAGGCGGCCGTCCTGTTGGAAAGACGCCGATACGGTCTGGTTATCGTGACGAACTTCGGTGTTGGGCCGTTACAGGCGCTGTCCGACGTCAGCGGAAATGGGACTGCGAGGGGCAGTGCGGTAACCTACGGTTCGCGCAGGCAGTTCGCCCCTAAGCCGGGCCAGCCAGGCCCGGGAGGAGGAGGGCGGAATGATGAGCGAATCGGGTTCGAAGGGCACATCCGCGAGGGCAGCGAAGAGCGGCGAGACGGCGCGGGCACTCTTGCGCCGGACCAAGCAGATCACGCGCCTGAAGTTCCCCGCCGAGGAGAAGATCCGCATCCTGCTGGAGGGCATCCGGGCCGAGCTCTCCGTGGCCGAGCTCTGCCGCCGGGAGGGCATCCACCCGACCGTCTACTACTACTGGCTCAAGGACTTCATGGAGGCGGGCAAAGCGCGCATGCGGGGGGATTCGCTCCGGGACGCCACGACGGCCGAGGTGGGGCACCTCAAGGGGGAGAATGAGCGGCTCAAGCAACTCGTGGCCGACCTGAGCCTGCAGAACCTGACGCTGAAAAAAAGCCTGGGCTAGGGCTTCACGACCGACGGCGGTACGGGCGGATGCACGCGGAGCGGAAGCGGGAGGTGCTCGAGCTGGTGCGGCGGGCCCCGGTGGCCAAGCGGCAGAGTCTGGCCGCGCTGGGCCTGCCGCGCTCGACGTACTACCGCTGGCAGGGGCGGTGGCGCCAGGCGGGAGACGGCGGTCTCGTTGATCGGCGGCCAGCGCCGGGCACAGTGTGGAATCGGATTCGGCCGGCCGAGGAAGCAGCGATCCGGACGGAGGCCTTGCGCCAGCCCGACCGCAGCCCCCGGGAGCTGGCGTGCTGGCTGATCGACCACGCCGGGTGGGCCGTGTCGGAGTCCACGGTCTACCGGGTGCTCAAGCGCCACGGGCTCATCCGCGAGGTCAAGCTGGTGGGCTTCCCGGCGGGTCCGGAGTACCGGGTGAAGACGACCCGGCCCAATGAGCAGTGGCAGTCCGATGCCAGCTACTTCTTCGTCGTCGGCTGGGGGTGGTACTACCTGATCTCCGTCCTGGACGACTACTCCCGCTTCATCCTGGCCTGGGACCTCAAGGCGGAGCAGACGGCCGAGGCCATCAGCGAGGTGGTCCAGCAGGCCGTGGAGTGGACGGGCATGCCGGCGGCGCCGGTCGAGTCCCGAGCGCGGCTGCTCACGGACCGGGGCTCCGGCTACCTGGCGGCGGCCTTCGAGGACTACCTGCGCGCCCTGGGGATCCGCCATATCTACTGCGCGCCCCATCACCCGCGGACCAATGGCAAGCTCGAGCGCTTCCACGAGACGCTCAAGGCCCGGCTCAATCTGCTCATGTACACGAGCCCGGAGCGTCTGCGGGCGGCGATGGCGGACTTCATCCGCTTCTACAACCACGAGCGGTACCACGAGGGGATCGGCAATGTGACGCCGGCCGATGTCTACGACGGCCGGCGGGAGGCGATTCTCCAGCGACGGGCGGCCCAAAAGAGCCGGACCCTGGCCCGGCGCGTTCGCTACAATCGGGCCGCAGCCATGCAGCGCACCCAGGGCGAGCTGACCGACAACCTATCGGTTCCGCGCAGCCTCACGGAGTCCCAAAGGTGCTGAAGACGGACAAGGCTGGCAGCGTCGGTCGCCACTTACCTCGCCGCGAAGACCGCCGTGTAAGCCTAAACCCGGTGACTGCTCGTTGGCCGTTCTGTGAAGCCGTCCACCCGATCCCTGGCCCTGAGTCCGTAGGCCGGACATTCGACTGTGCCTGCGGAGCCGTCGCTCTGCTGTGCGCTCCGAGCACTGAGCCGGAGACTTCTGTCCACCTGGCGGAGATGGGTCTCAGTGACACGAAGGCGGACACTGTGGATGGGACGCTGAGCATCGTGTGGGGCCGGGAATGGTGGCGGCGTGAAGAGAAGGGAGATCGATTCGTGAGATCGCCGGGCGGCTGAGTCCTGGTTATGGCCGAACCAGACCCCCAGTGGCTTGAGCGGCTAAGGGCCGTGGGAAAGGCTCAAGCCCGATACCTCTGGATTCTTTCGGTGGCGATGGTGTTCTATGCCGCGCTGCAATCCGGGATTGGTTCGTCACCGGGTGATCCGGCGCTGAAGGTGCCCATCGTGGAATTGCCGGTCAGCGGCGCGGTGGTCCTCGCCTCCGGCACGCCGGTCTTGTCGTTCATCGTGTTGGCTATCCTCGGTTCTGGGCGCGCGTTGCGTCAAGCCCGTGTAGCATTGGGTCTAAGGGGACACGCCGATTGGAGCGGAGAAGAGTTCGATACTTCCCCAAATGCGATTGATCTCGCCTTTTACACCACACCTCAGTCTCACAAGATCATTGCCACGGTCGCCCATTTTGGCTATGCCGTGTTCCTGCTGCTCGGCGTTGTGGAGGCCGGGTGGTTGTGGTGGCGGCCGGTTGCGGCTCGATCCGCAGCGTGGTGGTGGGTGCCCGCCATGATTGGAGCGGTGTTGTGGCTTCCGACGGCGTGGCGGGTGTTTACCCTCTGGGTCCAACGTATTCGCAATGTTCCAACCTTGTGGAGGACGGTATGACGCCCTCTCACGGATCGTGGCGATCCCCCGCACAGCCGGTCCCCAACGTCGCGCTTGACTCCGCCGTCATCCGCCCTGTATCAGGGAGTGAGCAGATGGTGACTCCCTCTGGCCCGTTCCCGGCAGGATCACCGGCGGCGGCCGCGCGCGCCGCGTCCGAGAATGGCTTTTATGTCGACTGCGCTCCATTCTCGCCGTCGTTTCACCTCGCCAGGTAAGGCGCGGGGTTTCGGTCGAGCACTGGGCGAGCTTCGCATGCGTCTCGCATCCCACTGAGAGTGCCCGCCCGACTTATATCGTTTCCGAGTAGAGTGCGCGAGTTGCACAGACTGCCGCGCCTTACCGAGCAGCACCGGGACACCACGCGAGTGGCGGTGAACCGGGGCGGCCTTCTCTTTGGCAACTCTTCTCTTGGCCGCGCAAGAGAAAGTTGCCCGCTCCCGGGCTGCCCCCGGGGAAAGAGCGAGATCGAGGATTGAGGATCGAGGACTAAGGACTCAGTCCGCAGCACTTGATCACTCAATTACCCAATCACGCAATCAAGGCGTGAGGCGTCAGGCGGCACGGCGCTCATTGCCTCGATGCGCGGCAGGGTGATGATGGGTTATGCTTGTGCGGCGTACCTTGTCCGCACAAGGAGGTAATATGAAGGAACACTTCGGCCCTTCGGGCATTCTGCGGCATCTCGAATGGTCGGACGTCGCGCTCGTGCTCGCCGCGCTCTTCTTCGCGTGGCTGCTGGCAGCGGCCGTCCGCTGGATACTCAATCACGCTGCCGAGAAGGCGCCGCCGCGCCTGCGGCTCTCGATCCTGCGCGTCGTGCCGCTCGCGCGCCTGGTCATCGGCGTGGGCGCGGTCGCGGTGATCGTGCCGCTCCTCGTTGAGCCGTCGTTTGAAAGCATCGTCGCATTCCTCGCGAGCGTGAGCCTGGCGCTCGCTTTCGCGCTGAAGGAGTACGCGAGCAGCCTGGTGGCCGGGCTGGTGACGGTGCTGGAGAACACCTACCAGCCGGGTGACTGGATCGAGATGGACGGGACGTACGGCGAAGTCAAATTCATCGGCGTGCGCGCCGTGCATATCGTGACCGCCGAGGACAACGAAGTGATCATCCCGCACTACCGCTTCTGGACGAAAAAAGTCACCAACGCGACGAGCGGCAGCCACGCGGTCCTGTGCGTGGCGGATTTCTACCTGCATCCCGATCACGACGGCGCGGCGGTGCGGCAGCGACTTGAGGACATCGGCGCCGCGGGCGCGCGGCGCAAATCGGACTCGAAAGTGAGCGTCGTCGCGCAGGAAGAGCCGTGGGGCACGCACTACAAGCTCAAGGCCTACGTCAAGGAGAGCCGCGAGCAGTTCGATTTCATCACCGACCTGACGCTGCGCGGCAAGGAGGCGCTGCGGGCGATGAACGTCGCGTTCGCGCGGGTGCCCTACGTCCAGACCGGCGGCAAGTGAGCGCGACGCGGCCGCGCTGCGCGGATGGCACAAGAGCCGGGAGAGCGGGCAGCGCGCCCGCGCTGAGAAATACGGGGGATGGGGAAGGGGAAGAAAGGCAGGACTAAGGACTGAAGACTAAGAGGGTTCTCGAACCTCGGTCCTCAGCACTTAATCACTCAATCACGCAAAAAACGCGCAAGGCGGCGCGGCGCCGGGGAGGCGTGAAATCAGCCGAGGAACTCCTCAACCGCGCCCACGAATACTTCGGGCTTCTGCAGCTGCAGGCAGTGCCCGCAACCCGGAATCTCCAGAAACCTCGCGCCGGGAATCCCGTTCGCGAGCTCGCGCGCGCGCGGCGCGGCATCGAGCGCGCCGGCCATCACCAGCGCCGGGTTGCGGATATCGGCAAGCCGCGGCTTGAGGTCCACTTGCGCGAGCGCCATGCACGCAGTGCCGAAACACCCGGGATCCGAATCACGGGAATCCCCTCCAAGCCCGTCCCCAACGTCGCGCCTGACTCCGGCGTCATCCGCGCTGTATCAGAATGAGTAGATGGTGACCCCCCTCTGGGCCGGCTCACCGGCCGCGACCGCGCTCGGCGCGTCCGAGAATGGCCATTATGTTGACTGGGCTCTCGTCCCGTAGCCACCCGAGGAGGCCGACCATGAGCACCACGCCGACCGTCCGAGGCCACGCCGTCGTCGTCCAGCCGGGCCAGGGCCCGTCCTACTGGCAGCCCGTCCCGGCCAACGGTCACGCCGACCCCATGCTGACGCCGAGCCTGACCGGCTTCGGCATGCTGTCGATGGGCTACCAGACGATCGCGCCCGGCGGGCGCGTGCGCCAGCACTCGCACGGCGACCAGATCGAGCTGCAGATCTGCTTCCGCGGGCGCGGCCGCGTCGTCGTGGAGGGCGTCAGCCACCCGCTGATGCCCGGGACCGCGTGCTTCCTCGGCTACGACGTCAAGCATGAGATCATCAACGAGGAGTCGGACGACCTCGTGATGCTGTGGGTCATCACCCCGCCCGGGCTCGAGGACTTCTTCAAGGCGATCGGCCGGCCGCGCCGCGCCGGCGAGCCGGCTCCGGCGCCGTTCGCGCGGCCGCTCGACGTCGTGGCCGTCGAGCGCGCGATGGGGATGAACGACACGCGGGCGGGCGGCTGATGCCGAAGGTCTCGATCGGCGACGCCGAGCTTGTCTGTGCACGTTGTGTGTACGAACCGGGTCGACCCGGGGTTGACCCGTCTCGCGCTCGCGACGCGTAAGCCCCCGCCGTTTCGATCGCTCTTGCTCTGGTTCGACTGGCGTCGCGGCCCGGATCAGGCTCATAACCCAAAGGTCGTCGGTTCAAATCCGACCCCCGCAACCAAAAAATCTAAGGGGTTAGCGATCAGTTCGCTAACCCCTTCGTGTTTTCTGCTCCCATTTTGCTCCCGTTCCCGATTCCCGCTGGCCTGTCTGCTTCCTTGGTCGCGCGTCGTTGACCCTTGAGGCAGTGATCCAAAGGTCGGCTTTGGGTCAACCCCAAAGCGCCCTTTAGGTCCTCTCGAAAATATGGTGGCATTGTCCAAAAAGGTTTGCGAGTTTCGGGGGATCGACGCTAATACGCGCCCTTGCGGTCCGATATTAGATATGTCTCGAAATGACCTGGTTGCTGAACGCCGTGGGACGCGCGTTTGGTTGGTTGCGGGGGCCCGCGCGGGGAGGGCTTGTAATGATCCCAGAGAGCGGATACCCTTTGGGCGGGAAGTCGTGGAAACGTGAACAACACGCAGACCCATCCCTACACGCTTCTGGAAGACGTTCACGACGAGCGCGCATGGGTTCGCGATTCCGTCACGCCTGTGGACTGGCTGGTGCCCGTTTCGGAGGCCTGCATTGCCGAGCTGGACGAAGTGGTTCGTCGGCTGAGGCAGGACCCGCTGCCCGTGCTGCTGCTGGCGCCCGAGCAGTTCGATGTCTCCGCCTGCGCCGAGATCATGGCAGCAGTACGAAGGAAGTTGAGACGGGGCATCGGCCTGGCGGTAGTGGATCGAATCCCGGTGGATCGCTACACCCCGAAGGAGAACCAGGCCCTCTGCTGGCTGCTGGGGAACCTGCTCGAGCGAACGGTGGCCCAAAAGTGGGACGGTACGATGATCTACGACGTGCGAGATACCGGTAGGGCGCTCGAGTATGGGGTG
>Ga0209515_10006850_pt1 | contig 13997 bp, 12 predicted proteins | sample Subgroupgradi54m_FD_187454 | JGI IMG/M metagenome (GOLD analysis project Ga0209515, IMG submission 187454) | Subsurface groundwater microbial communities from S. Glens Falls, New York, USA - GMW60B uncontaminated upgradient, 5.4 m (SPAdes)... ...
GGGATCCACTCGCGTCGAAGCCTAAGCCGAGCGCAAACTCGCCCGACTGACCAGTTGCAGCACCGACGCGAGGCGCTCGCGATCGAGCGGCTTCGTCAAGTGGTCGTCCATGCCCGCCGCCAGGCTGCGCGCCCGGTCGGCCGGCATCGCGCGCGCCGTCATCGCAACCAGTGCGCAATGCGCCGCGCGGTGCGACTCCGTGGCGCGGATGCGGCGGGCCACTTCGAGGCCGCAGATGCCCGTCATCTGAACGTCGAGCAGGATCAGGTCGAACTCGCGCTCGGCATGCAGGCGCAGCGCCTCCAGCCCCGAAGCGACGCTGGTCACGCGGTGCCCGCAGTGGCGGATCAGCGTGGTGGCGAGGAAACGGTTGGCGGCGTGGTCGTCGACCACCAACACCTCCAGCACGCCCGGCGCGCGCGGCGGGTCGGCCGGCAGGTCGAGCTCGGCCAGCTGGGCCATTTCGCTGTCGGCCCAGGCGCCGCTCGCGCGCTGTTCGACCGCGCGCTCGAAACGTCCGGCGTCGTTGCTGTGCCAGCGCCGCGTCGGCGCGGTCGCGACGCCGGCGTCGTTGAGCGGCAGCTCGAGATGGAACACGCTGCCCACCCCGGCCTGGCTCTCGGCCCAGAGGCGGCCATGCATCAGGCCGGCGAGGCGGCGCGAGATCGTGAGCCCGAGGCCGCTGCCGCCGAACTCGCGCGTGGTCGATGCCTCGGCCTGCTCGAACGATTCGAAGATGCGTTCGAGCTTGTCGGCGGCGATGCCGACGCCGCTGTCGGACACGCTCAGCACCAGCCAGCGCCGGCCTTCGCGAAGCTGCAGCCCGGCGTCGAGCGCGACCGCGCCGGCGTGGGTGAACTTGATCGCGTTGCCGACCAGGTTGACGACGATCTGGCGCAGCCGCAGCGGGTCGCCGAGCACGTCGAGCGGCACCGCGTCGGCCAGCGTCAGCGACATCCGCAGGCCCTTCTCGCAGGCCCGCACTTCGAGCGGCGCGATCGCGTCCTGCAGCAGCGGCCGCAGCTCGAACGGCACCTGCTCGACGGCCAGGCGCCCGGCTTCGATGCGCGACACGTCGAGGATGTCGTTGATGATGGTCAACAGCGATGCGGCCGACGACTGCACCAGCGACAGGTAGCGGCGCTGGGTGTCGTCGAGCTCGCTTTGCAGCGTCAGGTCGACCAGGCCCATGATGCCGTTCATCGGAGTGCGGATCTCGTGGCTCATCGTCGCCAGGAACTCGCCCTTGGCGCGGTTCGCGGCGTCGGCAGACTGCTTGGCCTCGCGCAACTGCTCGCTGGTCGCGTGGATCTCGGCCAGCGCGGCCTCACGCTCGCACACCAGCAGCTGCATCAGCGTCGACAAGCGCTCGGCATCCATCGCCCCTTCGCCTATCGTTTCGGCGCCGCTTTGCAGCAGCAGCGCGTTGGCGGTGTCGCGCAGCGTGTCGATGACGCGCTTCTGCTTGGCCACGTCGATGCGCAGCCGGTCGTTGGCCGCGATCAGCTCGAGCGACGACAACTCCAGGCTGCGCGAACGCAGCGCCACGTCGCGTTCCTGCTGGGCGTAGGTGTCGTTCACGATGGCCAGCAGGCGGCGCAGCGCCACCATCTTCTCGATGCGGCCGGCCACGTCGCCATGCACCATCTGCTCCAGCCAGGCGTCGAGGCCCAGGTTGTCGGTGAGCCCCAGGTGGCGCCGCATCTGGCGCGCCAGCACCTTGCCCGGCGCTGTGCTGGCCCCCAACATGTCGTACAGCGTGCTCATAGCCTGTCTCCTCCGCGACACCCTGCGGATGGACGAAATATTGGCGAAGCTGCTTACACGGGGCCGACAGCGGCGCGATTCAAGACCCGATCCGGGAAAATACCGAGCAGTTCATCGCACAAGGCAGGGCCGCTTGGGGTCGAAGCGCGATCAATGTCGGCGACGGTGCGGTGGTCGTTTCCCGCTTTGCCGGCTCGAACGGCACGTTGCGAGTCAGCGAAGGCTCGAGCGTGAACGCCGGCTACGTCGGCATCGGCCGGAACCAGCGTCAAAGAATCAGCAGCGCGCGGAAGTCGTTGACGTTGGTGAAGGTCGGGCCCGGCACGACCAGGTCGCCGAGCGGCGCGAAGAAGTTGTAGGCGTCGTTGCGGTCCAGGCAGTCGGACGGCTTCAGGCCCAGCGAGCGCGCACGCGCCAGCGTGTCGGGCGTGACGATGGCGCCGGCGTTGTCTTCGACGCCATCGATGCCGTCGGTGTCGGCCGCCAGTACGTGCACCCGCGGCTCGCCCTGCAATGCGATTGCGCAGCCGAGCAGGAACTCGGTGGCGCGGCCGCCCCGGCCCCCTTTGGACTTGACCGTCACCGTCGTCTCGCCCCCGGACAGGATCACGCAGGGCCGCGCGAACGGCGTGCCGCGGCGCGCCACCGCACGCGCCAGCGCCGCATGCACCTTGCCGACCTCGCGCGATTCGCCTTCGATTTCGTCGCTCAGGATGTGGGCGGCAATGCCGGCGCTGCGCGCGAGTGCAGCGGCCGCTTCGAGCGACTGCTGCGGAGTGGCGATCATCCGCAAGCGCTGGCCGGCGAAGCGCGCGTCGCCGGGCTTGGGCGTTTCGAAGGCGCCGCTTTCGAGGCCGGCACGCGCCGCCGGCGGCAGCGCGATCGCATAACGCTCGAGGATGTGCAGCGCATCGGCGCAGGTCGTCGGGTCGGGCACGGTCGGGCCGCTGCCTATCACCTCGGGCGCATCGCCGGGAACGTCGCTGATCAAGAGCGTGAGCAGCTGCGCCGGCGCACACCGCGCCGCGAGCCGTCCGCCCTTGATGGCCGACAAGTGTTTGCGCACACAGTTCATCTCGTCGATGGCGGCGCCGCTCCTGAGCAGTGCCTTGTTGATCGCCTGTTTGTCTTCGAGAGAGATCCCGGGTGCCGGCAGCGCCAGCAGCGCCGAGGCGCCGCCCGAGATCAGGCACAGCACCAGGTCGTCGGCGGTCAGACCCTGGGTGAGCTCGTCGATGCGCTGGGCAGCGGCGCGGCCGGCAGCGTCGGGCACGGGGTGCGCTGCTTCGACCACCTCGATGCGGCCGGGGCGTGCCTTGTAGGCCGGCGGAACATGCTCGTAGCGCGTGACGACCAGGCCCGACAGCGGCGCACCCTGCGGCCACAACGCGTCGACCGCAGCGGCCATCGCGCCGCCCGCCTTGCCGGCGCCCAGCACCAGCGTGCGGCCCTTGGGCGGCGGCGGCAGGTGCTCGGCCGTGGTGTGCTGCGGCAACGCACGCGCGACAGCGGCGTCGTAGAGGCTGCGCAGGAAGCTGCGCGGGTCGAGCGTCGATGGGATTGAGGACATGGGCGGATTGTGTGCGGGCACTTCGACAAGCTCAGTGCGAACGGGGCATGAGGTCCACCAAGAATCCGCCCCCCCCCAAACCCACCATGGGCTCACCTGATTGGCGACATGGCTCAGCCACGAGTTCAGCCTCACCCCAACCCTCTCCCGCAAGCGGGAGAGGGAGCAAATTCGGGCTCCCTCTCCCCGGTACTCGGGGGAGAGGGTTGGGGTGAGGGGGCGATGGGGGCGCAGCTGAACATCGTCGCCAATCAGGTGGGCCCATGGGATTGCCTCTCAGTCTCTCACTGCTGCGGCGCACCGGCTTCGAACCAGCGCTTGAGAAGCGCCCGTTCGGCCTCGGTGATCTGGGTGGCATTGTTGAGCGGCATCGTCTTTTGCACCACCGCCTGCTGGTAGATCGCCTGCGCATGCCGGGCAATCAGCGCCGGTGTGTGCAGCTGCACGTTCTTGCTGATCACCTGTTCGTTGTGGCACAGCACGCAGCGCTGCACCACGACCGACTGCACCTCGCTGAACTTCACTGCGCCGGAAGCAGCCGCTTGCGGCGGCGGCGCGAGCCATGCCGCCAGCCCGACCAGCATCGCGCAACCGAGCGCCGCGTACTCCCACGGCACCCGCCGGCCCAGCAGCAGCGCCTGGTGGCGCACGACGAACGAATGGCGGATCAACGCGCCGGCCAGCATCAGCAGCACCAGCACGATCCAGTTGTGCGGCGCGCCGTAGAGGAAGCCATAGTGGTTGCTGAGCATCGCCACCAGCACCGGCAGCGTGAAGTAGGTGTTGTGTACGCTGCGCTGCTTGGCGCGCTGGCCGTGCCGCGGGTCGACCGCCGCGCCGGCCTTGAGTTGCGCGACGACCTTGCGCTGGCCCGGGATGATCCAGAAGAACACGTTGGCGCTCATCGCGGTCGCCAGCATCGCGCCGACGATCAGGAACGCGGCGCGGCCGGCGAACCAGCGGCAAGCGAGCCACGCCGCCAGCACGACCAGCGCCAGCACCAACAGCGCGACGACGCCATCGCGCTGGTCGAAGGCGCGGCACAGCATGTCGTAGGCGAACCAGAACACGACCAGGAACGCGAGCGCAGCAGTGATCGCCGCAGTCGGCGACCAGGCATGCACGTTCTTGTCGATCAGGAAGGTGGCCGCCTGCCACAGGTACAGCAGCGTGAACAGCGCGAAGCCGGTCAGCCAGGTCGAATAACTTTCCCAGTAGAACCAGTGCAGGTGATCCGGGATGCGCCGCGGCGCGACGAAGTACTTCTGCGGGTTGTAGAAGCCGCCGCCGTGCACCGCCCACAGCTCGCCGTCGACGCCCTTGGCCTTCAGCTCGTCGCTCTGCGGCGGCGTCAGGCTGTTGTCGAGGAAGACGAAGTAGAACGACGAACCGATCCACGCGATGGCGACGATCACGTGCGCCCAGCGCAGCAGCAGGTTGACCCAGTCGAGCAGGTAGGCGTCCATCCGTCAATCCGGCGTATACAGTTCCGGCCAGTCTATGCACTCTATCGCCCTCTGGAAAAACCGCGACTACATGCTGCTGTGGAGCGGACAGGTCGTCTCCACCCTCGGCTCCAGCGCCGCCGCCATCATCTACCCGCTGCTGATCCTGGCGCTGACGAACTCGCCCGGCGCGGCCGGCGTTGCGGCGGCCTTGCGCGCCCTGCCCTACCTGCTGTTCAGCCTGCCGGTCGGCGCGCTGATCGACCGCTGGGACCGCAAGCGCGTGATGATCGCCTGCGACCTGCTGCGCGCTGCAGCGGTGATCACCGTGCCGCTCGCGCTGTGGCTTGGCGCTCTGACGCTGTGGCAGATCTACGCAGTCGCTTTTGTCGAAGGCAGCCTGTACGTCTTCTTCAACCTGGCCGAAGTGGCGGCCCTGCCGCGCGTCGTCGCGGTGGCCGACCTGCCACGCGCCGCGGCGCAGAACGAAGCCGCCTTCGGCGCCGCGCAGATCGGCGGCCCGGCACTCGGCACGCTGCTGTTCCAGACCCTCGGGCGCGCCGCGCCCTTCGTCGCCGATGCGCTGTCGTACCTGGTGTCGGCGCTGTCGCTGGCGCGCATCCGGACCGGCTTCCGCCAGGCTGCGCCGGCACGCGCCGGCCGGCTGCGCGACGACATCGCCGAGGGCTTGCGCTGGCTCTGGCAGCAGCCGCTGATCCGCTACATGGCCGTGCTGACCGGCGCGATGAACTTCGTCTACGCGGCCACGCCCTTGCTGCTGATCGTGCTGGCCAAGCAGATGGGCGCGAGCGACATCGACATCGGCCTCGTGTTCAGCATCGGCGGCGTGGGCGGCATCGTGGGCTCGCTGATCGGCGGGCGCATCCGGCAGCGCTTCAGCTTCGGCCAGGTCATCGTCGCGGTCGTTTGGACGCAGGCGCTGCTGTTTCCGCTCTACCTCGTGGTGCCCAGGTTCTATCTGCTGGGCGTCGTGTATGCGCTGATCTACACGCTGGCGCCGGTCTACAACGTGGTGCAGTTCAGCTACCGGCTGGCACTGATTCCCGACGCGCTGCAGGGCCGCGTCAACAGCAGCTTTCGCCTGCTCGCATTCGGCTTCGACCCACTCGGTGCAGCGCTGTGCGGCGTGTTGCTCGAGCAGGCCGGCAGCACGCCGACGGTGCTGCTGTTCGCGCTGTGTTATCTGGCAATGGCGCTGGCGACCCAGTTGAACCCGCAGGTGCGTAACGCGCGTCCCGCGTCCGAGGCGGAGAAAGGCTGAACATGGGCTGGCACGGCCGCCTCGAGCTGCGCTACCGCCGCGACGCCGAACGCAGCGTCGTGCATGACCGGCACCACGGGCCGCTGCGAGTGCTCGCGAGCCTGTATCCCGAGTCGCCGACGGTGTGCCACAACGTGCTGGTGCATCCACCCGGCGGCATCGTCGGCGGCGATGTGCTCGAGCTCGACATCGAGCTCACGCCGCGCGCGCATGCGCTGCTCACGACACCCGGCGCGACCCGCTTTTATCGCAGCGCCGGCGAGCTCGCGCTGCAGGCCACGACGGCGCGTCTCGCCGACGCGGCGCGCCTCGAATGGCTGCCGCTCGAAACCATTTGCCACCGCGCGACGCGGGCCGAGAACCGGCTGCGCTTCGAGCTCGCGCCGGGTGCCGAGATGATCGGCTGGGACGTGCTCGCGCTCGGCCTGCCGGCCAGCGGCGAGGCCTTCGACAGCGGCTCGTTCACCCAGCACATCGAGCTGCCCGGCGTCTGGCTCGAGCGCGGCGTGATCGCCGGCAGCGACACCCGCCTGCTCGATTCGCCGCTCGGCCTGGCGGGGCAGCGTGTGATGGCAACGCTGTGGTTTGCCGCCGGCGCGCCGCTCGCGGCGGCGCGGCGCGAGCGGCTGCTCGATGCGGCGCGCGAGGTCTGCGCCGGCGACTCTCTGCAGCGCACGGCGGGCAGCACCTCGCCACAGGCCGAGCTGGTGTTGCTGCGTGTGCTCGCGCCGCGGGTCGAGCCGGCGATGAACCTGCTGGTCGGCGTGTGGCGGCGCTGGCGCGAGCTGGCCTGGGAGCTGGCGCCCTGTGCGCCGCGGGTCTGGCGTACCTGAGCGCGCCGGCTACTTGATCCCGTAGCGTTTGTTCAGGGCATCGACGACACGCGGCGGGAACAGGCCGCCGCCGATCTCGCTGAGCATCGCCTTGCGGTCCGCCGCCGGCGCCTTGTCGAACTCCTGCGCCAGCATGTCGGCGAGCTCGTCCTGGTCTTCGGGCGAGAGGGCGCGCATCTGGTCGCGCGCATCGCGGAACTGGGGCAGCATCGGCTTCATCATGCCCATCGCCATGCCGAGCGCGGGCACCGTCTGCGGCATCAGCAGCATGCATTCCTTCAGCTCGGTGTTCATCGGCTTGGGCAACACGCCGAGCTCGGTCATCTCGTCGAGTGTGGCCAGGGTTTCGAGGGGCGACAGCGGTGCGCTCATGCTGCCCTGCAGCTTGGCCAGCATCGCGGCCTGCTCGGGGTTCAGGCTCGGCATCGCACCGGCAGGCATCATGCGCGCCATCATCGCGCTCATGTCGGGCGAACCCGGCGGCAGCGCGCCCATGCCGGGCATCACAGGCATGCCACCGGGCAGGCCCGGCATTCCGGGCATTCCGGGCATCGTCGGCATCGCTATCCCGGCGGGCATGCCGGACATGCCAGCCGGCATCGTCGGCATCGCCATGCCCGCCGGCATGCCACCCGGCAAGCCGCGCGCGCTCGTGATGTTGCCGACCGAGGTAATCGCATTCGCCAGCGCCTGGCCCTTGCAGCCCATGCCGTTCAGGCTATCGAGCAGCATGCCCTTCGCGGTCGTGGTGATCATCTCCTTGATCATCTGCCTGGCAAGCAGCGCGATGATCGGCGCGATCGCAACACTCGGCGCTACGGCCAGCGCGAGCGTGATCGCGAGCGCGGCCAGCGTAGCGCGAAACAGCGGGGTCTTCATGGGGGCATCCGGGTTGCGGCCAGTCTACGCCTCGCGCCGGCGGCATGACGCTAAGGCCCGAGCCCGGTTTTGTCGCCCCAGATGCCCCCCGCAAGGTAGCCGCCGTCGACCGGCAGCACATGGCCGGTGATGTACGACGCGCCTTCGGACGCCAGAAAACTCACCGCCGCGGCCACCTCGTCGGGCTGGCCGTAGCGGCCCACCGGAATCCGCTCGACGTAGGCCTGGCGCGCCCGGTCGCTGTGGCCCCGCACCATGCGGGTCTCGATCGGCCCCGGCGCGACGGCATTGACGGTGATTCCGCTGCTCGCCCACTCAACCGCGAGCTGGCGTGCAAGCTGGTTCAGCGCCGCCTTGCTGCTGCCGTACGCGACCCGGTTCTCGCTCGCGCGCACACCCGAGATCGAACTCACGAACACGATGCGGCCGAAGCGCTGGCGCGCCATGTGCGCGAGCGCCTCCTGCGCCGCCGCCAGCGCGCCGACGACGTTGGCCTGGTAGGCATGCATGAACTCGCGCTCGCTCTCTTGTTGTGCCGGCGCCTGGCGCAACTCGGCGGCGCAATACACCAGCACCCGCAAGCCGCCTTCGCGGCGTGCAAAGCCGTTCACCAGTTCGCGCACCTGGTGTCCGGACATGGCGTCGACCAGCCCGACGGTGAGCAGCGGCGGATCGCCCAGCGCGTGCCGCGCGTCGCTGGCACGCTGCGCGTCGCGCCCGGCGATGCAGACGCGCTGTCCCTGCGCCAGGAAGGCGCGCGCGCATGCCAGCCCGATGCCCGAGGTTCCGCCAACGATCAATGCCGTCATGCTCGCTCCCGCCGTGTTCGCCGGTTGTCTCTTCCGCCCGGACTCCTGGCCAGTGGACCAGTGCAAGCCAGCACGGTCATCGCACACGTACGTCAACAACAAACACTCAGCGCCGCTCGTGCTCCGCCTGCAGCCCGGCGACTGTTGATCCCAAAACGACGGCGTCGTGGGGCACGAGCAGGTAGTGCCAACGCTTGGCCCCGATTCGCTCCGACTGCTCGTTCGCGTAGCCGCACCATCGCACGGCGGCGCGCGCCTTCGCCTGCACTTGCGCATCGTCGACCTCGTCAGCTCGCTTCGGCTCGATCAGCAGCATGCGATCATCGGCTTCGACGACGAAGTCGGGCTCATAGTTGCGCCCAGCGGACCACTCGATGCGAAATTGCCCCGGCGCCGGCTTCATCCACTTGCGAACAGCGTCATCGTCTTCCAGCACTTGCGCAAGCCGCCACTCGGCGGCAATCCCCTCCACCTTGCGCGTCTTGTCGTGCACGCCCAGAACCAGATTGCCGCCGCTCGCGTTGGCGAAGGCGGCCAGCTCGTCGGCCACGCTGTCGCGATGCGGCTGCTCGACCCTTGCGTTCGCGATGACGAGGCTCTTGAACTCGTAGGCCGAATCTTCGCCCAGCCGAATCTGGTAGAGCAGTTCGCGCGTCAGATCGGTGGTTGAAATCATGCCGGTTCTCTCCCGCCCCTGCTTCGTTTTCGATCAGCCGCCACCGGATGACCATCAGGGTCTCGCGTTTCGTTTCGAGCCGCAGCGCGGACTCGACCTCGGCCAGCAGGCGATCCTCCTCGGCCTCGATGCGTTTCTTTTCCTCGTGGTAGGCCAGCATGGCCTCGTCGCGCTCGCGTTCCAACTTCTGAAGCGTGCGCTTGGCGTCGAGCTCTTGGAGCATGACCAGTTGGCGCACCCCTTTGCGAGCCTCCCGGATCTCGGCGTCGAGTTGTTTGATGCGCAGATCCAGCGCGATGCGCCGGTCTTCAGCCCATCGTTCCAGCTTTTCGCTCTCGGCCTCGTAGTGCCGGGCATTCTCTTGCTCGACACCGACCCGCGCCGCCCGCTCGCGCTCGTCCATTGCCGAAGGCAGAGTATTCGACTCCGCCGCGACCGCCCATGGGCCTGCCACGTTCCCCGGAAGGCCGAGGAGACGTTCGCACGCCTTCTGGTCGAGCATCTCGCCGCCGTCGCTCATGCCGGCGGCGAGGAGAAACTCCCACCCGCGCTTCGGAGTACGCAGGCTCAGCTTGTCGACCACGAGTTCTCCGCGCTGGCCGATGAAGCGCCTCAGGTCCGAGTACTGGCCATCCTCGACGCTGAGATACCGAAACTCCACTTCGGCCGGGCCGATGTCCGCAAGCGCCGTCTTGGCCTGCGCGATCAATCGTTGACCGAGCCCTTCGTTGGGCCTGAAAAACTCCGCGTCCTCGGCTTGCGCCGCCTGCCAGTTCACGTCATGCCAGACTCATGGATGCGTCGCTCGATGTCGACACCCGATTCGATGGAACCCAGTATTTCGTCGGAGGCGCCGAACACGCCTTCGAACAGGCGGAACTTCTCGTTGAGCAACTGGAACACGCGTTCGTCGGCACGGTTTCCCTTGTTGATGAAGTTGACGACGACGACGTCGTGCTTCTGCCCATAGCGATGCACGCGACCGATGCGCTGTTCGACTCTCTGTGGATTCCATGGGAGGTCGTAGTTCACGAGCAGCGAGCAGAACTGCAGGTTGATGCCCTCGGCGCCGGCTTCGGTGCAAATCAGAATGTTGGCGTCTTCGCGGAACCGGTCTACCAGGGCGGCTTTCATGTCGGAGCTCTTGGAGCCGGACACCCGAGTGGAACCTTGGTGCCTTGCCACCCACGCTTGGTAGATCTGCCGCGACGCGGCATCGGCATTGCTGCCGTTGAGCAACGCGATCCGGCCCCGATACTCAGGTACGTTGCTGAGCAGATCGAACAGCCAAGCCTGCGTTCGAACCGACTCGGTGAAGATCACCGCCTTGCGCAACCCGCCGAGCCGCTCGGTCATATCGAATGCTTTGACCAGCACTCGCAGCAGCGCCTCGGCCTTGCGATCCTTCACGATACCGGCGGCAAGCTGCTTGAAGTCTTTGAGGCGATCGATCTCCGCCTGCAGCGCAGCAGCGTCGAGTGCCGGCTCGGAGACCGCTTCGTCAGCCACCCCGATCGCATCCGCAAGATCGTCCACGGCGTCGTAGTCGCCCAGCGCGTCTTCGGTCACTGGGAGCTTGGCTTCCAGCCGCTGGATCATGGTCTGCAAGGTTCCCTCGATGGCGCGCGACGACGATGCGAGGATCTTGCGGATCACCAAGGTGACGAGATGACGCGCACCGCGCTTGATGGAGAGAAGTCCATCCTCCTGAAGGTAGGAAGACACGTCGTGATAGAGCGTCAACTCGTCCGCGGACGGCGTGAAGTCCTCCGTCAGCGAGAAGCGCCTGGTGAATCGGATGCCGCCTTCCTCTTGGACCTGGCGCCGCAGTGTTCGCATACACAGCGACTTGAGCCTGGCACGAAGGCCCTCCAGGTCAGTGCGAGTCAACCCGCTGCGGCAGTAGCGCGCCTTGAACGCATCGAGCCCGCCGAAGAAGTGCGGATCAATGATGGAGACCAGCCCATACAACTCCTGCAAGTTGTTTTGCAGCGGCGTGGCGGACAAGAGAATCTTGCTCCGTCCCTTCAGGGCGTCGTCCAGATTGCGCGCAATCTTGGCCCCGTCGGGTTTATAGATGTTGCGCAGCTTGTGCGCCTCGTCGAGGACGACCATGTCCCACGGCACGCGGGCCAACGCAGCCGCCTGCCGCGAGGCAAACTCGTACGAGGCAATGACGATGTTCGCGTCACCGAATGTGCGCTGCACGTCGAAGGGGTTCTCCGCACCTCGCCGCGATGCTTCGTTGAAGTTGCGAGCCTCCAGGATGAGAGACGGCAACGAGAACTTGTCTGCGAGTTCCTGGCTCCATTGCTTGCGCAAGGTGGCCGGCACGACGAGCAGCAGCCGCTGCTGGCCTTCCGCCCATTTCTGCGCCAACACGAGACTTGCCTCGATGGTCTTGCCGAGGCCGACCTCGTCGGCAAGGAGTACACCACGCGACAACGGGGATTTCAGAGCAAACAGGGCCGCTTCGATCTGGTGCGGATTGAGGTCGACCTTCGCGCCCGCGATGGTCTGGGTCAGGGCCTCTTCGCCGGCACCCTCGACCGTCAGCCGGTGAGCCAGATAGCCGGGCTGGAAGGGAGCGAAGGCCCCGGTCGGGCCAGCGGAAGTGTTGCGGTATGCCTGTTCCACTAGATGAACCACTGGTCAATCACTTCTTGACCCGCAGGTCGCCGAGTATGGCCAAACCTGTCGCCCGCTTGCCAGCGCCTCGTTCGGCACGAAGCCTGAAGCGAATCTCGGCGTCGAACTCGGCAAGCATCAGCGTCGCCATCTCGTCGATCAGCCGATTGATTGTCGTGCCACGCGTTTGCGCCAACACCCGCAGGCGCTGGTGCTTGTCATCGGGCAAGCGAACAGTAAGAGCGCTCACGATGCGATCTCCTCCAGGAACCGTTCCGGCCCCACGACCTTGAGCTCAGAGAGCTCGAGCTCCGTCCTCCGAAGGCTTCGCTGGTTCAGGCACACGACGAAGCCGGCCCCGCCGGCCATAGCCAACTCCACGAGATGGCTGTCGCCTTCGTCAGGCAAATTCGGCTGCCACCCGAAGTAAACACGGGTCCACTCGCAACAAGCGAGAAACGTGTCGAGGAGCTTGTTGCGTTCCGCAGGAACCAACGTGGAGTGCTCGAACTGTGCTGCCTGCGCGATGACGTCTTCGTACTCGGTGAGCAGCGCAACTCCGATGAGAGGCACGCACCGTTGCTCCAAGCAGGACGCGATGACCCGGCGCGCCGGCCCAGGCGCCAGGCACGCCCCCACGAAGACGGTTGTATCGACAACGATGCGAGGTATCACGGCGGGATGGTAGCATTTTTGCCACCCTCGGCGCCGGCGCCGAGTCGCTGAAGATCGTGCCCGGTCAGATCGACATGCGCTCGCGCACCCGCTCGGCCTGCATGTCCTTGCCGCGGCCGCGCTGGACGATCTCGCCGCGTTCCATCACCAGGTACTGGTCCGCGAGCTCGGCGGCGAAGTCGTAGTACTGCTCGACCAGCACGATGGCCATCGTCTTGCGATCGGCCAGCATGCGGATCACACGCGCGATGTCCTTGATGATGCTGGGCTGGATGCCTTCGGTCGGCTCGTCGAGGATCAAGAGCTTCGGCCCGGCCGCGAGCGCACGCGCGATCGCGAGCTGCTGCTGCTGGCCGCCCGACAGGTCACCGCCGCGCCGGTCGATCATGGTCTTGAGCACCGGGAACAGCTCGAACAGCTCGTTCGAGATCGGCGTGTTGCCGGGCTTGTAGGCCAGGCCCATGCGCAGGTTCTCCTCCACCGTCAGCCGGCCGAAGATCTCGCGCCCCTGCGGCACGTAGCCGACCCCCTTGCGCACCCGCTCGTAGGGCGTGTCGTGGGTGATGTCGACGCCGTCGAGCCGGATGCTGCCGGTCTTGACCGGCACCACCCCCATCAGGCTCTTGAGCAGCGTGGTCTTGCCGACGCCGTTGCGCCCGAGGATCACCGTCACCTCGCCGAGCGCAGCGTCGAAGCCGACGTTGCGCAGGATGTGCGAGCCGCCGTAGTACTGGTTGATGCCTTCGAGCTTCAGCATGTTCGCCGCTCCGTCCCGGAAGCCGTCATCCCCGAAGCCGTCATCCCGGCGAACGCCGGGATCCACTCTTGGAGAGCGCGCATCGTCACGCAGTGGATCCCGGCGTTCGCCGGGATGACGGCTGTATCAACGTCCAAGGTACACCTCCACCACCTTCTCATTGCCCTGCACATCGGCGAGCGACCCCTCGGCCAGCACGCTGCCTTCGTGCAGCACCGTGACCTTCTTCGCCGGGTTGCCGTGGGTCAGCGCGTGGATGAACTTCATGTCGTGTTCGACCACCACCAGCGAGTGGTTGCCTTCGAGCGACAGGAACAGCTCGGCCGTGCGTTCGGTCTCTTCGTCAGTCATGCCGGCGACCGGCTCGTCGAGCAGCAGCAGCTTCGGGTCCTGCATCAGCAGCATGCCGATCTCCAGCCACTGCTTCTGGCCGTGGCTGAGCAGCCCGGCGACGCGCTGTGCACTGTCCTTCAGGTGGATCAGCGTGAGGATCTCGCCGATGCGGTCGAGCTGCGCACCCGACAGGCGAAAGAACATCGACGAGCGCACGCCGCGGTCGGCCTTCAGCGCGAGTTCGAGGTTCTCGAACACCGACAACTGCTCGAACACCGTGGGCTTCTGGAACTTGCGGCCGATGCCGATCGAGGCGATGTCGTTCTCGCGCATGCGCAGCAGG
>Ga0209515_10006851_pt1 | contig 13996 bp, 16 predicted proteins | sample Subgroupgradi54m_FD_187454 | JGI IMG/M metagenome (GOLD analysis project Ga0209515, IMG submission 187454) | Subsurface groundwater microbial communities from S. Glens Falls, New York, USA - GMW60B uncontaminated upgradient, 5.4 m (SPAdes)... ...
GTTCTTGTACCTGTCCCATCAAAGCAATGTCAACATCCAAAAATCTCCTCCCCCGTTGTTTGCGCGTTCATCGACGCCCGATCAAGAACATGTCTTGTCGGTGATGGCGCTCAAGAACACTTGGCTTTCTGTGTCAACGAAAAAGGGCCGCCGAATTTTCGAAGGCATCGTTCCGGCCACCAGCATCCGGATTTGGAGGAGCTCCTCCCCCTTTGTGGTCCGGGTCCGCAAAGCCAGCGACCTCCGCGTTGAAATCGACGGGTCTCTGACGAGCATGACAATGGCCGAAGGCCGTGACATCGAGCTTCCCAGCGATGAATCTCGCTAACCGCCTGACACTGACCCGGCTCATCCTCGTTCCTTTCTTCCTGTCTTTCACGATCCTTGACAACGTCTACACCCGCATCGCCGCTCTCTTTTTCTTTGTCGTCGGCAGCCTGGTCCTCTTGTTTACGAATACGAATCAAGCGATCAAAGACGCCGGTAATGTGCCGCCCGACGACGCATTGCGCCGGATCACCGCCTCGGAGCCGCCGAAACACTCGCGACGCGCCGCCGTGCTCGTGGCCCGCCTCGTCGACGTAGGCAGGATGGACGAGCACGAGATCCTCGTCGGCGCGCGCGGCGCGGGCGAAGAGATCGTCTTCCGGCGCGAGCTTCTCGTAGCGATCGAAGCCGTCGGGCCACAGCTCGCGCCACCACGTCAGCACCGACACGCCGGCCACGCGCCGGCCGGCCGCACGCGCCACCTGCCAGATCGACTCGGCGGCCAGCGGCGAGCTCTCGTCGTTGTTGCGCGCGCCGCTGCGATCCTGCTCGACGCCGGTCGAGACCAGCGCGTACACCGGCCGCGACACCGTCGGCAGGCTCACATGGGTGCGGCGGCACACACCCGCCGCGCGCAGCTTCTGCACCGAACCCAGCGTGGCCGCCACATCGGCGCGCAGGCCGTCGACGAGCACGAGGAACACCCGCCGCGGTCGGACAGGCGCGTAGGCCGCGGCGGCAGCCTCGCTCACTCGATCGTCGACGGCAATCAGCTGGTAACCGCGATGGTTCGAGAGCCGGGGCACGATGCCCTGGCCGTACCACCAGCCGAACGCGACGATCGCGATGGCAGCGATGGCCAGCAGTCTTCGTCGGGTTGACACGGCGCGTCAGCCTACACCAGGCTAGACTGTCACCGCAGGGTCTCGTCTCTCGCAACGATTGTTGATCCACTCCTGTCGGGTGCTACTGTGCTGGGCTTTCCTCGGTCGGTTGGGGTGGGAAGGAGCGAACTCGCGTGGGGCTCGTCGAGTTGCCGAAGAATGTGGTCGATTGCAAGAACCTGGTCGGCGGCGTGTGGCTTGCGCCCGAAGGGGTCGCGTGGCAGGACGTGCGCAGCCCGTACTCGGGCGAGGTGATCGGCCGCGTACCGCTCTCATCCGCCGCTGACGTGGCGGCCGTGGTCGAGGCGGCCAAGGCGGCCGCGCCCGGCTGGCGGCAGACCGCGCTGCGCGAGCGCACCGCGCGCATGTTCCAGTTCCGCCTCCTGCTCGAGAAGCACGTCGAGCGCCTGGCCCACCTGGCCGCGTCGGAGGCCGGCAAGACCGTCGGTGAGGCGCGCGCCGAGGTGCACAAGGGCATGGAGGTGCTCGACTTCGCCCTGTCCATCCAGAACCTGGACACGGGCGGCTCGATGGAGGTCTCGGCGGGCGTGTTCTGCGAGTACCGGCGCGAGCCGCTGGGCGTGGTCGCGGGCATCACGCCGTTCAACTTCCCCGCCATGGTGCCCATGTGGATGTTCCCCATCGCGGTCACCCTGGGCAACGCGTTCATCCTCAAGCCCTCCGAGAAGGTGCCGCTGACCGCGTGCGCTCTGGGTGAGCTCATGCTCGAGGCGGGCGTGCCGCCGGGCGTGTTCTCCATCGTGCACGGCAACGCACCGGCGGTGGAAGCGCTGCTGCAGAGCCCCGACATCGCCGCGGTCGCCTTCGTCGGCTCCTCGACGGTGGCGCGCAAGGTCTACGAGCTGGGCACCACCCACGGCAAGCGCGTGCTGGCCCTGGGCGGGGCCAAGAACCACCTCATCGTCACGCCTGACGCCGATCCGACCATGACCGCGCAGGCGGTGCTCGATTCGTTCACCGGCTGCGCCGGGCAGCGCTGCATGGCCGCGAGCGTGATGGTCGCGGTCGGCGACGTGCAGCACATCATCGACGAGGTCGCGCGCAAGGCGCGCGCGCTGCAGCTGGGCACGCAGATGGGCGCCATCATCGAGCGCAAGGCGGTCGAGCGTCTGCATTCCGCCATCGGTCGGGCCGAGAAGGACGGCGCCAAGCTGCTCGTCGACGGGCGCGGCCGCCGTCCCGACGACGCCGAGTACACCGACGGCAACTGGCTGGGCCCGACCATCCTCGACGGGGTCAAGCCCGAGCAGGAGGCGGCGCAGCGCGAGCTCTTCGGGCCCGTGCTGACCATCGTACGCGTGCCCACGCTGTCGGCGGCCATCGCGGTCGAGAACGCGTCGCCCTACGGCAACGCCGCCTCGGTGTTCACGCAGTCGGGGGTGGTCGCGCAGCAGGTGGCCGAGCACGCGCGCGCGGGCATGATCGGCGTGAACGTGGGCGTGCCCGTGCCGCGCGAGCCGTTCTCGTTCGGCGGCATCGGCGAGTCGAAGTTCGGCCACGGTGACATCACCGGGCCGTCCAGCCTCGATTTCTGGAGTCTGACCAAGAAGATCACGCGCAAGTGGAGCGGCCGCGCCAGCGACAGCTGGATGAGCTGAGCCACGGCGCGGCAGGAGCCACGCATGTCCGATAAGAAGAAGCCGCCCGCGCCCGGGCACATCCGGCTGACCTCGCACCCGGGCGAGCACCAGACGCTGCCCATCAAGTGGGGCGCCGCCGATCCGCTCGAGCGCGGTCCGTTCATCGCCACGCTCACCGACATCACGCACCGCAACGTCATCGGCACGCACTCCGGCTCGTACGCCATCTACCGCGCCCTCGCCGTGGCTGCCGGTCATCTCAAGGACACGCACCGCGGCGACTTCACCAACACCTCGCCCGCGGCCGACATCGGGCCGTTCCCGAGCTGGTCCGACCCGAAGAAGATCGTGTCCATCGATCCCTGGGGCGCCAAGTCGCAGCAGGTGTTCGGCAAGTACGTCACCGAGGGCTATGACATCCGGCCCAGCATCGCCATCACGCGCGCGCACATCAACATGCCCGAGCTGCGCGACGCCATCGCGGCCGGGCGCCTGGTGCCCGACGGCAAGATGCTGACCCAGAACGGCGACGTCGCGGTCACCAAGGCAGCGGTCGAGCCGGTGTGGTGGCTGCCCGGCATCGCCGAGCGCTTCGGCCTGACCGAGTCGGCCCTGCGCCGCGGGCTGTTCGAGCACACCGGCGGCATGTTCCCCGAGCTGATCACGCGCTCGGATCTCGAGGTCTTCCTGCCGCCCATCGGCGGGCTCACCATCTACTTCTTCGGTGACCTGGCCAGCATCCCCGACCCCAACGTGCCGCTCGCCTGCCGCGTGCACGACGAGTGCAATGGCTCGGATGTGTTCGGCTCCGACATCTGCACCTGCCGGCCGTACCTGGCCCATGGCATCGAGGTCTGCGTCGAGACGGCGCAGAAGGGCGGCGCGGGCGTCATCGTCTACTCGCGCAAGGAAGGCCGCGCGCTCGGCGAGGTGACCAAGTTCCTGGTCTACAACGCGCGCAAGCGCCAGGAGGGCGGCGACTCGGCGGCGACCTACTTCGCGCGCACCGAGTGCGTCGCCGGCGTGCAGGACATGCGCTTCCAGGAGCTGATGCCCGACGCGCTGCAGTGGCTGGGCATCACCAAGATCCACCGCTTCGTGTCGATGAGCGACATGAAGTACGACGCCATCACCGGCTCGGGCATCGAGATCGTCGAGCGGGTCGCCATTCCCGACGGGCTCATCCCGCACGACGCCAAGGTCGAGATGGAGGCCAAGAAGGCGGCCGGCTACTTCACCGCCGACAAGGTCAAGGCCGAGGACGAGCTCACCCAGGTCAAGGGACGTGGCCTCGATGAGTGAGGTCATGGTGCCCGAGGCGACCGAGCCCGGGGTCGACGACGAGGCCACCAACGACGCCGCCTGGGCGCGCTGGCTGCGCACGCCCGCGGCCATCCGCGCGCGCACCGGTCGCCTGCTCGAGTTCGGCGTGGCCGGCCGGCTGCCTCACTTCGTGGTCCGGCCCGAGCGGCTCGACGCGGTCGCCGATCGCGTCGCGGCCGTGACCCGGCGCGCCTACCCCGACCTCGACATCCCGGTGCACGGACGCTTCACCCACTTCGACGTCGGCGGTGTGGCGCGCGTGGCCGAGCTGGACGCGGCGCTCGCTGCCACCGGCCTCGACCCGGTCGACAAGGCGCGCGCCAAGATCGACCTGGTGGTCGTGAGCGTGCTGCTCGACGCGGGCGCGGGACCGGCGTGGAAGTACGTCGAGAACGGCGTGAGCTACGCGCGCTCGGAGGGCCTGGCGGTGGCCAGCCTGCGCATGTTCATGGCGGGCGCGTTCTCGTCGGATCCGGCGCGTCCGCTGCGCGCCGACGCCGCGGGGCTTCTGGCCCTGTCGCGCGCGGCGCTGGCCGCGGGATTCCAGGTGAGCGAGTCGAACCCGCTCGTCGGCGTCGACGGCCGGCTGGCGCTCCTGCAGGGCGTGGGCCGGGTGCTGCCGCGCCCGGGCGCGCTCTATGATCGTATCGCCGCGCGCGCCGAGGGCGTGACCGTGCGCGCCACCGACGTGCTGGCCGAGGTGCTGCACGGTCTGGGCGCGATCTGGCCCGGTCGCCTGTCGCTGGCCGGCATCAACCTGGGCGACGTCTGGCCGCACTCGGCGCTCGCCGCCCCGGAGGCGCCCGCGCATGCGCGCCTGGTGCCCTTCCACAAGCTGTCGCAGTGGCTGTCGTACTCGCTGTTCGAGCCGCTCGAGCAGGCCGGGCTGCACGTGGCCGGCGCCGACGAGCTGACCGGCCTGGCCGAGTACCGCAACGGCGGCCTGTTCGTCGACCTGGGCGTGCTCGAGCTGCGCGACGCGCACGCCTACGAGGTCGCGCACTCGCCCGCCGACGAGCTGGTGGTCGAGTGGCGCGCCCTGACCGTGGCGCTGCTCGACCGGGTCGCGCCGCTGGTGCGCGCGCGCCTGGGCCGGCCCGACCTGCCCCTGGCCAACATCCTGCAGGGCGGCACCTGGAGCGCCGGCCGCGAGGTCGCCGAGGAGAAACGTCCGGGCGGTGCGCCGCCCATCCGCATTGCCAGCGACGGAACCGTGTTCTGAGTTGAATCAGGAGACCCGCGCATGCCGACCTTCCCCAATTGCACCGTCGTCGACCACCCGCTCATCAAGCACAAGCTGACCCTCATGCGGCGGGTCGAGACCTCGACCGCGTCGTTCCGCGCCCTGCTCGAGGAGATCTCGCTCCTGCTCGGCTACGAGGCCATGCGCGACCTGCGCCTGACCGAGGAGGAGATCACCACGCCGCTCACGACCATGCGCGCGCCCGTGCTGGAAGGAAAGAAGCTGGTGCTCATCGCCATCCTGCGCGCCGGCCAGGGCATCCTCGACGGCATGCTCGAGCTGGTGCCGTCGGCGCGCGTCGGGCACATCGGGCTCTACCGCGATCCCAAGACGCTGACCGCGGTCGAGTACTACTACAAGGTGCCCGGCCACCTGGCCGAGCGCGACGTGATCATCTGCGATCCCATGCTGGCGACGGGCAACTCGGCAGTCGCGGCCATCGATCGCGTCAAGCGTTCCAAGCCGGGGTCGCTGCGCCTGGTCACGCTGCTGGCGTGCCCGGAAGGCATCAAGAACCTCGGCGATCACCACCCCGACGTGCGCATCTTCACCGCGGCCGTCGACGAGAAGCTGAACGACCACGGCTACATCGTGCCCGGCCTGGGCGACGCGGGCGACCGGCTGTTCGGGACCAAGTAGCCCCAGCTCAGCGCGACGCGGGCGCGGTGGCCGCAGAGAGCGCGCCGCGCTTCACGCGCCGGCGCGCGTAGAGGACCACCAGCGCGGCGGCAGCCAGGAGCGGCAGCCACGGCACCAGGCTGATGGCCCCGAGCGCCAGGCCGCGGCCGAGGTTGCGCACCTCGGTCCACGACGCGGCCAGGGTCCGGCCGGCGTCGCCACCGAAGGTCGGCTGCACCGCGGCGACGAAGGGCACGCGCGTGGACAGCTTGAGCGTCAGCGTCGACAGCGACACTTGGTCGTCGAGGACGTGCAGGCGGCCCTCGAAGAGCTCGATCTGCTCGCGCACCGTGGCCAGCTCGCGCTCGACCTCGAGCAGCTGGGTGACGTTGCCCGCCTGGGTGGCGACCAGCTCGATGAGGCGGCCTTCCAGCTTCTTGGCGTTGGCCAGGCGCGCCGTGACGTCGACCCACTGGTCGGTCACGTCGTCGGCGTTCGAGGCCTCGGCGACGATGGTGCCCAGCTTGCTCAGCCGGGCGACCAGGTCCTCGTAGCCTTCGGCGGGCACGCGCAGCACCAGGGTGGCCTCGGTCACGCGCCCGTCGGAGTGGCCGACCTGCGCATTGGCGATGAAGCCGCCCGAGCTGCGCAGGAGCGCGTCGATCTGTGCCCGCGCCGGCTCGTAGTCGTCGACGCGCACCTCGAGGCTGCCGTTGCGCACGATCTTGCGCCCGTCGGAGGCGCGGGCGGGGCGCGGCACGTTGGCCGGGGCGTCGGTCCTGGTGGTGGCGTCCCGGGCGACGTAGCCAGCCTGCGTCCTGCCGTCGGCGAAGGCGAGCATTCCCGGCTCGGGCGCGCTCGGAGGTGGCGGCGCGGCCGCGGTCGCCTCGGCGGCTGCCCGCGGCGCGGACGCCGCGCTCTTGCCGCAGGCGACCGCGCTGGTGGTGAGGAGCAGGGCGGCGATGAGACCATGGCGGAGTCGGATGTGTCGCGTCATGGAGCTGTCTACGCACCGTGCGCATGCCGCGATCCGTCTTTTCTCGTCAGCACTCGTCAAAGATTGTAAGAACCGTGACGTACGTGGAAATCCTTCACGAAGACGCGGCGATCGTCGTCGTCGCCAAGCCTTCCGGGCTGCTGGTCCACCGCACCGACGCGTCTGCCGACGAGGCGGCGGTGCTGCAGCTGGCGCGCGACGCCACCGGCGGCGCGCACGTGTATCCGGTGCATCGGCTCGATCGCGGCGCCAGTGGCGTGCTGGTGCTGGCGCGCTCGTCGCAAATGGCGCGCGTGCTGCACGAGCAGTTCGAGGACGGCCGCGCCGACAAGCGCTACCTGGCGCTGGTGCGCGGCGCGCCGCCCGAGGCGGGCGTCATCGATCATCCCATTCCGCGCCGCGAGGACGGCCCGCGCGTGCCGTCCGTGACCGAATTCACCCGCCTGGCCGTGGTGAGCGTGCCGGTGGGCGAACGCATGCAAAGCTACGCGCTCGTGGAAGCACGCCCTCGCAGCGGCCGTCTGCACCAGATCCGCAGGCATCTCAAGCACCTGGGTCACCCGCTCCTGGGCGACGCCAACTACGGCCGGGGCGAGCACAACCGCCTGTGCAAGGAACGCTTCGGCCTGGCCCGCCTGGCCCTGCACGCGGCATCGCTGGCCTTCGATCATCCCGCCAGCGGCGCGCGTGTGCGCTTCGAGGCGGCCCTGCCCGACGATCTGCGCGAGCCACTCGTGCGCATGGGCTTCATGCTTTGACCATGAGCGACGCTGGTGACGACGACTGGGATCCCGACGCCGTGGTCGAGGTGCCCATCACCGACGAGCTGGACCTGCACAGCTTCGCGCCGCGCGACGTCGCCGACGTGGTCGAGGAATACCTGCGCGCAGCCCACGAGCGCGGCTTCGCCGAGGTGCGCATCGTCCATGGCAAGGGCGTGGGCGTGCAGCGCGAGATCGTGCACGGCGTGCTGCGCCGACATGTGGCCGTCGAGCGCTTCGTCCTCGCCGACGCGGGGCGCGGCGGCTGGGGCGCCACCATCGTGAGCTTGCGGCGCTGATGGACCCGGGCGGGCTCATCGCCGGGCTGGTCATGGTGCTGGGCACGGGTGCGGCCAGCTGGGACATCCTCGCCCAGCGGCGCCGGTCGTGGCGGCAGATCGCGCAGCGTCTGGGGGCGAGCTACCGGCCGCAAGGTCTGCTGTTCATCCCGCCCTCGCACACCATCGCGGGCGAGCTGGAGGGCGTGCCGGTGACGGTGGATCTGTCGAGCCAGCGCACCGAGCCGCTCTCGCACCCCGGCATGTGCACGCGCGTGAGCGTCATGGGCAGGGGTCTCGGGCGCGGGCGTCTGTGCGCGACCGCGGGCCGGGTCGACCGGCTGGCGCGCGCGTCCGGCGGCCACGACCTGGCGGTGGGCACGCGGGAACGCGACCGGGTCGTGCAGGTGGCCGCCGAGGTGCCCGCGCAGGCGCGCGCGTGGCTCGACGAGCCGGTGCTCGACGTGCTGCTCGCCTGCCCGCGCTGGCTGCTCGCCATCGACGGCCCGGCCATCACGCTGACCTGCCCGGACTTCATCACCGACGTCGACGAGGTGGTCGCGGCGGTGCGCGCGGCCATCGTGGTGGCGGGCGCCGGTTCCAGGTGGCGCGCGCGCTGGGACGCCACCGCCGCGCGCCTGGGCGCGTCGGGCGTGGACGACCTGCGCTACGAGGTGCGGCGCGGCGGCATGCGCGCGAGCATGGACGTGGCCGGCGATGCCTCGGCGACCCTCCTGCGCGTCGAGCTGCCGCGCGTGGACGGCCTCGAGCTGGCCATCGTGCGCGACGCGGCGGAGGCGCCGCGCAAGCTGCTTCCGGTCTCGGCCGGGGACTACGTGCTGCGCGCCAACGACCCGGAGGCAGCCCGCGCCCGGGTCAGCGCGCCCATCCTGGCGCTGCTGGCCGAGGTGCGGCCGCGCCGGGTCATCATCGAGGGCGACCTGGCGTCGGTCGTGCTGGACGGCGCCGAGCCCGACGAGGCGCGCGTGCGCGCGGCGCTGATGCTGCTCGAGGCGCTCGCGCCGCGGGCGGCGGACTCGCCCTACCGCTGAGGGTCAGGCGGGCCAGACCAGGAGCGGCGCGTCGCCGGCCTCGTGATCGGCAAGCCACTTGAGGTTGTCGGCCGCGCAGCGCTCGTGCAGGGCGGTGGCGTCGCCGCGGCTGCGCGCGTGGCGCAGGCTGGCCAGTTGCTCGAGGTTGCGCAGGTGCTGGCGCGCCTCGGCGAAGGCGTGGCGGCCGGCGCGCGCGGCGTAGGCGCCGCGATGGCGGTCGAGCACGCGCGCGACGTCGGCGAGTGCGCGCGTGCTGCCCGCGTGCAGCGCGCGCTCCACGGCGCGGGCGCGCGCCGCGTCGTCGCTGTCGTCGGCCTCGAAGACGAAGCGCAGGATGGCGTCATGCGACGCGGCGGCCTCGCCGGGCAGGTAGCCGAAGAGACGTGGTGACGCGGCGGCGCGCGGCGGCAGCAAGCTCGCGCCCAGCGTGGCAGCGGCGTCGGGTGTGGCCCATGCCGTCGGCACGGCCAGGACGGTGGCCGCGCCCGCCTCGGTGAGCCAGTCGGCGAGCGAGCGACGCCGGTTGCGTTCGTCGCCGGCGAGCACGACCACGCGCGCGTCGGCGAAGGCGGCCGGGCCGGAGCGCGCGTCGGCGAGCGCTGTGATGGGCGCAATGCGCACCGGGACCGACGAAGACGTGGGCGCGGGCGCCTGGGCGAACGTACCCATCAGCGCTGCGACGAGCGCGTAGATCCTGGCCATGCGCGCAAGCTAAGCGCGCGCGCACTCCTGTCAACCGCGAGCGCGGCGAATGATCGCGGCGGCCCGTGCGCGGCTAGCGCTCGCGCAGCGCGCGCGCCAGCTCTTCGCGAATGATGGTGGCCAGATCCGAGGCCGGCGCCGGCGCCGGCTTGCTGCGCCCGGGCGCGATGACCTCGACGCTGGCGTCGGGCGAGGGCGCACACGCGACCACGCGCTTCGTCGTCGACGCTCGCGGCACCGGCGCGGGCGCCGCCGCAGCGCGGGCCTCGCGCCCGAGGCCGGCCTTGCGACGCGCCTCGAGCAGCGCGGGCAGCGCCGCTTCGGGCAGGGGCTTCACGCCGCCGACGCGCTCGGCATCGAGCGCCACGCGCGCCAGGTGCTCGACCAGCTCGAGGCGCAGGTAGGCCTGCTCGACGTCGACGCCGCAGGCGAGCACGCCGTGGTTGGCCAGGAGCACGGCGTCGTGCTCGGCCAGGAAGGGAGCCAGCGCCGCGCACGCCTCGCGGCCGGGCAGCGCGAACGGCACCGTCGGGATGGCCGCGCCCAGCGAGACCACCGCCTCGGCCATGAATGGCTTCTCGAGCAGGCGCGAGCCGGCGCATGCCAGCGCGGTGGCCGCAGGCGGATGCGCGTGCACGACCGCGCCCACGTCGGGGCGGCGGGCGTAGACCGCGAGGTGCAGGCCGATCTCGCCGGGCGGCTTCGCCGGTCCCGAGATGCGCTCGCCCGCGTCGTCGACCAGCACGAGCGACTCGGACGTGACCTGCGCCTTGGAGGTCGCGGTCGGCGTGCTCACGATGCGGCCTGCGCCCAGACGTGCGCTGACATTGCCGTCGTGGTTCGCGACCCAGCCGCGCGCGTGCAGCCGGCGCGCGTACTCCACGACCTGCTCGCGCAGGGCGCGCTCGTTCATGCCGGGACGTCCCCGGCGCCCGGCACGTCGACGGCGTCGACGATGCCGACGATGACCGAGCGCACCGGTGCGTTCGGGGCGCGCAGCAGCTGGCGCGCGCCGTTACCTTCCTGGATGACCAGGACGAGGTCGCCTGGCCCCGCCTGCGCGAGATCGATGGCGATGAAGGAGTCGCCGGTGTCGTGCTGCGCCTCGTCGAGCGGCTGCACGATCATCAGCTTGTGCGCGTGGAAGGCCGGATGCTTGACGGTGGCGACGATGTTGCCTTTGACGCGACAGAGCTTCACGGCGCCGAAGACTTTACGAAGTGGTGTTCACATTGTCCACGATGCCGACGATGGCAGCGTCGACGGGCACGAAGCTGGGCTCGAGCGCCAGCGCCGCTTCGCGCGAGCCCACGCAGTAGACCAGATCATGCGGACCCGCCTGGCGGGTGGCGTCGACCGCCACCTGTGGTTCTCCCGACTTGTTGAGCTTGTCTCCCAGCGGCTCGATCAGCAGCAACTTGGAGCCTTCCAACCCCGGATATTTCTTCGAGGCTACGACCGTTCCGATCACACGACCCATGTACATGGCACTCGGCTCCTTCCCCAACTAGAAAGCCCGGGCCGGGGTCACCTGCCACCCGACGGCGAGGAACCTAACACGTCCTGAAAGCAAAAGATCCATGGAATGCGATCGTCCTTGTAGGACGAGCTTTTCCGGCAGATGTGTAACTGGTCACAGCCTGCCGCTCACCGAGGCGAAAGGCAAAATCGAAATGTCGGCCGGCTGACGATTATTTCGTGCGATCCGCCGATCAGGGCGCCTCGAACGCACCGCAGTCGGCGGTCGTGCCGGCAGGCGACGGGCGCGGCGAGCCTTCGAAGTCGGTCGTGACCATGTCGAGCCCGGGTTCGGCGGCCGCGCGCGCCACGCTCGCGGGCGCGAGGTGGTAGTCGCCGCCGCTGCGGTTGACGAAGATCTGCTCGATGCCGGTGAGGTGGTTGCCCGTGCCCGCGCCGGTGGTGGCCTTGTCGTCGAACACCGAGAAGCGCGTCTGGCAGCCGGTGCCGGTGATGGGATGGCCGCTGTTGTAGGCGAACACGTTGCTGGTGACCAGGACCGACGTGTCGCACGACAGCGCCGCACCGTCGGAGGACAGGGCCGTGGTGTTGACGATGGTGTTGAAGCGGATGGTGCTGCCCGGGCGCAGGCCGGTGGCCAGGATGGAGTCGTTGAAGCCGTCGCGATGGATGATGAGGTTGTTCTCCATCAGCAGCTGGCCGTCGCTGATCTGCACCGAGCCGTCGAAGGACGACTCGAAGCGGTTGCGCGTCACGGTCAGCTCGCAGCTGCTGCCCGAGCCGCCCACGATGGTGGTGTCGAGCACGCTCTCGCTGACCGACACCTTGGAGCCCGAGCAGCTGATCTGGTTGGACGACGACGCCGACAGGCTACCCACGTGCGCGTGCGCGATGGCGACCTGCGCGCCCAGTGAGGTGGCCAGGGCGATGCCGCCGCTGCCTTCGATCTGGACGTCGTGGAAGCGTGCATGTGCCGGGCCGGTGACGCTGATGGCGGGCACGGGGACGCCGGTGACGTTGGTGGGGATGTTCAAGCGGAAGCCTTCGACCGTGGCGTCGGCCTGGTCCTGCAGCCCCAGCGTGGCGGCGTTGCCGGCGTTGAGCGTGGTGTCCTCGCCGTCGAGCACGAGGCCGGGGTTCTCCTTGAGGATCACGGTGGCGGTGTTGAGCGAGCCGCCCAGCACATGGATGACGTGGCGCTCGCCCAGCTGCCCGAGCGCATAGGTGATGGTCGCGCAGGGCGCGGCACGCGGACAGGTGCCGGTGTCGGCGCCCATCTGGGTGACGAACGCGACGGCAACATCGGCGGCGCACACGCCGTCGGCGTCGATGCAGATGCCGCCGGCGCACTCGCTCTCGGCGCTGCAGCCGCGACACGCGTGCGTGGCGGCGTCGCAGACGGGCGCCGCGACGCTGCAGTCGGTAGCATCCTGGCAGCCGACGCAGACCCCGTCGCTGGCGCAGACCGGACGATCAGGATCGCCGCAGTCGCTGTCGCCGCCGCATCTGGCCACGCAGTGCGTGTCGATGCAGAAGGGCAGGGCGGGATCGGTGCACTGCGCAGCGGTCGTACATTCGTCGGCAGGTGCCTTGACCGGACTGCAGGCGGCGACGAGCACGAGCATGGCCATGGCGACGCGGGACATGATCACCTCACGATCACACTGCCACCTTCGCCGCGCACGCGCCAGTCGGCGAAGTGCGCGCACCGGGACCCGACGCAGGGGATCGACAGATCGACGCGGCTTGGGCATGCTGCGCACATGACGTCCCGCCGGGCGCCCGAGCTGGTCGATCGTCGCGTGCAGCGACGGCTGGACGCGCTGGTGTTCGCCGTGCGCTCGCCCAAGCCCGACGCGCTCGCACGCCACGTCGAGGCACTCGCGCGGCGCGCGCCCGACGCCTTCGACGCGGCGCGTGCGGCCCAGCGTCGCTCGCTCGAGCAGCTCGAGCTGGCCATCCTGGCGGCCATCCGGCGCGCGGTGAGCCCGGGCAGCCCGCCCGCGCAGGTGCTCGCGGTCGCGCGCGCCGTGTGGCAGCTCATCGACCGGCCCGAGGACGCCGAGGCGCGCCGCGCCCTGGCCGGCATCGGCCGCCGCCTCGCCGATCGCGTGCTGGCCGGCGAGGAGCTCGAGGCGGCGGCGCAGGCCGTTCACGTGGCGACCTGGAGCGAGGCGCACCAGCGCACCCTGGCGCAGGCGGTGCGGCGCGTGCTCGCGAGCCGCTGAAGCTCGGTCCACGCGTGCGTGCGGTCCGTGATGCGGTCGACGGAGTCACAGACGCGCCGGCGGTGCGTCCCTACCATCCGTGCCCACTCGACCCTACTGGAGGATCCCGTGAAGCGCGTCGCGTTCGCCCTGCTTGCCACCGTTCTCTTCTCACTCACCGTCGCTCCCCGCCCGGCCGAGGCCACGCCGACCAGCGCCAGCGGCACGGTGATCTTCGACGTCATCTCGGCCGTCGACCTCGACGGCGGCACGGGTCCTGCGAATGATCGCGCCCTGGCCTTCGAGGGCGTGCTCGTGGGCGAGACCACGCAGCGCGAGATCCGCTTCGTCTTCTTCAACACCGAGTTCGCCAACCGCTGCCACCAGCACGCGCTCAAGATGCTCGCGGAGCCCGGCGTCTACACGCTCGAGCTGCGCACGAACGTCCCGACGCAGTACACCGGCTGCAAGCTGAAGCGGCGCTAGCAGAGCCGCGGCCGCCGCAGCGGTGACGGCGGCGGCATCGGCATCGGTGGCGGCATCGGCATCGGCATCGGTGGCGGCATCGGCATCGGCATCGGTGG
>Ga0209515_10006852_pt1 | contig 13991 bp, 16 predicted proteins | sample Subgroupgradi54m_FD_187454 | JGI IMG/M metagenome (GOLD analysis project Ga0209515, IMG submission 187454) | Subsurface groundwater microbial communities from S. Glens Falls, New York, USA - GMW60B uncontaminated upgradient, 5.4 m (SPAdes)... ...
ACTTTGCTTGTTTTTGGATCATAGATAATTAAATCAACATCGGGTAAGTGCAAACCAAATTCGCCATAATCAACAGTAAGATTTCTCTTAACTACACTTAACTCTTTAGATAAGTTTGATCCGTTTGTTCTCTCAAGACTATTTCCGTTTACTACTTGTAAACCAAGAGCGTGAACCTCGTCCGTAATAATATACTCGATCAATTTTTCTAGGTTTTTACCTTTGAAAGCTCGCCAAGATTGCTCGTGATCATCGCCAGTAAAATCTTTGCCGTGCTGTTCCTTTGCTTCTTTCAAGACATTTGAAATGTGTCTGTATGCTTCTATGCCATACTTTTTCTTTTTAGTTTCGTAAATTTTTATGAGGTCGTTTATTGTCATATATTTATTTCTCCATTACTAATATATATTCTGTTGGATATGCAGAAACTTTATTTTTATCTGTTATGGCGGCAAATTTTCCTGTTTTTTGATCCCTGACAGATGGCAGATTTTTTGACGGTATCTCTCTTTTGATAATATCAACAACTTTCAGTCCAAGATTTTGCAATTGCTCTGTAAATACTTCAGCATTTAATATTTTAACACCCTGCAAACTTGTATTTCCGATAACAATACAGGTTTTTCCTCCTTTCTTTAGCATACGCTTCATTTCAACAAAAACCTGATTCATTTCGCTAAAGTATGTTGAAACTTCCTCGGCTGTCTTTTTATCAATTTTCAACAAGTTTTCTCTAATACCCTCTGCAATTGAGCTATTTAGCGTTAAGTGTTTTTTATTATGATACGAAGTGCCAATAAATCGCTTTCTGAAGTCACTCAAATCCTTAGTGTATTCTAACCACAAAGCGGTAAGCTGGTGTAAATCAGCATATTCGTAAGAAGTAACATAAGGAGGTGAGGTAACAATCAGACTAATAGTATTATCTTTTGCCGGAATTGTTCTCGCATCTGTACAAACTACCTTACTTTGAATTTTCAAATAACCTTTTTCTGATAGCAACTGAAATAATCGGGCATTGCCTCTTAACATCATCTTTATCTGTTTTGCAAAAGTCTTAATTGGCTCTGATGGCTGTTTTTCAAAATCTCTTGTCGGCTTATTGCTTTTTTGTAACCATATTGAGCAATTTTTTAGAATGTTTGAAAATCCGCAAAAGAAGAAGTCCTGAACATCCTGATCTTTTATTTTTGAAATTTCGGCAAAGATAAAGGCGAGTTTTCTTTTTTCCTCGGGCTTGAACCAGTAATCAATTCTTTCATGTTCCGGGGCTTTTACTTTAGTGTTTTTGTTGTATGTTTCTAACCTCTTTTGGAGTTTCGCAAATTCTGTTTCAATTTTGGTCGGATCAATGGGAGTAATTTTTGCTTTCGTAATTAAAACAGCAACAGGGTTAATATCAACAGCAATTGATGGTCGTCCCATTACTTTTGATTCAACAAGTGTCGTTCCGCAACCACCAAACGGATCAACGATAAAATCACCCTTTCGTGTATATTTTCCTGCCAAGCGAGAAACTATTTGTGGAATAAACTTTGCCGGGTAGCGATGATAGCCGTGTGTGATATATGTGGTATCTTTTCGTGTCTTGTCAGAAAAAGACCACGATTTGTCTATCTTTGCCTTATTTAATAATGAAATAATTGTTTGACTCATACATGTATTATATCAAAGATTTAAAATGTGCTTTACATAATGATTTCTTTGTTCCCATGTTTTTGTTTTACAAATTCTTTTCGATCTTTTTTAGATAGTCCATTCATATTTTTCTGTTTTATATGACCAGGCACGAATATTACTTCTCATTATTAACTGCTGAGTAGCCTGTACCTGAGCAGGCGTTTGTTGTTCTGGATTTGGTACGGGCGATGGTTGAACTTGAAACTGCTGATCAATAATAATAGCGCCTGTTGATATATATTTATCACCAAATTCATCGGTTAGGTAAAACCTTACTGGCATTTCTGTATTCGGTTTATGCTGGGGTACCGGAATAATAAAGGCCATATTGGATCCACATGCTAGGAGTCTTGCTTCTGAATAAGTCTCGTTTACTCCATCAATCTCATATTTATGGAGATACAAGTTTGTTCTTCCAACACCGAACACCTGTATTCTTGGAATATTGTCTACAACAAAAGGTACTATAGTAATAGCAACGTAGTCTTGAAGCTGTACCACTCTTTTATTTATTTGATATTGATAATAAGCGAAAATCCCCGCCAGAAAAGCTGCAATTAAAGTCATAATCGGCCCCAACCATCCGTAAAAATGTTGCCATCCGATTGATAATTCAGTAGTTGTCGTAATCATTTAATTCCAAAAATAAAATATATTATCAAAGCACCAATCACCGCAGAAGCAACTCCTATAATAATTTCTCTCAGGGCACCGGGTTTTTTATCAGCAGGTATAGAGATATTATTTTCTTTCAATCCACCAAAGGTTAAAGAACTGTTGTTGATAGATTCTGTTTTTAAAAATGTTTGTTGAGACTCTAGTGATGATTCTGAAAGAACTGGCTTTTTACTTCCAGAGTCTTTATTTTTATTGAACGAGTTTTCAATTTTTATAACATTGAATTCCATAAGTTTATTTCCATCCCTGCTCCACCACTCGCATGGCAACTTGTTCTTGTGGGATTTGGATCGGACCTTGGGGTGTTTGCTGGGCGACCATGACTTGCTGGCGCTTGAATTCAAAAACGGTTTCAAAATAATTTGATTTATTCGCGGTTTCCACGAAGGCGATTTTGTAGGATTTTTTCGTCTGGCTTACATTGGCGCCCAGTTCCAGCTCCGGATTCCAGATTTTGCCAAGCTCCATTTCGCCAGCATACGCTTCATAGAGATCCGTCATGGCTTTGGCAAGCGCAGTGTCCGCATAGACCACGCTTTTAACACCAAGCTCTTCTTTGGCTTCTTTACGCCCGATAAAATACTGGTGCGAATAAAGCTTTTCCGTAAAGTAGTCCACGATTTTGGCGATATCATCTTCTTTCATGGGCGAGGTATGGCTTTTGAGCAGTCTCTGTGCCAAGCGGCGGATGAGATTGTGAATGCGGTTCACATTGCCGAGCGCTAAAGGGTGAATTTGCGGATTGGATTCCACAAACTTGTTGAAAATTTTGGTGAGATCCTCGTCGCTTTTGATGCCAAATTTATTTTTCGCCAGCTCAAAATAAGCCATTACATCCTCCACGGAAATCGGGATTTTATTTTGAGCGTTCTGCGGATCGGTAGGATTGAAAATATTTGCCGTTGACGGATCAATCGGGGAAAGTTCGGAAAGGTCGGTCATCACAATCTCATCAGCGCCTAAGGCAATCATGGTGCCAGCGCTATGAGCCTTGTATGGCACCAGCACCGAAAAGGTGTCGCAATACTCGCGGATCATTGAGACCAGACGCCATGGTACCATCGTATCTCCTCCGGCTGTATAGAGAAAAAGGTCAATTTTTGATACTTTGCCGATATCCCGCAATTGCTTACTCACGATCGGTATAATGTCCGGCGCCACGCGGGCATTGACCGGCCCCGGCCTGTCGCTCGTGATATAGCTCACGACTTTCGACCCACGGATCCCTTCAATTTTTTTGATCAGATTTTCGTTTGACATAGAGCGATTTTAGCACATTTTTTTAATTTTTTCCATGGATTGCTTGTGCTCATATATTTCGTTTGATAATTCTCCACAATTTCTTTGCTCCGCGGGTAGGATTCGAACCTACGACCAACTCGTTAACAGCGAGCCGCTCTACCAACTGAGCTACCGCGGAATGCAGATTTAGTTTACCAAAAAAATACTTTATGGCAACATGTCTAAAAAAATGATATGATAATCCCGCATGAAAACTGGCGGGAAAATTCTTCCGATTGCGCTTATTGCGGTTATGCTAGCCGGGTTTGGCTATGGTTATTATCGATACAATCTGCTCTCCAAAGACCTCGCGAGTATGACTCGAAATAAAGAGGGCTTGGAGAAACAAGTGGCGGCAATGAGAGATGAGAACGGCTATCTGCAGAGAAAGCTTGCTGAAGAACAAAATAAAAATAATTCTTTTCAGGATCAAATCAGCGGTATTGCAAGCACTATAGGGACTCTTGATAAATTGTCGAAAACAGATAGGGAACTGCTCCAAAAATATTCCAAAGTTTATTTCTTGAATGAAAATTATGTGCCAGAAAGCCTCTCTGATGTTCCAGCCGATTTTATTTATGAAAAAAGCAAAAATATAAAAGTTCATACCAAAATGCTGCCTTTTTTGGAAAAGTTAATGCAGGCCGCTAAAAATGAAAACAGCCCAGTTCAGATCATTTCCGGTTACCGCTCTTTTAACGACCAGAACTCATTGAAACAAAGTTACAAGGTTACCTTCGGCACTGGCGCCAACAAGTTTTCTGCCGATCAGGGTTATTCGGAGCATCAGCTTGGCACCGCGCTTGATTTTACTACTTCCGATCTGGGCATCGGGTTTGGCGGATTTAAAAAGACACAAGGCTATACGTGGCTCCTTGACAATGCCTACAAATACGGCTTTATCCTTTCTTACCCTGAAAGCAACGCGTATTATCAGTTTGAGCCGTGGCACTGGCGCTTCGTAGGGGTCAAGCTCGCGACTACCCTTCATAACGAAAATCAAAACTTTTACGACTTAGACCAGCGTACTATCGACAATTATCTCATAAACATTTTTGATTAATCCTAATTGCCGATAATTGTCTCTGTGGTATAATCAGAGCATGCAAATTGCAGAAATCACAGAAAAAATATCACCAATCTTGCGCGCTTATGGAGTCAAAAAAGCGTCTGTTTTTGGTTCTGTCTCCCGCGGCGACGCTCGCCCCGACAGCGATGTAGATTTACTAGTAGAACTTGGACCTGGGCCGATGGGAATATTTAAGTATATGGAACTAATCGGAAAACTAGAAGACAGGTTAGGTAAAAAGGTTGACCTTGTTACTGAAGGAAATGTTATTAAATACTTCGAGCCGTATATCAGGGTAGACCTTAAACAAATATATGAAGAACGATAAAACAAACATAGATTTTATTTTAGATTCCGTGAGAAAGATAGAATCTTATGTTGCAGGTTACGATAAAAACAGGTTTATAAATGACGAAAAAACACAAAGCGCACTTTTAATGCAACTAACTTTGATCGGAGAACTTGTAAAGAAAATTTCTGACAAAACTAAAAGCAAGATTGATCTTCCCTGGAAAGACATAGCTGGTTTCAGAGACCGAGCTATTCATAACTATTTTGATATAAAAGTAGATGTTGTCTGGGATGCGGTACAAGAAGACATTCCTGAGTTGAAACAAAAACTTCTACTTAGTCAATAAAACTTATTTTTGTGTTACACTTGATTTAGAAGTTATTTTGAAATCTGGAGGCGGGAATGGTTTGGGTATTTTACGCGGTAGTTATCGGGTTTTTGCTTTCGCAAGTAGCGAGTCTCGCAACCACGGTCTATTTGCACCGTGCGTCCACTCATCAGTCAGTGATATTTCACCCAGCTGTTGAATTCTTTTTTCAACTTAATCTGTGGATTACCACAGGTATCAAGCGTGTCGAGTGGGTGGCGATACATCTCTATCACCATCTTCACTCCGATGTGGAAGGTGATCCACACAGTCCGCTAGTTTTTGGCTTTTGGAAAGTGCAACTTTGGAACGTTGTTCTTTATCGGAGAGTGGCTAAAGACCTGAAAGTATTGCAGTACGGGAAGCACTTGAAGCTCTCCTGGGCGGAGCGGTATATTTTTAAGTATTCGATACTGGGACCCGTTATTGGTATCGGTATCGCTTGTTTGATCTTCGGCTGGAAGATAGGGTTGCTTCTTTCGGCCACTCATGCCTTTCTTTACCTGTTCTTTCTGAACAACCTGGTAAACGGGTTGTGTCACTGGAGCGGATACAAGAATTTTCCAGAAGCTCACGCTTATAACAATAAGTGGGTTGCTTGGATTACAGCGGGGGAAGGCAATCACAACAATCACCATGCTCGACCGGACTTCGCCAGGCTTGCCGTTGAGCCAAGTGAACCAGATTTTGGTTGGATTCTAATTGCGATTCTAAAAAGTTTACGTCTGGCAAAAGTTAAATGGGCTCCCGAATAGCGATCGGGAGCCTTTCCACTTTCCTAAGGTCTCCCCTTAGGATTTCATGAAGTTTTCACTTTGTTGTAATATAATGGGTATATGAGAATTATATTAGTTGAAGATGAGGAAAAGTTGGTGGAAACAGTCGCGGCTGGCCTGACTAAAAAAGGCTATGCGGTGGATACCGTTTATCATGGCGACAAAGCTTATGATCGCATCTCGGTCAATCACATCGATTATGACCTTATTATCTTAGACCTGATGTTGCCTGGTATGGACGGTATGACTATTACCAAAAATTTGAGAGAGCAGAATATCACCATTCCGATATTGATTCTGACCGCGCGAGACGAGATCGAAAGCAAAGTCAACTTGCTTCTGACCGGCGCTGACGATTATTTAGTCAAGCCGTTTTCGTTTGATGAATTGTTTGCGAGAATCCAAGCCCTGTCAAGAAGACCTAGCGAGATGGTGCCGATCGTTCTTTCGGTTCGAGATGTTACTCTCGATACTCGAGAAAGAAAGGTTTTGAAAAATGAAAAGGAAGTACCGCTCACTTTGAAAGAATTTAGCCTTCTTGAATATTTTATGAGGAATCCAAAAAAGGTAGTTAATAGGGAAGATCTTCTCTCGCATCTTTGGGATTTCAACTATGCTTCTTTCAGCAATGTGGTGGACGTGCATGTCAAAAATTTAAGAAGAAAGCTCGACTGGGATGGCGGAGAAAATCTTCTAGAGACTATCCGCGGGGTAGGCTACCGGCTTAAAGATTAAATGAAGAAATGAAGAACGTAGTTAATCTCGCAAATCTAGTTTGGAGAGAAATAAAATTAGCCTGGAGACATATTGCTGGATTCTCTGCGGACATTAAGAATAAGTATTTGAGCGACTTGTTTTTCCGGAGTGAGTTTAATGTTATTTTGCTTCAATTTGTCTTCGCCTCCATCCTCTTGCTTCTGGTAGGATTTTCTTTCAACTACCTTTATAGAGATGTCTCGGACATTCTGATCAAGAGTATTACGGAAAGTGTTCTAAGTGGAGTGCAGGTCTCCGGCAGTGATATTTTAAACGCTATCCATAGCGTCAAAACAGAAAAATTCTACGGATTTTTGGTATTAACCACTCTCATTACTCTTTGTTTCAGCTATATCATCGCCAAAATTACTTTGAGCCCGGTCAGGAACACTTTACAGTCCCAAAAACGTTTTGTTTCTGATATCGCTCACGAACTGCGCACGCCTCTTTCAGTTATCAAAGCTAGTAGCGAACTGGCTCTGATGGATAATAAAGTCAGTCCCGATATAAGAAAAACCCTGACGAGCATTATTGCAGAACTGGATAGGACTTCCGAGATAATCAACAACTTACTCTCCTTTAGTAGTTTGAACCGGCCGGAAAGAGTTAATTTTACCAACGTGGATTTGGGAGTAGTTATCGATTCGGCTATCGGCAAGCTCAAGGATTTGGCAGAGAACAAAAACTTGAGCATTAGTGTCAGGAAAATAGGCCCGCATAGCGTCTGGGGCAATGCCACCGCTCTCGAACAGGTAGTGGTCAACTTGGTCAAAAATTCTATTAGCTATACTCCGCATGGAGGCAATATTTCACTAAAAATTGAGCCTGATTACCGAGGTAGCGTCATCTTAACTGTCCAGGACTCTGGCATCGGCATTTCTAGGGATGATCTGCTTCATATTTTCGAGCCTTTTTATCGAGCCGAAAGGTCCCGCAATCGGCAGTCCGGATCTTCGGGTCTGGGACTCACTATCGTCTCCGAGATTATCAAGTTACATTCCGGCAAGATTACTATTCAGAGTTCCCCCAATCGCGGTACTACTGCCACTATTCATCTGCCTTACAGTATTAACAAAGATTTTTCTCGCGCGGAGAGTGACAATCCAAACGAAGTTTCGATTGACTTCCTAAAAAAGAGGCGCAAAAGTGATAAAAAACAAGAAAAGAAATTATAAAGATTCCTTAAAAGACTCCGAATGTCTATTTATCAATTTTTTCATCAAAAAATATAAAACTAAAAGCAAGATTGCGGCGATAATGAGAAACCGTATGTAGCCCAAATAATCCTCCACGCGAACATAAACTTTACCGAAGTAGAAGCCTAGGCACAGGAAAAATAAAACTTTTGGAATAGTACCCAGAATAGTATAAAAAAGAAACCGCTTCAGTGGCATTTCTGCTACGCCAGAAGCAATGAGAATTGTAAAGCCGACCCCGTGGGTCAGTTTGCCCAAGAGCAAGGTCTTGCCGCCGTGATTCTTAAAATATTCCTGCACTTTAAGGATTTTGTGGCTAGAAAAGCCTAAAAATTTTTCTTTATTCAAAAACTTTTTTCTGCCGGCAAATCCAATTCGGTAATAAATCAGATCTCCTATGATATCGCCGGCGATAGCAATGACAAAGACGATGAAAACATTGAGAAATCCGACCGAAGCAAGGAAAGAAGCGACGACGGTCGCAATTGGTCCTTCGACAATAGCAAGCAGAAGAAAAATGGGATAACCGTAATAATGTATAAGAGAGGCGATGTCCATATTGGTGTGTCCTTAGATTCTAGCACGTTACTATCAACATTTTTTCTTGTAAGAGAATAGATCTGCTTGTAAAATTAGTTCAAATGCCGCACACAGCTCCCAATCCTTACCGCGAAAAAAAGCCTTGGGGAAGTTATGAAAAATTTACCGAGAACGAAATCTCGACTGTAAAGATTCTTACTGTAAACCCAGCTGAAGCTTTCAGTCTGCAACAGCACAAAAATAGGTCGGAGTTCTGGCGCATTATTTCTGGAGAAGGGAAAGTCACCATTGGAGATAAAACTCTCTTCACCAAAGCGGGGGACGAGCATTTTGTTCCGGAGGGAATTAATCATAGGCTTGAAGCTGGCGATCAAGCGCTTATTGTTTTAGAAATTTCGTTTGGTGATTTTGACGAAGCGGATATAACCCGCATCGAAGATAAATATGGACGCATTTAATACAATTGCTCATTTTTTGATTATTCTCGGGCTTACAATCGCCCTGATCGCTGTCTTAGTTGCGTTTGTTTTTCGAGTCGCAAAAAAAATAGTCAAATATTTTGCTCTGGCGCGCCATTCTGCAAATCCGGTTCTTTCACCGCCACCCTTTAGCGATTGGGAAGCTATCGGCACCTTCAATCCAGCCGCAGTCCAGGATGACGAAGGAAATGTGCATATTGTTTATCGCGCTCTTGGGGCCGATGGCATGTCGCGTTTCGGATATGCTCGGAGTTCTGACGGCGTAAGTTTCGGCGACAAATCTCCCTATGCCATTTATGTGATGCAAAATCCGAGGAATGGCAAAGCTCAAAGGTTTGATCCGATGATGTACCCTTCGGGCGGCTCCTGGGGCGGTAGTGAAGATCCGCGAATGGTGCGTTTAGACGGCCGGATATATCTTTCTTTCAGCGCCTTCGATGGTTGGGATTATATTCGCATTGCGGTTTCCAGTATTGACGAACGTGATTTTTTTAATAAAAAGTGGAACTGGACGGCTCCTCTTTTGATCTCTTCGCCAGCTAGTATCAGCAAAAATTGGGTGATTTTCCCAGAAAAATTCAACGGCAAATTTGCCATTTTGCACGGCATTGCTCCGGCGATTTTGATTGATTATGTGGATAATATTGATCATCTCACTCGCCCAATCGTGAGCGAACGGCCGCAGGGCAGCCAGCCCGGGCGCAAAGATTCCTGGGACAATTGGCTACGCGGCGCCGGGCCACCTCCAATTAAAACAGACCGAGGCTGGCTTCTGCTTTATCACGCGACTACGAACGGCGACGGCCGCTACAAGCTCGGAGCTATGCTCCTCGATCTTAACGACCCGACCATTATTACGCACCGGTCGCCGGGGCCGATTCTCACTCCCGAAGAATGGTATGAAAATGAATGGAAGGCCGGGGTTATCTTCGCCACTGGCGCCGTTGTTCGCGGCCCAGATTTGTACGTTTACTACGGCGGCGGCGACAAGCACATTTGCGTGGCGCATACGCCGCTTGAGGAATTATTAAATTCGCTAGAGATGGTATAATAATTTTATGTTCACCGTCAAACGTTCAATTCATAATCCGCTCCTGTCGCCAGAGAGGGCTCATCCGTGGGAGGCGGCAGCGGCGTTTAATGGGAGTCCCATTGTGGTGGGGAAGAAAACTCTGCTTCTCTATCGGGCAATGTCAGAACCAGAAAGATTGAGGGATCCGCATATTAGAATGTCATCGATCGGCAAGGCCACTTCGAACGATGGGGGAGATCATTTTATTGATCGCAGATTGCTTGTGGCGCCTTCGGAAGACTTTGATCGCTATGGTTGCGAGGATCCAAGAGTAACAAAACTGGGAAATAAATATTATATTTTTTATACTGGCCTTGGAAGCTATCCGTTTGGCGCGGATAATATTAAGATTGCTGTCGCGCTCTCAAAAGATTTGGAAAAAATTGATGCAAAGCATCCGGTCACCCCTTTCAATGCGAAAGCCATGACTCTTTTCCCAGAAAAGATTAATGGCAAATTTGTAGCGTTGCTCTCTGTCAATTCCGATCTGCCGCCATCTGAAATCTGTTACGCCGAATTTGAGCGTGAAGAAGAAATTTGGTCGCCTAAATATTGGAAAAAGTGGAAAGAAAATCTGGACGCGCACAAACTGCATGTCAGAAGATATGATAACGATCAGCTTGAAATTGGCGCAGTTCCTCTAAAAACCAAAAAAGGCTGGCTCTTAATCTACTCTCATATCCAAAGATATGGCACTGGGGATGTCGTTTTTGGGATCGAAGCTTTGCTTCTGGATTTAAAAAATCCGCGTAAAATAATCGGTCGCACGAAAGGCCCAATTATGGTCAATGAAGAATATTATGAGAACGCAGGGCATGCGGCGCACATTGTCTTTCCTTCTGGCGCTTTAATTAAGAAAAACACTTTAGAAATATATTATGGCGCCGCCGACACGCATTGCGCCAAAGCCTCGCTCAACCTCGATGATTTATTAAAAACAATTACCGAAGGCGAGAAAAAATTAGTGAAAAGATTTCCCGGCAATCCTATTATCACACCTAGGCCAAAGATGGACTGGGAGGCTAAAGGAACTTTCAACCCAGCCGCTATTAATTTGGAGGAGCAAACTCATATTCTTTATAGGGCTGTTTCAGACAAAGATGTTTCTACCTTGGGATATGCTTTATCCAAGGATGGCCTCTCAATTGATGAAAGAGCAAGCAAGCCTGTTTACACTCCAAGAGCAGATTTCGAAAGAAGGGGAGGAGAAGATCACAATTTTGGTTGCGAAGATCCGCGACTTGTTCGGATTGGCGATAAGATTTATATGACCTACACTGCTTACAATGGCTCGACACCTCGAGTGGCGATTTCTTCTATTGGTGAAAAGGATTTTTTGGATAAAAAATGGAAAAGTTGGTCACAACCAAATGTGATTACACCAGATGGAGTGGATAACAAAGATGCTTGTCTGTTGCCGGAGCCGGTCGCTGGGAAATATTTGATCATGCATCGGGTAGACAGCCATATTTGTGCTTACTTGCTCAATTCCCTCGATTTCGAAAAAGAGCAGGTCAATCAATGTATCGATATTCTTTCGCCGCGCCGAGGCATGTGGGACGGATCGAAGGTCGGCATCGCCGCGCCGCCGGTGAAGACCAAAGAAGGCTGGTTACTCCTTTATCATGGAGTCTCTTGGAGTCGGGTTTATCGAGTTGGCGCTGTACTTCTTGATTTGAAGGACCCGACTACCGTCCTCGCTCGCACCGCTGTGCCGCTTTTTGAACCGGAAGAAGAGTATGAAATAAAAGGCGCTATGCCTCGCGTAGTTTTCCCTTGCGGCCTTGTCTGTCGCAAAGACACCTGCTTCATGTACTACGGCGCCGCCGACTCCGTCGTCGCCGTCGCTACTTTCTCGCTCAAGGAAATATTAAAAAGACTGACTGCATAAAAATAAAAAAAGAGACCCACCTCCTCTTTTGCAAGGAGAAGGTTGGATAAGGTAGAATAAAGGCAATGAATCCGAAAGTTATTATTTTTGATATTGACAGCACGCTGACAGAAAGCAAACAGCCACTAAGCCAAGAAATGGCAGAGGCTCTGAAAAAATTGCTAGATAAAATGCCGGTCGGAATTATGTCCGGAGCGGATTTCCCGCAGTTTGAAAAACAACTTTTGGCGCACTTGCCCCAAGGCGTCGCCTTGGGGAATTTATTTCTGTTTCCAACAAGCGCCGCCGAATGTTTGAGTTTTAAGGATGGCAAATGGCAAGCGGAGTATGATTATTTATTTACAAAAGAAGAAAAAGAAAAAATAATTAAGGCACTGGAGGCGGTAGCTCCAAAAGAAAAAGAAATTTTTGGAGAACAAATCGAAGATAGGGGAGAGCAAATTACCTGGAGTGCTTTGGGACAAGAGGCGCCTCTGGGAATTAAGGAAAAGTGGGATCCAGATCATGCCAAAAGACAGAAAATAAAAGAAAAATTAGAAAAATTAATTCCAGAATTTGAAATAAATATTGGGGGTTCGACTTCGATTGATATTACTCGCAAAGGGATTTCCAAAGAAGATGGCATTCTTTGGCTCGAAAAGCACTTTGGTGTTCCTGCAAGCGAGATGCTGTATGTCGGCGATGCATTATTTGATGGAGGCAACGACGCTGAAGTAAAGAAAACTTCTGTGCAGACCAAGCAAGTCAGTGGCCCTGCCGAAACCATCGCTTTCTTACAAGGGTTACCCTTGTAAGGGAGTCCTTGCGCTATCACCTCTTTGTAATCATACTCTTCTTATACACTTCCAAATGCTCTAGGGCAATACCAGTACCCTTGGCAACACAGAAGAGAGCTTCGGGGGCTAGAACAGCCTTTACTCCAGTGCGCTTCAGCACTAATTCTGGAAAATTGCGGAGCTCCGAAGTACCACCAGTCATGATGATGCCATAGTCAATGATATCAGAAGCAAGTTCTGGCGGAGTTTCCTGTAAGACATCTTTGATCGCTTTGATTATTTCTTTCAATTCTCGGGAGATCGCTTTTACAATTTCATTGGTCTTAATCTCAACTGTTCGCGGCAGACCACTCACATAATCACGTCCTTTTACTAACATTTCCAGCTCTTCTTCAACAGACACGGCTGAACCAATATTTATTTTTATATCCTCAGCGGTTTTTTCTCCGACCGCCAGGTTATAAGATTTTTTTAGATAATCAGTAATAGCTTGATCTATGCGATTACCAGCGCATTTGACCGAAGTGGAAGCAACAATGCCACCGAGAGAAATCACCGCCACATCCGTCGTCCCTCCACCAATATCTACGATCATGTGTCCAACCGCTTCATTGATCGCGATTCCAGCCCCGATTGCCGCGAGAATTGGTTCTTTAACTACATACGCATTTTTTGCTCCCGCTTTAAGTGCCGCTTCGATCACCGCTCTTCTTTCTGTGGAAGTAATTCCAGCTGGTACTGAAATCAAAACATCAGGCTTGACGAAAGTCCATTTGCTCAAAGATTTGTTGATATAGTAGCGTAACATTGCTTCCGTCGCCCGATAATCTGCAATTACGCCATCCTTCAAGGGCTTATAGGCAGTAATCGCGTCTGGAGTCCGGCCAATCATAATTTTCGCTTCATTACCGACAGCCAAAATACGTCTATCCGCCTTGGAAACAGCGACTACTGATGGCTCATTTAAGACGATCCCTTTGCCTGGGACGAACACCAAAGTGTTCGCAGTGCCTAAGTCAATACCTAGTTTGATAGAGAATATTCCCATATAATGACAATATAACACATGTTTGTAATTACCGTATTACCCATAAAGAATGGCTTTGGCGAAGCAATTTCTTACTTTTCTGCCCGAGAA
>Ga0209515_10006853_pt1 | contig 13990 bp, 17 predicted proteins | sample Subgroupgradi54m_FD_187454 | JGI IMG/M metagenome (GOLD analysis project Ga0209515, IMG submission 187454) | Subsurface groundwater microbial communities from S. Glens Falls, New York, USA - GMW60B uncontaminated upgradient, 5.4 m (SPAdes)... ...
CAAGCACTGTCCTTTGGTTGGCGTTGTTAAGGGAGAGAAACTGGTCGGCGTTGTAACGAGGACGGATTTGCTTAAGTGATTTTTTTACGTAGTGGATTTTTTATTCGTTATAAGCAGCGGAGTTGTATAGGGGATTTCTAAAAGTTCATTTTCAGATTCCAGCAGCTTTTCTAAGTCTTTAAAAAATTGCTTTTTTGGAATTTCGTCTAATCCATTTATCCATCCGAAGGTATTTAACAATTTTACATAGTCTTGCTTTTGGTATTTTGCATTTCCAGTCCACGCGATTTTTTTAATTTCTTCAAACGATCCGGTTTCTTCAATTCGTTTTTCAAATTCTGTTGTTGAGCCGAAGTCAAGCGGAAAATCTGTGTTGTACTTGTTGTAAAGGTTTTTTGTTCCACGCAGGAGTTTAGTTTCGTCATAACTTGTATAATTCCAGAACAATGCCATACAGCCACCTGGTTTCAAAACTCTTGCTGCTTTTTTATACCCAATTTCAGGGTCAACCCAGTGAAATGCCGTGGCTGAAACTAAGAGGTCAAAATGGTTTTTGGGCAGCGCGGCTTCTTCAAACGAAGTTGTTAAATATTTTACGTTTGGGTACTGAGCTGTTTTTTGCTTTGCAATTGCAATTAGGTTTTCGCTTATGTCTAGTGCAGTTACGTCATAGCCTCTTTCTGTAAATGGCAGCGTTGCTTTCCCGGAGCCGCAGCCAACTTCCAAGATTTTCCCATTCCACTGAATTCCTGAAATATCTATTATCTTTTGTATTACCTCGTCTGAATAGTTGAGTCTCATCTTGTCGTAGAGTTCGCTGACAGTTCCAAAAGTTGTCCGTAGCGCTCGGTTTAGCTGTGGCATGAACTAGTTACAGCCGCTTCTATTTTATAGTCTTATGCAGAATAACTTCTATGGTTCAAGTTCAAAAGAAGGTACGCCCGATTTCTCACGGCGAGATTGTAAAGTCCTTCGCCATTGGCATCGCGTTGATATTAGTGACATTGTTTCTCATTGAGCTGGTTGCTAATTTTGCCCCTTCGATTTACGGCGACGCGGAAAAAACTATTCAACAGTGGGGCGTGCCTGGAGTTTTTGCCGGCGTGCTGCTTGGCTCTACTGTTCTCCCGTTTCCAACTGATCTCTTTTACTTAACTGCAGTGCGTTTGGCTAGCAATTCAAGCCAGAAATTAGTTATGGTTGGAGTTGCAATTGTAGCGGCTTTTCTTGGCTCTCTGCTTAACTATGGTTTAGCTTTACTGCTTAGGGAAAAATTCGTGGCGCACGTAGTTTCGCAAGATCAAGTTAATGCTGCTAAAGAATGGTTTGACAAGTACGGACCTTTTCCAATACTTATCTTCGGCGTGTTGCCAGCCTCTCCAATTTTTGATCCAATAACATTCGTCGCTGGCTTAACTGGAATGGACTTCAAGCAATTTGCCCTCTACTCGCTAGTGTCAAGATTTTTGCACTTTTCCCTCATTGCGTTATTTGCTGGAGCGGTTGCGCTGGGCTAGGTACTGTGTGACATTACATATGATTTTATTTGCTTAAAGCTTAAGAGAGTTATGGCAATTAATTGTTTTAGTTATAATATTCGCGGAAGTAGTTGCAGTGCCTTTAATTTTTATGATGCTTGGGATTATCGGAAAGATTCCGTAGCAAAACTAATTTTATTGTTTGATCTGGATTTAATTTGTTTTCAGGAAGACGATTTTAAAATGTATTCTTTCTTGAAGAAAAAGTTGAAGAACTTCCAGAGTTATGGTTTTAATTCCATGGCAAAACCTCTGGGCGGTTCCGAATTTAACTCGATTTTTTTTAATTCTAGAAAATTAAGGATTTTAAGTAAAGGTGGGTTCTTTTTCAGTAATACCCCTTTCAAACCATCTAAGTTTTACGGGATGAATTATTACCGTAGCTGCACTTGGATTGGGTTTTTTAATAAGGTTAGTAAAAAACTATTTTATATTTTTAACTTGCATTTGGATAATAACGCAAGTGATCAAACTCAACTCAAATGCCTTAAAGTATTATTTGAAAAAATAAAGTCTATTGCAAAAAATGAATCTTTCGTTGTCGTTGGAGATTTTAATTTTAAGCCAGCCAGTAGAGCTTATAAGAAAATTTGCGCGGTATTAGCTCTTTCAAGTCCGGTTAAAGGGGAGTCTGTGGTAGCGTGGGGTTTAAAACCAGGCATGAAAAGCGTTATTGACTACGTGTTTGCGAGTGATAAAAAAATGGTTAAAAATTGTGGTTTTGTCAATGCTAAGATTTATAGGAATGGGCGAAAGCGTTATTCTAGTGATCATAAGCCTCTAAAGTTTCAGATTTAAGGAGTTAACCTCTTTTCCAAAAACTTCTTGCGCTGCTTTTTTCAATTCAGTGCCGCCCGCAACATGCTCAACTTGTCCAGGATATTCTAGATTTAACCTTTCAACTACTGCTTGTACTGCACTGCTTTTGCCAGATGCGCCCACTCCTCCTACGTAAATTATTTTCGGCGCCATTCAAAACCACTTCTTTAACTGTGATTGATTTGAATCTTCCGGCTCTTTAAACGCGCGTTGAATTGCATTTTGAACGCGGTCAAGCGAAAATTCAAACTCGTCGTGCATAAATTTAACTATTCCATCGCGGTTCGGTTCGCGTTGTGCTATATCTGTTTTCTTTACCTCTATTTCCGGCGGGTGCGCGAATAAATCGTAAACTGGCTTCCAGTCCATTTCCTTTTCGATTTCTTGCAAAATATCGTCAAATTTATTGTGTTTCTGCACGAGTTTAAGCGATTTCTTTGGTCCAATGCCATGAATTCCCTCGTTAAAATCAGTTCCACACAACATTCCAATCCAGATTAACTTTTCTCGTGTTAGTTGCAGTTTGTTCAAGTTTTCTTCTAGGTTAATTTCTTCTGGCAGGACTTCGGTGAATGTTTTTGTTCGCGGTAGCTTACGCTTGCCGGCAATTGTTAAGTTGCGTACCAGTAGCGGCGCGCCGAAAAGGAGCGTATCGTAGTCTTGCGAAGCAGCTGCGTTTACTAGCCCTTGTTTTGCCATTGCTGCACATTGTGCTTCCCCTTCGCTTGCTGCTTGCACGTGGGGAACTCCCATTAAATCTAAAAGTTGTTTAGCTTGCCCGACATGCTCTTTGGTTAGCCGCGCCGTTCTCTGGGCTAATGAACCAGCGCGTTCAATGTTCCCTTCTCTTAATGCAGTTATTCGCTGTTTTTCAGCTTCTTTTTTGGCTTCAGATCTTTCGCTGATTGTCCTTGCCTTTAACTCGCTTGGCGCACCGTCAAAAACAAAAACTGGGTGAATATTTTTTTCCAGCAAGTTGCACGTGCGATAGAATAAACCAGTGAGGTGGCTCGTGATGCGGCCTTTGGAGTCCATCAGCGGCGTGCCATCAGGTTGGCGGATAATTGTCAAGAATTGGTAAAGCGTGTTAAACGCATCGATGGCCAGCCGCTTGCCGTTTAGCTCTTCAAGTGAAATTGATTTCTTTTCTAAAATGTTCGAAATGTCAACGCCCATGTTTATTGCAACTCCATGCTGCTGTGAGTTACGCGTAGCCCTAAGTGTTTTGCCAATTCCCCTGCAAATAGCTGTACTTTTTGTTTTTTGTCTTGTGCCGCTCCGCGAAAATGTATAACTTCTAATTCCCTGGTTCCGGGTGGAATTCGCAAGCCTGCTATTGGCTTTGAGGCGTTGGAATGTAAAAGTATCCCTAGAATAGAATCTCCTCGCTGTTCTAATGAACGTTGTTCTTTATCTTGGCTTCGTTGTAATGTTCGTCTAGTTAATGCCAGCCGTACGGAAGGCAAGCTCATTACTCTATGTAACTCGGCGTCTGTAAAACGCCTCATTTCTGTTTTTAGCCAAGGTTTTGCCATTTGTTTTTCACTACCTTTTAAAACTCCCCTTGGCTATAATTACTACGTTTAATTTTATAACTAGTGGGTGTTTTGGAGTTTTTGGCATCTTGTGACATTTGCGGCAAGCCAGCTGTAGGTAGGGCTATTGTGGAAAAGGCTGAGGTTAATGTTTGTAATGTCTGCGCCCGCTACGGAAGGATGCTTTCAACACCGCGGCAACAAGCTGCAGCTGCCCACTTACCTATGTCGCAAAAAGAAGTTTTACTAGTTCAAGGGTATGGAGTAGTTATTTCCCGCGCTAGAACTGCAGTTGGCTTAACTAGAATGGAATTGGCTGCGAAGCTGAACCTCCGCGAAAAAGATGTTGAGCATTTTGAAGCTGAGAAAACTAAGCCAACTGATGGAGATGTGCGGAAATTGGAAAATTTCTTGAAAATTAAGCTGCTGACTGAATCTATAGCGGTTGCGCCTGCGGCTGTTCAACGTAGCCGCTCTTCGTTTAGTGGAATCACCTTGGCAGATATAGTTGAGATTAAAGACAAGCGAAAGCAAAGATGAAAAAACAGAGATCAAAATGAGCGCGAAAAATAAGCGCGGAAACAAAGATAAAGAAATCAGCGTGGAAAAAAACATGGCTAAACAAACGGAAAAAGTTGCAAAGTTTTCATTTTCAACACTTGAAATGTTTTTACTCCTAGTGCTAATAGTGGGTTTTTTCGCAGTTGCTTTTTCCGCCATTAACAACTTCGTAAAAGCAGCTGGGCTTTTGCTCATTTTATTCGCCAGCGGTGCAGTTATTTCCAAGCTCACGGGCGCAAGCAGCTACTATGGCTTGGTAATTATACGCACAAAACGCGGTTTCAATTTAATGAAATCCATCGCAGATAGCCACCCAAAATTAGTTAATGGGTTAAGTGATTTGGGTTTGAGTTTTGGTTTTGGCGCGATTTACTCTTTTCTTTTATTCCGCGGAAACGTGAAGAAATTCCTGTTCCATTTGCTTGTTTTGGTGGTTTTATTTGCAAGCGCATCGTTTTCGGCTTCTGTTCCATTGAACAATATGTTAATGAGCGCATTTGGAATTTTGTTCGGCTTGGCTGGGATTGGTTTGCTTTCAATAGTGGCGCACGCGTTTAACATTGCAACTGTTCCCGGTACACCTGCGGGAGTGATGCCAGTTGTTCCTGGCGTTACAGTGCCATGGGAAGCTATTTTTGCCATTGCGATAATTGCAATTATTCACGAAACTGCACACGGCGTTATGTTTTACGTTGAAAAATTAAAAGTCAAACACTCCGGCGCTTTGCTTTTTGGCTTTCTTCCAATTGGCGCTTTTGTAGAACCCGACGAAGCCCAATTCAAAAAGCACAACTTAACCGGCAAACGCAGAATTCTAGTTGCCGGTAGCGCTTCTAATTTCTATGCGATGCTACTTTTCTTGCCATTTTCTATGTTGGCTTTCATGGCTGTAAGTTCGCTTTCCGGCGGAATTTTGATTAACAACGTTGTTGCAGGAAGTGCCGCTGATGGGATGTTGGCAAAAGGAATGGTCGTAACCGCGGTTAACGGCATGCAAACACTTGATTTCAATAGTTTTGTTTCGCAATTGCAAAAAATCGGCCCAAATGGCCGCGCTGAACTAACATTGGTGGATGGAAGCAAACGAGTTGTTACGTTGAGCAAAGAAGGTAAAATGGGAGTAGAAGCTGCGCCTTTTATCCCTCCAGGAAATTCTTTGCCATATGCCATTGCAAACTTCTTGGCGATTGTATTACAGTGGACAGTTCTACTGAACTTGGCTCTGGCGGTTATCAATTTACTTCCGTTGTTTGTAACCGACGGCCACCAACTGTTAGTCAACGAATTGGAAAACATAATGGATAAAAAGAAAGCGAAACTAATTGCCAACAGCGCTGGAGTAATAACGGTGTTGATATTGCTGTTTAATTTGTTTCCGTTTTTCAAGTAGGCGATTTGTTTCCGTTTTTGAAATAGAGGCAGAGGCCTAACTTATATTGGTGAAGTGTAAGTTTAGTGCGTTTTCTTTTCTGGCACTGTATGACTGACTCGCAGGGAAAAATGCTCTCCAAGCGCAGCACCTAAACTTAGCAGCTTTTCATGCCCTGCTCCCCTATTACGGTTATGCTTTACTAAAAGCATCCCTTCACCTGCCTGTATGCTTCCAGTTGGCTTCATAAAAGCACCTTTGGTTACGTGAAGTTGAATTGGGTGGACATTTACAGCTTCTGCATACTGCTGGCGCGGGTTCAAAGTTCTCCGCAGGCCATGTTTTGTCAGCATTTTTCTGCCGATATCGCTTTTTAGAAACAGGTGTAATTCGCGTTGCGTTAAATGCGATGTGCTTTCGGTCATTTCTTTGCCTCTATTAACATAATTGCTTCTGCTATATCCCCCTTTGCCTGATGCAGCGCGGCTTCGGCCTTTTCTCGCGTTGCGTTGGTTTGTTCCATTACAATATCGGCATCTGTTTTTTCCTTTTCATCTTTGCTTTCCTCACTTTGCCCTTCTTTCTCATCCCCCTTTCCTTCTTTTTCAGTGAATTCGCCGCTGACTTGCAGGGTTTTGGAACCGCCCATTTCAATCATCATAACCTGGGGATTTTCAACAACTAGTTGCGAGCCGTCTTCTTTTTCCACCGTTACCTTAGTTGCTGGTATTTCAATATTTTTAATGCCCATTTGCTGCATTAGCTTCTTCATCTGGCCAGGGTTCATGTTTGGAATCATAGAAGGAGTTTTAATTAACAATGAATAAAACACTTACTACTGGATCTACATGGAAAAATACAAGTATCTTGACCACAAGGTTGACGTGCTGTTTGAAGCCTATGGCTTTAAGCTGGAAGAAGCTGTTGAAAACGCAGCGCAAGCAATGTTTGACACAATTGCTGACACGAGTAAACTAAAAGCTGATGAGAAAATTGAAATCGAAGAAGAGGCTGACACGCTGGAAGAGTTGGTGGTATTCGCGCTTGGCGACTTGGTTTCTGAAGCCGATGCGAGGGAATTATTCTTCAAGAAGTTTAAAGTGCAGGAATTGAAAGAGAACAAAGATGGCTATTTTCTCCGCGGCTACGCTGTTGGCAGCGAAATGGTTCCCGATCTAGGTGGCGTAGTGGTAAAAGCGGTTACGCATCACGAGTGCAAAGTTGAAAAGAAAGGCAACGTGTGGACGATTCACGTTTTGCTTGATATCTAGCTTATTAGTTTTATTCGTGTTTTTATTTCTCTTTTAGCCTTTCTATTTTTTGCATCACAACCCAACGCGCTGGACCTAGGTGGTGCGCGCCGAAGTCTGGCGTCACTACTCTTTCATGTATTTGATTCCCCTCGTGCCGTTCGACTGCATATTCGATTATTTTAGTTTTCCAGCCAGGTAATTCAAATTCTAAATTGTCTATTTTTGGGTCAGTAATGTGGTGTATTTGTATTCGCGTGTGGTGTGCCAGTTTTCGTATTAGTGCCTTGGCATTTTCTTTTGTTAGTTGTTTATCGCTTATTGCAATTGCCTCGTTTAATGGCTGAATTGTATCTTGCGGTTCCAGCAAATGTGGTGTAAAACCATAAGTTTCAAATGCAAGTGCATGTTGTGCTTCGCCACCAAAGATAATAGTTGGCGTATTGTGCTGTCTTTTCTCTAGAGCGGGGTTGCCTGTACCGTGAAGTGCAAGGTTAGCTAGATAAACTAAGTGGCTTACTTGTGCGGGGCTAGTCTTCAGTCTGTCTTTAGGTTTCATTTTACCCATTAAACCGCTTAACTCATCTTTTACGGCAAGCATTTCTTCCCTCTCGTGGTCGGTGAGTGGCCTTTCCTTTGCCTCTTCGTCTTCAATTTCAATTATTCTCATTAAGGTCACTTCTTTTCCATCTGTGCAAACGTATCAACAACAACTTTCAAATCACGCATAGTAGTTGTAGTTAAAGCGCGGAGTGCAGTGAAATCTCCAGCTGAAATATTGAGTTGCAATTTGTTTCCCTTTACCACGCCTTTTATCCGTGCTCTAGTTAGCTCATCTGTTTTGGTTTCATTTAATAGTTTCAGCGCTTGCGCTGCTTGGTTTGCGCTTGAAAATTCAATTTCAAATTCAGCTTTCATAACTTACACTTCCAAAATTGAACGCCGGGGACGAGATAAATTCGCGTTGTACCGGGTTTCTTTTCCCGGCGGCTTTTCTTTTTAAAAGAAAAGGCGCATCGAACTCATAATCCCTTGCGGGAACTAGCTGGCAAGTAAAGCGGGGTTAGAACCGCTTCGCGGTTCATATCCGTCCTTTAACTCAAGGCTAGCGCAATGCCGTTCTGCCACCCCGGCGCACGACATGGAAACATTGGGTAGTCCTACTTTTTTAATCTCGCTGCAGAAATTTTCTTGGTGCTTAAATTGCATATACTTGGGTTATATATAGTGAACGTGCTTTGAGTGAACACTTGCGAGAAGTTCACCGAGCAGTTGTTAGCCATTTGCTTGACGGCGAAGAACATGATGTGATAGCTATGCGCAGGGCGATAAATCAATCTAGTAATCACAGTCATGGTAAAATTGCAGCTGCAACCGGCGAATTGATAAGTGCAGATTTGGTGCTTAAAGTAAAAGGCAGAGATGTTATTAGAATTAATCCAGAGTATGAGCCGTTGCTTAGGCGTTTTGCGAGGAAGTAGACGGCTTAGGTTCAACAGCTTAATATGTTTCAGTTTGATTTCGGATTCTTCGTAGGACTATGAATTTTCCCATGCTTCATCCTCATCGTTATCCCAAAGTTCCGCCATTTTTTGCTTTTGGATTTCTATTAGGAATTTGTCAAACTGTTTTTTCTCTGATTTTGGCATATAGCCTCTTACGACAAAAGCCTTTAAAAATCAGGGGGGGGGGTAATGAAAAGTGGTAATCATGGTACTGCCTAAAAAGCCGAGAAAAGAATTTGCCACTGAACGCCGTTCATTATTAGATGAAGTTCTTCGCGGTAAGCTTGAAAAACCTACCGGATCCTCTGTTACGCCAGATCCTGTAAAAGCTGCTAGGTTAAGGAAATTTCTAAGAAGGAAGTAGTTAATTTTCCTGTTTTTTCTCTATTTTTTCTATTCTCTAGCTCAGTGTCATCTCAACTTGCACTGAATATGGGAATCGCAAGCGCATGACTTCCCTTAAAACGCGGTCGTCTGCATCGATTTCTATTAGCCTCTTGTGCACGCGGAGTTCCCATTTTTCATAAGTGTCAGAGCCATCGCCGCAGGGAGTTTTACGAGTAGAAATCTTTAAGTGCTTTGTTGGAAGCGGTATTGGCCCCCGCATAGCTACTCCTGCTCTAGTCGTTATGTTCTTGATCTGCGTACAGACCTCGTCTAGTTCAGGCACGTTTTGACTCTCTAGCTTAATGCGTGCTTTTCCCATTTGTTTTTCAACCAAAGAAACTTGAAATAACAAAATGCTGCGCATTTTGACTTTGCATTTTGTTAGTCATTTTGCGCAGCAAAATGCAAAAATAAAGAATTGATAAAATTTATAAATGGGGTGTGATATAGCAAGCCGCGAAAGTCTTCTGAATTGTAAAGGCGGCTTGCTAGATAGCAAACTGCAGAAGTAAACCGACTAAATTGCTGCTGTTTGCTATAGTTTAACTCTTGCGTGGCGTTATGTCTAGAATAATTCCAGCTGCAACAGTTTGGCCCATATCTCTCATGGCAAACCTGCCCAATGCTGGGAAGTCGCTGTACTTTTCAGCGCAAATTGCCCTTGATGGCTTGATTCTTACAATTGCAACGTCTCCAGTTTTAATGAAATCTGGGTTCTTTTGCAATGTTCCACCAGTCTTGGGATCTTTCTTTTCCACGATTTCTACAATTGAACATGCAACTTGTGCAGTGTGCAAGTGAAATACGGGCGTATAGTTTTTGCCAATTGCAGTTGGGTGGTTTAACACAACTATTTGTGCTGTAAATTCTTCAACTACTGTTGGAGGTGACTTCGGGTCGCCAACTACGCTTCCCCTGCGAAGTGCTTTTTTATCTACGCCTTTCAAAACGAATCCCACGTTGTCTCCAGGAATAGCTTGTGCAATTGACTGGTGATGCATTTCAATTGATTTAACTTCACCAGTTACATTTTCAGGCATTATTACAACCGTACTATTTGGTCTAAGTATTCCAGCTTCAACGCGGCCCACTGGCACTGTTCCTTGGCCAGTAATGGTTAAAACTTCTTGAATTGGCAAGCGAAGTGGCTTTTCAGTTGGCTTTGGCGGAACTGTTAGGTTATCAAACGCTTCCAATAGAGTTGGACCAGCGTACCATGCCATTTTATCGCTTTTCTTTGCGATGTTGTCGCCGTGGTAAGCGGAGATTGGAATAAATGGAATTGCATCTGTCTTGTAGCCCATTGGCTTTAACTTTGCAACTAAAGCTTGTTTAGTTTCTTCATACTTTAAGCGGTCGTAGTTAACCGCGTCCATTTTGTTAATTGCAATTATAAATTGGCCTACTCCGAGCACTTTCAGCAAGAAAGCATGTTCAATTGTCTGTGCTTGCACTCCATCTTTAGCAGAGCATACTAATACCGCTGCATCTGCTTGGCTTGCGCCTGTAATCATATTTTTGACGAAGTCCTTGTGCCCTGGAGCGTCGATTATAGTAAAGTAGTATTTCGGCGTGTGGAAGTCCCTATGTGCAATGTCAATGGTAACTCCACGTTCACGTTCTTCTTTCAATTGATCCATTGCGAAGGCGAATTCAAAAGTTGCTTTTCCGACTTTGGCAGCTTCTTCTTTTAGCTTGCGCAAGTCGTTTTCAGTGAGTGCGCCGGTGTCGTAGAGAATCCTTCCTACGGTAGTGGATTTTCCGTGGTCTACGTGCCCCGTAAATATTAAGTTCAAGTGTGGTTTATCTGCCATCTTAAATTCCTCCTATTAAATTTGCATTTTGCTGATGCAAAATGACTTGCAAAATGCAAAGCCAAAATGCGAAGCATTTTGCAATTGTTTTAATTTACGACGCATTTTTCGGGAGCTGGCGTTTGGATAACAAGATTGTATTCCTTTTGCCTTTTTGTGCTCTGAAAAACTGGCGTCTACAAAAACGTTTAACTGTTAAGCTTTTGGCTGAAACTCATTTAAAAGCTTGTCGTTTACCTGCCTTAGCTTTAGTTGATACTTGCTTGTACTTTTCGCGCAGTCTCTTGTAAGTTGATTCACTTATTTTTCCATTTACTAGCGCTTCGTCGAGTTTGTCAAGCATTGTGGCAGAATCTTTTCCGCTGATAGTGGTTTTTCTTTTTCCAAGTGCAATTCCAAGAAGTATAATGACGCCAATTGCCAAAACTACCAGTGCAATTGCCTGTAAGGTGCCGACGTTGTTATTTGAAGGGGTAATGGTGGCAGTAACTGTTGGTTGAGTTGTTGTCCGTGATGTAGATTGTAACGGTTGTTGTCCTAGTGGAGATTGTAGCGGTTGGCTTGGAAAGTTTTGATTTGTGTCCGTAGCTGTAAAGTCTGGCAGTTCAATTGTTCTATTCCGCACTGGCCTTGGGTTTGTAAATTCAGTTGCAAGTGTGGCTTTTGTTTCGCTAAATTTTCTTGCCAGTTCCTTTAATCTAAATGCTGCGATTATTACTCCTGCGCTTGTACTTGCTTCATTTTCCTGTAGGTTGTAAAGCGCATGGCCGTAGTATAGTTCAGCCCAGTGAGAGTCTGTTGGCCTTGAGTAAATATTAGCTATGTTGGTTGTGTTGCCCAATTGTTGGTTTATTTCTTCAACTCTTTTTCCAACGAGCTGTTTTGTTGCATTGTCAATGGAAATTGCAAATTGAAAGTCAAAAGCAGCTGCGGCGTAGTTTCCATTTGAAAGTGCTTTGGCTCCAGTGCGAACGTGCCACTGTACTTCGCTGTCTGTGCTTGTGTTAGTAACTCGCGCTGCTGCCTCTGCTAAATCCAGTGCGTATTCGCGGGCGTTTAATTCATTTACCTGTGAGCCACCTTTTTCGCGTGCATGTGCAATTAGCTTGTCAGCTGCGTCAAACCACTCTCCTGCGGTGTAATAGTCTCTCACTACTCCCGGGGTTACGATTGGGTTTTTTGAAAATGTTTCATTTACTTCATCTAGTTTAGTCCGCGCCCACCAGAACCGCAGTTCACTTCCTGCCATTTCTTCATAATTTGCATCTGTGAGATTTGGAATGTTTTGCTGGTAGCTTCTCATCTTTATTTCCAGGGTTGTGATTAAGTTGCGGAAGCCAGTCGAATCCATGCCGCCTGCGTTTGCAGTTGCGAGGTTTATTTTGGCTAGAAAAGCTGCGTTTGCCGCTGTGTAGTAGTATCCTTTGTCAACGGCTTGTTGCGCATTTTTCAGCGAAGTGTTAACTGATCGTATTACTGCAGCTAATTGTGGGTCGTTTTGGCTAGTTTGGCTGTTTTGTGCGCTTTCTGCATTTAACTTCGCAACTAACTTGTTCAGTTCAGTTTGCGCGCTTTGAATTTCATCCTCTGCAATTGCCTTTACGTGTTCTGTTTTTTGAGTTGGTTGGAATGTTTGGAGTTCAAGTTGCTTTATTGCAAATTGCGGCAAGTTTTCTAACCGCGAACCAGTTGGTGTATAAACGTATCGCAGAGCTTCGTGCAGTGAGGGAACCTCTGCGAGTTGCAGCGAGCCATTTGAAACTTCTTTTGCATATATTATATAGTCAAACCCGTCGCCGGCGCTTTGCCCCTTTGCTATTAGCATTAATCCAATGTGCCGTGCAGCTGCGGCTTGTACTTTTTGCTCTACGCCGCCTACATTGCCTATGTTTCCATCCGTGTCGATTGTTCCGGTTACTGTCAAATCGCTTCTAAGTGGCTGAGTTTGCGCGCCGCTGTTAAGCCTTGCAAATTCAGTGTAAATAGCAACGCCAAGAGCCAACCCTCCCGAGGGGCCGTCAATAATTTGAGCTTGTGTGTCAATGTCTACGTCTATGTCGTAACCTTGCAGGTTAATTTGTAGTTCTTTTGCAGCTGCTTGTGCTGCGTTGCGTATGCTTTCTTCAGTATCGGTGCTTACTAGTGAATTTCTTATATCTGTGCGTATTTTTCCGCTTCCCTGTCGAGCTTCGACGCTGATGCTAGTTATAACGCCTTTTCCTTGAGAGTCAATTGCCGGGACTTGGATCGTAGTTCTAGCCGCTGCTAGTGTTGAGAAAACAAGCAGGGAAAAAACTAGCACGAAGAAAAATTTGTTCATGATATAAAAAACGAAGAGGAAGCATATTAATATTGGGTTTTTGCCGCGTCAGAGTTTTTCAACGTTTGGGCAATTTTCAAGATCAGGATCGTCAAAAGTCACGGTCATGCTTATCCCTCAAGTCCTTCCAGCTAGTTTTCAACAGCCACTTATCGGCGCCGAACAGGTCTTTTTCGTCTTTTTTCATAAGGTATTTTGCAACCGCTAGATTTAAAAATCGGGGGGGGGTAAAATATCATTATGAAACACTGTTTCCATTGTGGCCATAGGTTGTCCAAGGAAGACGTGAAATTCTGCAATGATTGTGGCAAAGAACTTTTAGAACAGAAAAAGCAAGGAAGCTTCATAGAGCAGATAAAAGAAGGGAAGTTCGGCAGCTTCAAGAAGCTGCTTGTCATTGGCACTGTCCTGGTGCTATTGTTCGTATTTTTCGGCAGCTTCGTCATCTTACTTTTTGGTAATAGCGGGAATAACCAGCAGACAACAACCACGCCTGATCAAACTCAGCAGACAATAACCCCCTTTAACCAGTATGTTGAAGTTCAAGATAGTGACCTAAGCGAGATTGAAACCTTGAGACAGCAATATAATTCATTGTCGTTTGACGCGGATTTCACTCAAAAAGTCCAGGCCGCGCAAGATTATGGATTAAAAGCAGAGCAGGCCATCGCACATCTTAATGACTTCAAAGACTTTATCAATCAAAACCAACAAACGCTTCAAAATATAGGACAAAATGTGCCAGCACTGCAAGCGAGTATAGAATCAAATAAAGCAATCCTTCAGAGCAATGCAAGATTAATGGCAACTCAAATCGAACAATATGCGGAAGCAAATAAAGCAAGATTACAAGCCCAACAAGAACTAATAGGTACCATACTACGACTGCTTA
>Ga0209515_10006854_pt1 | contig 13987 bp, 17 predicted proteins | sample Subgroupgradi54m_FD_187454 | JGI IMG/M metagenome (GOLD analysis project Ga0209515, IMG submission 187454) | Subsurface groundwater microbial communities from S. Glens Falls, New York, USA - GMW60B uncontaminated upgradient, 5.4 m (SPAdes)... ...
AACCACTGCATATGAATGATGCTACGGTTTTGGCTATGGGACGCATTTTAGTTGCTATTATGGAAAACTATCAGCAAGCTGATGGGTCTGTAAAGATTCCAGATATATTGCAGCCATATATGAACGGCCAGAAAATTATTTCCAAGAAATAATGATTTCTTCAACCTCGTCATCTCTTTCACATGAGCAATATCTAAGAAAGAAAAGAAATAAAAAACTTTTTCGGTATGGACTAGTTTTTTTTGTTTTTATTTCTCTTGTGGCTTTACTATCTTACATCTCTCACAGGCCACAGATCAGAATTTCTAAAATTGAGCTCTCCGGTGGAGTCTTGGTTACCCAAGATGAGATAGAGTCTAAAGCACTGACTGGTATGAGCGGTTCATATCTTTGGCTTTTTCCCAAGAATAATTCGTTTTTATACTCGAAGACTAGATTGGAGGATTATCTCATGGATAATTTCAAGAGGATCGATACGATAAGTATACGAAGAAAAAATTTGAAAACTTTGGTCATAGATATCACAGAGCGCAAGCCTGTGGCTATGTGGTGTGAAGGAGTTCCGACCGACGTGCAACCGAGCGGGAGCAAGGACGTACTGAGCTCACCAGAGCGAACGTGCTATTTCATAGACCAAAACTCGACTGTTTTTGCCAATGCCCCGCATTTTTCTGGCGATGCTTATTTCAGATACTACGGATTGATTTTGAATGATAATCCAATAGGCAAGGAATATATGGCCAGTAGTAGAGTGTTCACAGAACTTTCCGGTTTTATCCAAAAAACAAAAGATTTATTATTACAGCCCCAGTATCTTGTAGCAAAAAACGATGGTCAATTTAGTTTGTTTGTTGCCGGTGGGGGAGAAATTATGTTTGACATGAAGGAATCTCTGTCCAAAACTTCCGATAACTTAGTTGCTCTTTTGCGTGTACCAGCCTTACAACTAAATAGTGATGGGGTTTTGCCAGTGGAATATATTGATTTAAGATATGGAAACAAATTGTTTTATAAATTGAAGTGATGTAGTGTGTGTTTATGAATTTTTGGCAGACCCTTAAAAAACCAATATTTGTTCTCGCTCCGATGGCTGATGTTACAGACCCAGCTTTTCGGCGTATTATCGCAAAATATGGCAAACCGGATGTCATGTGGACGGAGTTTGTTTCGGCTGACGGATTGTTTCTTGGCGGATACGAGCATTTAATAAAAGATCTTGCATTTACTGAAAGGGAAAAACCTATTGTTGCACAATTTTTTACGGGTAAGCCAGATATGATGGAGAAAGCGGCAGAGTTGGCAGTTAACCTTGGTTTTGATGGCATAGATATAAACATGGGATGTCCGGACAAGAGCGTAGAAAAGCAGGGTGGAGGAGCAGCCAATATAAAAAACTTGAAACTAGCTCAAGAGATTATTTTGGCGGCAAAAAGAGGTGCACTCAAAGCATTCCAAAGGTCCGACCTTAAAAATCCAAATTCCCAAGGTCGGACCTTTGGTCCCACTCCTGTTTCTGTTAAAACTCGAATCGGTTACAATAAAGATGAGTTAGAAATTTGGCTGCCTGCGCTTTTGGAAACCAATCCTGCTGTCATTACTCTTCATGCTCGTACTAGAAAAGAAATGTCCAGTGTACCGGCACGATGGAAACATGTTAGTCGTGCCGTAGAAATTAGAAACGGTTTTGTTGATTCAAATGGAAATAAAAGTCAAACTCTGATTTTCGGTAACGGCGATGTCATAAATTTAAATGACGCCAGAAAGAAAGCCGAAGAAACCGGATGTGACGGTGTCATGCTCGGCCGAGCCATATTTGGGAATCCATGGCTATTTGCCGAATGTTCTACAAAAATACCAAGGGTAACCCTTGGTTCTACAAAAATACCAAGGGTAACCCTTGGTATCAGTGACATATTAAGAACGCCCATTGTCACAAACATGGCAAGGGGCGTCCTTGGCATAAAGGAAATATTGAAAGTGATGGTTGAACACACAAAACTTTTTCAAGAACTTTTGCCAGAAAAAAGTTTTGCCATAATGAAAAAGCATTACAAGGCATACTTGTCCTCCATAGCTTCAGCGAAGGAGGATGTTGACTGGCATAAAAAAGTAAAAGAACTCCGAATGAAACTAATGGAAGCCAAGGATGCAAGGGAAGTTGAGGAGATTGTGGAAGAGTATATAAAAGATGGCTATAAATATCGCTTGACTTATTTTTCATACAAGCAGACTCTATAAGGTGGACCACGAGTGAGAGAAATGCGGGACTTGTCCCCATCCGTTTTCCCACGGATCACACTCTCACCGGATCAGTCCCACGGGTTGGACTAGTATCTCGCATGGGCGACTGATGGGTAACCCATCTTCGTGGCCGTGGATAGCTAGTGCGCAAACCCATCTATTCTCGGAAAGGGGATAGTAATTGCGGGATTGATGCTCTGCCTCGGGGTCAGGACGAGACCCCGAGGCATCCTTCACTGGCTTGCATTTTGTGAGTCAGTGTTTTTTGTTATACTAAAAGGCATGAGCGAAGCTCTCTATCGAAAATACAGGCCGAAAAAGTTTAGTGATGTCGTCGGTCAGGATCATATTGTTAAAGTCTTGGAAGCCGAGGTCAAGTCGGGCGATATTTCTCACGCTTATCTTTTTTGTGGCACTCGCGGGTTGGGTAAGACTTCTGTGGCGAGGATTTTGGCAAGCGAGATAGGGACATCACCAAACGATATATATGAAATAGATGCCGCCTCAAACACATCAGTCGAAGACATTCGCGCTTTGAACGAGTCTGTTTTTACACTACCTTTCGAATCAAAATACAAAGTTTATATTTTGGACGAAGTGCACATGCTTTCCAAATCAGCTTCCAACGCTTTGCTAAAAACTTTGGAAGAACCGCCGGCCCATGTTGTTTTTATACTAGCCACAACAGAGACTCACAAAATCCCAGAAACAGTTTTGTCTCGATGCGAGACTTATACATTCAAAAAGCCGTCACAAGAAATTTTGAAAAAAATTGTCACAACTGTGGCCAAAAAAGAGGGTTATACAGTAGATGATGCTTCGGCAGAACTCATCGCTCTTCTAGGTGATGGTTCTTTCCGTGACACTGTTGGCATTGTTCAGAAAATTCTAGCCTATAGTAAAGACAAAAAGATTAGCGAAGACGAAGTTCGTCTGGTAACAGGCGCTCCTGCATTAGAGTTGGTTCACGATGTGGTGTCGGCTATCGCAAAAAAGAACCTACCTCTCGGACTTTCAACCATCAAAAAAGCTGTTACCCAGAACATAGACATGTCCGTTTTCTTGAAACTTATACTCCACACCACTCGAGCCATACTACTCGTCCGTTTTGGGACCGAGAGTTTGGTCAAAGATGACTTATCGGAAAAAGAATTTGAATTTGTTTCAGGCTTGGCAAAAACGGACGAAAACTTTTCATCCCAGACTCTGGTTGAACTTCTAAACGCGTATGAGAAAACATCCGGTGCCTACATTTCTCAACTTCCTCTAGAACTCGCATTGGTGGGCATAATTAGTCAATAAAGTCAAAAAATGTTATAAATTAATTTATTGCCCGATCGTCTAATGGTAGGACACCAGGTTTTGGTCCTGGGTATCGTGGTTCGAGTCCATGCCGGGCAGCCAAAATCTTTATGCAGAAAGAATACTTAGGGAAGACAAAAAATGGTTTCAATGTCTATGTTGATATGGAATCATCACACGCTGTTACGCATTTTGCGCACAATCCTATTGGATAAAAATAGATTTTGGTATTTGGCTTTGGCAGCACATTGAGAGAAAATAATAAAAACATATGACAAATGACAAAAAAATTGAATGGTTATTGCGAATCGGTGTAGCCGGAGAGTTTGTGGGCCATGGTCTGTTAGCCATAGGTGGCAAGGCCGATTGGACAGGTTGGATAAGCCAGCTAATCCATGTCAACACTGCCACGGCCACTACTCTGCTTCTTTTTATTGGTATTTCAGATGTCTGTGTCGCTCTTATCGTTTTAGTCAAACCTATTCGGCCTATTTTGCTCTGGGCCGCTTTTTGGGGTTTCTGGACAGCTCTAGTTCGTCCTATCGTAGGTCAATCAGTCCTTGATTTTGTTGAACGTTCGGCTAACTGGGCTGCGCCACTAGCTTTATTCTATTTGTACAAGGGCAAAAAATAAGATAATCTAAGCTGTATGAAAGGTTTCATATCAATATTAGCAGGTTTTTTTCTTTGCTTAAGTTTTACTCTACCCTCTATTGCCTTTGCCAACTCTGAGGTTCATATTACGAGCGATGGTAAGGCCACGGTCTCGGCTGTCAGGGTTATGCAAATATTTGGAAGCACATTTGCCACTCGGATGTATTGGGGTAGCGCCTATGTTCGATTGGCAGTAAAAACAAATAACCAAACTAAATTTCTTAGAGCCACAGGCGAAGCTACTACTATTTCTGAAATTGTTGAAGGTAATATTTTAGATGTTTCTGGCGAGCTCGAGTCTGGCAGTGATAGTCTGACTCTAGTTGCCTCATCGATTAAAAACTCATCAGTGGAGAAAGCCCAAGCTGTTTTTTCCGGAAAAGTAATCAGTGTCAACCTGCCAGGTCGACAGTTTGTTTTGGATAGCAAACAACTGGGAACGATAACAGTTAGTGCCACTAGCACAACTCAGTTTATAAAAGGTAATCGAACGGTGGATTTAGAGCATGTCAAAGTGGGAGATACTGTGACAAAAGTTTCTGGTGAATATGATTATAAGACAAAAATCTTAACTGCTTCATCTGTCACTACTTACATCGACCTTGGTATTTTCAAACCGAGAAATTTTGACGGCAGTATTATTGAGGTGGGTGGTGCAACATTGCCGACTTCTATGAAAATAAAAGTGGCCAGCACAACTTATGCGGTTAACCTAGACGCCAAAACTGTGGTTCTAAGTAAAAACAAAAAACCAGTTGGTCTAAACCGATTTGTTTCCGGCGACACCGTCCGCGTGTATGGTTCCATCCGCGAAGTTGATGATCCTGTCATAGATGCGCAAATAATAAGGAACTTGAGTTTGTAAAAATATGCCTAAATCAAACGAAGAAATAAATATGAAAATTTGGACACTAAGATTTAAACAGACCGACAGCGCTGACTTCGAAAGACTGCGAAGCGGGGTTAAATCAGTTGAAACTAGAGCCGCCAGTGTTAAGTACCAATCAGTCGAAGAAGGAGACACTTTGGTTTTTGTTTGTGGAAAGGATAAGTTTTCTAAAATAATAAAAAAGAAGTATCATTTCAAAAGTATCAGCGCTATGTTCAAAAAAATACCATTTAAAAAAATATGGCCAGAAGCCAAATCAGCAAAAGAACCGGAAAAAATATATTACTCATATCCAAATTATGAGCAAAAAATAAAAAAATTAGGTATTTTCGCCTTTGAGCTAAAATAATTTATGAGAAAACGAATTATTATTGTACATGGCTGGTCTGGGAGTCCTGAAGATAACTGGTTACCGTGGCTTAAATTAGAACTTGAAAAATTTAGAAATGATGAAGTTTTAGTTCCAAGTATGCCAGATACGGATAATCCTATAGTGGAAAAATGGGTTAAAAAACTGAGGGAAGTTGTTAGTGTTCCTGACACGAATACTTACTTTGTTGGTCACAGTATAGGTTGTCAAACGATTCTAAGATATCTTGAAACAATCAATCAATCTGTCGGTGGGGCGGTTTTTGTGGCAGGTTGGTTCAACTTGGAGAATATGGAAGATGAAAATGAAGAAAAAATAGCAAAGCCATGGATTGAAACACCTATTGATTTGGAGAAAGTAAAATCGGTACTACCAAAATCAACTCTGATTATTTCAGACAACGATCCATACGGTTGTTTTGAAGAAAATAAAAAAGAATTTGCTAAGATTGTTTCTCGCACTCTTGTTTTACATGATGTTGAACATATTACTGATTCAAAATATCCAGAAATTTTATCTGAAACTTTATCTTTACTGAGATAATATCTTGGATTAAAATTAAAACCCTATATTTTCCGGGACAAAGATTATAGTAATCCTGCCCTTTGTTATTTCTCTGTTTATGACAAGTTCCTTGCTGATAAAACTTCCTGTTGTTATATTGTAGGCCTTGTTTGCTCTGTCACTTTCTAGAGGCAGGACATATTCTTGTATGCGTTTGAATGCTTCATCAATATTTTTAACGATCTTTTGAGTGCCCACCACCCATATAACTTTTCCAGCACCGTAAGCATAAGCGGGAAGCTGGCTTCCCGTGTTCGAAACTATCATAACTTTACCGTCTTTGGTAACGGCATGAACACTGCCGACAGTGTAGTCCGGAGCGGTCGCCATTTCCCGCATTTTCGTGGCATCTTCATTTGGATTCATTTTTGCGAACTGGGTCCTTACAGATTTAAACTTTCCTGACCCATTTATTTCCTCTGCGATACCAAGCGCATCAAGTGTGACAGATGTCATAGTCATGACGCTTGCGTCGGCAGGTATCATTTCCAGCACTTTTGCTTTTACTTCCTCTCGGTCTTTTGCCAAAATGGCCTCCATGCCGTTTGCTTTTAAAGCTGAAATCGTTTTTTCTACTTGGTCATTATCTTTTGGTTTGTCGTACATGCGTTTTTGATTTTGTTTAACAATAATAACATACATGATACAATTAATTTATAGATCAATCAAATAAAAACAAATCAGCAGTCATCTGGCCTGTTGTTGTTCTGGTCGTTGCCGTTGCCACTTACGGTTTTTTCAGATATGTCAAAAAAACCCAGCCAGATGTGACCCAGAATCCTGTAACCACTCCTGTCCAAACCCCGCAAACTCCGCAAGTCATTCTTCCTGCCACGGTGCCGGAAAATACACCTGCCAAGTCAACATACAAAGATGGCACATACTCAGCCGACGGAAATTATTTTTCTCCAGGTGGTTCGGAGCAAATTGCATTACGCTTAAATATAAAGGATGATATCATTGCCGATGCTGTGACCGAAGCTAATAGTCCCAGTGGTCCGACTGCTATCAGGTATCAGGCTATTTTTGTAGCCAATTTCAAGCAATATGTTGTCGGTAAAAAAATAGATGAAGTAAAGTTAGACAAAGTTTCCGGTTCGTCTCTTACTCCAAAGGGCTTCAACGACGCCTTAAACAAAATAAAAGCACAAGCTAAGGCCTAATTCATGAAATTTGAATTTGAAGCCATAGGTACTGACTGGCAGATAGATATAAATCAGGACATCTCAGATAGTGCTTTAGGCACTATCTACAAAAAGATAAAAGACAGGATATATATTTTTGATAAAAATTATTCGCGTTTTCGTGATGATTCCATTGTAACTAAAATGTCACGGGAAAGTGGAGAATTTGTTTTGCCTTCTGATGCGGATGAAATGATTTCTGTTTATAAAAAAATGTACGATATTACAGGTGGACTTGTCACTCCTCTTATTGGACAGGTTTTGGTTGATGCTGGATATGATGCAAAGTATTCACTAAAACCAAAACCTCTGTCGAAACCACTAGGGTGGGAGAAAGTTTTGAAATGGGAAAATCCAAAACTTACTTTGAAACAGCCAGCACTTTTGGATTTCGGCGCATGTGGCAAAGGTTACTTGGTTGATATCGTTTCTGAAATATTGGAAGAGGCCGGAGTCAAATCATATTGCGTCGATGCCGGGGGAGATATGCGACATCACCACTTTTTGGGTGTCCAACGTTCAAAAAAGCACTTGGCGGTGAAACCGCCAAGTAAACCGCCAAGTAACTTAGACACGGAGTGTCTCAAAGTCGGATTAGAGAATCCAAATAATAAAGAAGAGGTAATTGGCGTAGTGCATCTAAAAAATCAAAGCCTGTGCGGGTCGTCCGGCAACAGGCGAGCATGGGCGAATTTTCACCATATAATAAATCCCGAAACTCTTTCTTCCCCTCGCCATATTTCTGCTGTTTGGGTTATAGCAGATAAAACCATCACAGCCGATATTCTAACCACAGCACTTTTCTTTGTTCCACCCGAAATTCTTTTAAAACATTTTAATTTTGAATATTTAATTTTGTACCCAGACTTTTCTATTAAAAAATCCAGTGGCTTTGAAGCGGAGACGTTTTCATAAATGCTATAATTAATATATGAAATTTGTTGATGATTTTCTCAATAAGATAACAATGTATCGGCTGGTTCTGTACGGGCTTTTGGTTCTGGCGGGGATTTCTATTATTTTTGGATTTACTGGCATTCTTTCCTATAGCGGAACGAGTTTGATTTACTCTCTGCTTCTCATTGTGGCCGTCTGCGGCGTTTCTAATTATCTTCTAGCAAAATTATTCAAAGTTCAAACAAATATAGAATCAGTCTGGATTACGGCCTTTATTTTATTTTTCATACTTTTCCCTATCTCATCTTGGACCGATGTTTGGTTCTATGTTTTGGCTGGGGCTTTAGCGATGGTCTCAAAATATTTTCTAGCTATACAAAAAAAACATATATTCAATCCTGCGGCTGTGTCAGTTTTTCTTCTCGGACTTTTTGGCGTAGGAGTTTCATGGTGGGTTGGCAGTTCTGTCATGCTGATTCCCGTTATGATTTTCGGTTTTCTTGTTTTGCGAAAACTTCGACGATTTAATTTGTTCTTTGCTTTCTTGCTTGCAGGTGTCATAAGTGTTTTTGCAGTCGGTCTTTCTCACGGCTCTGGTTTCTACGAGATTTTCACTTCGACTTTTCTCTCCGGACCCATAATATTTTTTGGCAGCATAATGCTGACGGAGCCTCTGACTACTCCACCAACAAGAAAACTACAAATGACATACGGAGCAATAGTAGGTCTGTTTTTTGGCCTCCAATTTCACTTCGGTCCAGTATATAGTACGCCGGAGCTCGCCCTAATCCTTGGCAATTTGTTCTCATACATTGTCAGCCCAAAAATCCGCGCGGTTTTAACACTAATTCGAAAAGATAAACTGACCGCAGATGTATACGATTTTGTTTTCAGACCGGACAAGAAAATATCGTTCATGGCTGGTCAATATCTGGAATGGACTCTGGGACACTCACCGTCTGATACCCGTGGAAACAGGAGATATTTTACTATCGCTTCATCTCCAACAGAGGAGAATATTCATCTTGGAGTAAAGTTTTATCCAAATGGAAGTAGTTTCAAGAAAAAACTTTTATCTCTTGAAACTGGACAGACCATTATTGCATCACAACTCTCCGGAGAGTTTATTCTACCGAAAGACCAAAAAGAAAAATTGGTCTTTATTGCTGGGGGGATTGGCATTACTCCTTTTCGAAGCATGGTCAAGTATGTTTTAGACAAAGAACAAAAAAGAGATATTGTACTTTTGTATTCAAATAAGACACCAAGTGATATTGCTTATAAAGATTTATTTGACTCTGCAGAGCGAAGCGTAGGTTTAAAAACTATATATGTCGGCCTTATAGATAAAGAGATGATCATGAAAGAAGTGCCTGATTATTTGGAAAGAAAATTTTATATTTCAGGACCACACGGAATGGTAGATGCTTTTGAGAGTGTTTTGAATGAGATTGGAGTGAAAAATAGCCAAATCAAGTACGATTTCTTCCCAGGATATGCATAATTGACTTGACTAGATGAAATCGTGATATACTTCACCTATGAAGTCCAAACCTAAGAAAAAAGCAATGACGATTGACAACCTTGCTGTGATAATGGCAAAGGGTTTTGCTAGTACAATAAGCAAGAATGATCTCAAAAATTTAGCAACTAAAGATGATTTAAATAGTTTAGCAACTAAAGATGATCTTAATAATCTGGCAATAATGACAGCAAGAGGTTTTGCCAATACAGCCACTAAAAAAGATCTTGATGATTTAGCAATTATGACGGCGAGAGGTTTTGCTAACACTACGACCAAAGATGATCTAAAAAATGTTGAGGAAAGACTTTCTTCTAGATTGCAAGGTCTAGGAAACAGAATGGATACATATGCTGGTATGGATAGGAGAGTAGATACTTTGGAAAAAAATGTAAAAATAATTAAACAAAAACTTAGTATTGTTTAATTATTTTGTGGACGAACAAGAGATAAAAAAGAAACTAACGCCGGAAGAGTACGCTGTTCTTCGACAGAAGGGAACAGAAGCGCCTTTCAGTGGAAAATTACTTCATGATGACAGAGATGGAATGTATAAATGCAAAGTTTGTAACAGTCCACTTTTTTCATCAGATGCAAAATTTGACTCCGGTACGGGCTGGCCGAGTTTTGATCAGGCCATTTCTGAAAGCGTAAAAGAAATAAAAGATGATTCAAATGGTATGAGTAGAACAGAAATAGTCTGCGCAAAGTGTAACTCTCACCTAGGCCACGTATTTGACGACGGTCCGACGGAGACAGGCAAGAGATATTGCCTTAACTCTGTTTGTCTTGATTTAGAAGAAAAGAAATAATCGACATTTGAGCAGATTTACTATATAATGGCTTAAATGCACTATAAAAATAGAAGATCTTTTAGAGGAAATGTTGGTCCAAGCCGACCTGTCCGCCGACTCGACCTTCGTAGCCACTTCGGCGAAGGAGGCAGCTTTAGCGGAGGCGGAGGTCGTGGTCGGGGTCCGAGCAAATACATAGACCCGAACAAGTTTATAAACAAAGCAGTCATAACAGAAAAAGTTGAACACTTTGTACCCGAGCACAACTTCATTGATTTTGCTGTTGATAGTAGATTGAAAGCCAATATTATTTCAAAGGGCTACACAACTCCGACTCCTATTCAAGACAAAGCCATTCCGCATATTTTGCATGGACAAGATTTAGTTGGCATCGCTAACACGGGCACTGGAAAAACTGCGGCGTTCCTAATACCCCTAATACACAAAGTTTTAACCCAGCATAAAGAAAATGTTTTGGTTGTGGTGCCTACTCGCGAACTGGCTTTGCAGATAGAAGAAGAGCTAACCGGTTTTACTCTCGGTCTGAAATTGTATTCGGTTTGTTGTGTTGGTGGCGCTCCTATCGGATCGCAGATTCGAGCTTTAAGATACAGAAATGAATTTGTCATAGGCACTCCGGGGCGTATGAAAGATTTAATGGAGAAAAAATGTTTGAATCTGACCCATTTTAAAACAGTAGTTCTAGACGAGGCCGACAGAATGCTCGATATGGGTTTTATAAACGACATGCGATTTATGATGGAAAAAATGTCAAAAAATCGCCAGACACTTTTCTTTTCTGCCACATGGTCTCCGGAGATTGAGAAATTGGTCAAAGAGTTTTTGAAAGAGCCAGTTATGATTTCTGTTAAAACCCAAGACACAGCCAAAGGTGTTGACCAAGATATCGTGCGACTAAATCGCGGGGACAATAAACTGGATGTTCTGCACAGCATGCTTATGAAGCCGGATTTTAATAAAGTTTTGATATTTGGTAGGACAAAACACGGCGTGGAGAAACTTGCCAAGATGCTCTCGGCCCGCGGTTTCAAAGCCGAGTCTATACACGGCAATAAAAATCAGTCAGGACGACAGAGATCCCTAAAACTTTTCAAAGAAGGCAAAGTACAAATACTAGTGGCAACGGATGTGGCGGCCCGAGGTCTCGACATAAGTGATGTCAGTCACGTCATAAACTTTGACATTCCTGCGACATACGAAGACTATGTGCACAGAATCGGCCGAACAGGAAGAGCCGGCAAAAAAGGCAAGGCCCTCACTTTCGTGGAGTAAAGTAAAATTTCCAACTTGGAGGTTCTTCCTCCAAGTGATATAATTTAAACATGCCTAGTCGAAAAGTTAACTTCGTGGAAGGGGAGTATTATCATATTTACAACAGGGGTGTAGATAAAAGAAATATATTTTCTGAAAAATCAGATCTGGCTAGATTTTTTCAGAGTATGGACGAGTTTAACACAAAAAATCCCATAGGTAGTTTGTATGAAAATCGGTTTGTAAAAGAACTTGGAGGAAGAACCTCCAAGTTGGTGGAGTTTATTGCTTATTGTTTGAATCCTAATCATTATCATTTCATACTTACGCCTCTTATAGAAAAAGGAATAGAAAAATTCATGCAACGATTTGGGACGGGTTATACGATGTATTTTAATGGAAAAAATAAAAGATCAGGATCACTATTTCAAGGGAAATTTAAAAGTAAACATATAGATTCGAATGAATATTTACTTCAAGTTAGTTCTTATGTAAATCTAAATAATTGTGATAAAAACGGAATAGATGAAAAAACTTTAAGTATGTCAAGCTGGATTGAGTATATCCAATCAACAAATGTCAATTTTTGCGAAAAATCTATAGTACTCGATCAATTCAAATCTAAAAAAGAATACAGAGAGTTTGCACTAGATAGCTGGAAGAATACATGTGAAAGAAAAGAAGAAATGGATGACCTTGAGTTTTTATAGTTACTTGGAGGAAGAACCTCCAAGTTCGAGAACCTCCAAGTTCGAGACAAAACTTGAAATAAAACGAAATGGCCCTAGGTTTCCCTAGTGCCATTGTAAATCACGGTTTTCAGAGTAAGACCCAGAAAACCCACTATGCCCAGCTTCGGTACGATACGAGAAACGGATTTCAACTCGTAGTGCGAAAGTGCCGTTGTTGGTTCCTTGGCCATGACCTTCCAAAAGCTTCTGAAGAGCCGCTCGCAGGACAAGTCTGCGTGTGTCCATTTGCATGATGACCTCCTTTTTTCATTCTAAACAAATATTAGAAATAATCAAGCAAAGTAATTATATGCTTAATATTGTGCTACAATATCCCTCATGCATTATCTTATTTCTTTCATTACATCTGTCGGTTATTTCGGTTACGTCATCGTTTTTATAATAATTTTTCTCGAATCTTTTCCGCCGACATTTTTTCTGCCAGGGGATTCTTTGCTTTTCACCACAGGCTTTCTGGCTTCCCAAGGGCATTTCAATTTCGCTTTGCTTGTTGGCACTCTCTATGTTGCCAGCATACTCGGTTATATGTTCAGCTACGCCATGGGCCAGAAATTGCGTGATATCATTTTAGGAAACCCGGATAAGTACTGGTTCAAGAAAAAACATTTGGATTATACAGAAGAGTTTTATAGAAAGTACGGTGACAAAACTATTATCATAGGGCGGTTTGTTCCTATCGTCAGATCATTTGGTCCGACCTTAGCTGGTTCGGTCAAGATGTCATACAAAAAATTCATAAAAGATACGCTTGTCGGCGGATTTTTGTGGACAGGCGGTCTGACTAGCATTGGTTTTTATCTTGGACGCATAATTCCAAATGCTGATAGATTTCTGACGCCGATTATCATAGGAATTATTTTTGTTTCTTTACTGCCAGCTATTATTGAATACATAAATAGAATGAGAAAAAAGAATTAACATGCTTTCAAAAGAACCGATATCAGTAAGTCAGTATTTAGATAAGCTAAATAACACTCTCAAATCCGAGAAAGCTAAAATCGTTGGTGAAGTCTCGGAGTTGAAAACCTATCCCGGCAAAAGCTATCTGTTCTTCTCTCTGCGGGACAAAAAAGATCAGAGCGTTATAAACTGCATAATGTGGAAAAATGATTTTCGCATTTCTGGTGTGGAACTTCGTGATGGACTGGAAGTTATTATTTCAGCTTATCCAGAAGTCTACAAACCAAACGGACGGATGACTTTCAAAGTCGAGTCGGTTGAACTCGTCGGAGAAGGGGCTTTGCAAATAGCTTATGAAAAACTGAAAAAGAAACTGGAAAGTGAAGGATTATTTGATGAAAAGAGAAAAAAATCTCTACCAGAATATCCTCACAGGATTGGAGTTATAACATCCAAAAATGGCGCAGTCATAAACGATTTTCTTTCAAATATAGGTAAGTTTGGCTACGAAATATTATTTGTTGACTCGCGTGTGGAGGGTGTCGAGGCTATAAAGGACTTACTCTCTGCTGTGGAGACATTAAAGAAAAAAGATATTGATGTGCTTGTCATAATGCGCGGGGGTGGTTCGCTAGAATCTTTTCAA
>Ga0209515_10006856_pt1 | contig 13986 bp, 8 predicted proteins | sample Subgroupgradi54m_FD_187454 | JGI IMG/M metagenome (GOLD analysis project Ga0209515, IMG submission 187454) | Subsurface groundwater microbial communities from S. Glens Falls, New York, USA - GMW60B uncontaminated upgradient, 5.4 m (SPAdes)... ...
GCCCGGTAATTAGGGATTAGGGATTAGGGATTAGGGATTAGCACTACTTTGTCATCTTCTCAGCGGCGGATTCCGCTGGAAGGCGACGATTAGATTCAGCAACTTGCGGTTATTGACGACGTAGAGCACCGCCATGATCTCGCGTACCCACAATCGGACGTGCGGCAAGGTCGGTCGAGGCGCGTCGGCCGATCGCATGCGTTCGAGTTGGAGAAACGTGAAGGCGATCGCGGTGAGGACGGTGTGATGCGTCCAGCCGCGATAGCTGCGCCCTTCGAAGTGATCGATCCCGAGTTCATCTTTGAGCTCCCGATACTGTTGTTCGATGGGCCACCGGCTGCGGACGACGGTCACCAAGTCGCGCAGCGTCGCCGTGGCGTCGAGATTGAGCACGTAGTACTTCCGCTCGTCGTCGCGCACGGAGCGTTCGCACAGGAGCCAGCGCTCGCCCCGGCTCTTCGCCGGCCGGACACGCAGGGCCGCGAATCGAGCGGCGAGGGGACCTTTGGTCCCGTCGGCCCAGGACAGGCGCTGCCAGTCGCGCTCGGGAATCTGCGCGGCGATCGCGGCGGCCGTCTGGACGTGGCGGGCCCCAGGCGTCCACATGGTCAGGAACCAGCGGATGGCGAGGCCGTACCGCAGCCCGAGGTGGTCGAGTCCCCGGCGAAACGCCGCCGTCGAGCCGTAATCGGCGTCGGCGACGACCGCGGTGAGCTGGAACCCGGCCTTCAGCACGCGGCGGATGTGGGTCAGCGCGATGCGCCACTTCTCGCGAAAGCGCACCCCTTCGGGAATCCGCGCCGTGACCCGACGCGGCGGATCGGCGACCCATTCCTTCGGGAGGTACAACTCGAAGCTGAGCGGCCAGGCGAGCTGATCGTCGAGCAACACCGTCGACACCGCGACCTGGCAATTCGCAATCTTTCCCCGCGCCCCGCAGTACTGGCGCTTCACGCCGACGGAGTGTGTACCCTGTTTGGGAAAGCTCGTGTCGTCGACGGCCAAGATGCCGGTGCGCACGGGCACCACGTCTCGCAGCCGCGCCCACAGCGGCTCCGCCTCCCACGGCGAGTCGGTGATGAAATGCTGCAGCGCCTGATAGCTGCCCGGGTCGCTGAGCCGTCCATGCATCGCCTGCATGGACTTCCGCTCGCTGTCGTTGAACAGCGCGTCGAGGTACTGACTGGCCGCCGCACGCTGCGGCTGCCGACTGAAGCCGTCGGCGAATCGATCGGCAAATTGTCCGAACCGCTGCAAGAGCGCTCGAGCCGACCGCTCCGTCACGCGCTGAAGAGTACGAAACTCTCGACATTAGTACAAGTACGAAGAATTGGATCGTCGCGTACGACGTGTTGGATTTAACAAAGTAGTGTTAGGGATTAGGGATTAGGGATTAGGGATTAGGCGTTCCAATCCCCAATCCCCAATCCCTAATCCCCAATCCCAACAGAGTTAGGAGGTCGGTCGGTGTTATCGTCTCAGCCGGTGAGACAAGCCACGGAGTCACGGAGACGTGCCTCCGCGGCCCGTCTCGGGAGGCGGTTGTGAACATCCTGCTCCTGTCGATGCCCGATTCGTTCGAGCACACGCCCACGATCGCGATTCGCATGCCCAACGGCGCGCTCGCCTCACTTGCCGGCAATATCGATCCACATCATCGCGTCGCCATCGCCGACCTCGTGCTGGCGCAGTCGTCGGTGCGACGCACCGTCGAGCGGCTGATGCACGAGATCCAGCCCGACCTCGTCGGCCTGTCGGTGATGACCTTTCAGCGAGGCACCGCGCGCCGGATCATTTCGCTCGTCCGATCCCTCAAACGCGACGTGCGCATCGTCGTCGGCGGCTACGACCCCAGCCTAGCGCCGGACGCGTGGACGCATCCCGATCTCGGGGTCGACGTGATCATCCGCGGGGAAGGAGAACTGACGTTCAGCGACCTGCTGCGCGCGTTCGAGCGCGGGACGCCGTTGTCCGACGTGCCAGGGCTGTGGTTTCGCGCAGATGGCGACGTCCATCGCACGCCGGCCCGGCCAATCACGCCCGTCGAGGAGGGAACGATCCGGCCGCCCAATCGCGCGGCCCGCGTCCTCTCCGGCTACACGATGCTTGGCCGCGGCGTGGACGTCGTCGAGACGTCGCGCGGCTGCACCTTCGATTGCAGCTTCTGCTCGATCATCGAGATGCGGGGCCGCAACTTCCACCGCTTTCCACTCGAGCAGGTGACGGCGGACATCGCTGACGCGCGCCGGCGCGGCGCGCGCGTGATCTTCATCGTCGACGACAACATCACGCTCGACGTCGTCCGGTTCACGGCGCTGTGCCGGGCGATCATCGACGCCGGTCTCACCGACATCGATTACATGGTCCAGGGGATGACCTCGTCGATCGCCCAGCACGGCGGCGAGCTCGCCCCGCTGATGCGGCAGGCCGGCTTCCGCTACGTCTTCCTCGGCATCGAGAACATCCTCGATGAGGATCTGACCTTCCTGAAGGCCAGCGCGAAAAACAGCCAGCGGGAGCGAGGCCGGCGGATCGGCAACGCGTCGACGACCGCCGTGGACATCCTGCACCGCCACGGGATGCTCGTCATCGGGGGGCTGATCGTCGGCAATCCTGACGACACGCCCGACGCGATCGACGCCAACCTCGCCTTCGCGCGGAAGTACGTCGACTGGCCCTACATCCAGCATCCGACGCCCTACCCGGGAACGCCGATGACGCGCGATTTCATCGAGCGCGACCTCGTCGTCAACCGGCGCGTCGAGGAGTACGACGGGACGACCGCGGTGACGCGCAGCACGCACCTGTCGGCGGAGGACATCGAGTTCATGCGATGGAAAGCCGAGCGGTGGATGAAGCTGCGGCACATCCCGACGGTGCTGCGGCACGATCCCGGCTTCGTGCTGCGACACGGCCACCGCATGCTGGCCCACACGTTCCGGGGAACGACCTGGCGATCGCTGGTGGGGCTCGAGAGCGCGCGCGACGTGTTCGGGCGGTATCGCGCGCTCCGCGCCCGCGAGCGCGAATACGTGGACTGGCCCGATCCGCTACGCGATCACGACGACGTAGGGCCGGCCTTGTCAGGCCCGCCGAACGATAACGGAAGGCCCGCGCTCTCCCACGCCGCGAGACCTCCCGCAAGCTCGCTCACGTTCGTGAAGCCGTCGCGCTGAAGCAGGCTGGCGGCAATCGACGAGCGGTAGCCGCCGGCGCAGAAGACGAGCAGCGGCCGATCGCGGGGAAGATCCGCCGACCGCGCACGCAGCACGTTGAGCGGTGTGTGCAGGGTCTCCGCGATCCGCTTCTCGCTGCGCTCACGCGGCGAGCGGACGTCGATCGCCAGCGGCGGTTGAGACGACGCCAGCCGCTGTGCCGCGATCTCCGGGCTCAGCCGCTCGGTCGAGACGATGAGGTTGTTCTCCGCCGCGGCAAGTCCTCCATCGAGAAATCCCTCGACCTGATCGAATCCGATGCGTCCCAGCCGCAGCGCGGATTCGGTCTCCGCTCCGGGGTTGGCGATGATGACGATGGGATGGGTCGTATCGAGGATCGTGCCCGCCCACGTGGCGTACTGGCCGGCGAGGCCGATGTTGATGCTGCCGGCCAGGTGCGCGGAGGCGAACTCCGATGGATCGCGCGTGTCGAGGATCTGCGCGCCGTCGCGCTGCGCGGCGAGGAGCGCGTCGAGCGTCATCGGCTTCAGCTCGCGCGCCAGCGCCTGGTCGAGCGTCGGGCGCTCACGGCTGTTCAGCACGGCGTCGTAGGTGAAGTACGCGGGCGCATCCGGCTGATCCGCGGTGACCAGATCGACGAACGCCGCTTTCGTCATCGGCCGAAGCGCGTAGTTCACCCGCCGCTGATCGCCAATGGTCGACACGGTTTCCTTCGAGAGCGCCTTGCCGCACAACGAGCCGGCGCCGTGCGCCGGGTAGACGAGCGTCGCGTCCGGCAGCGCCAGCAGCTTGCCGTGCAGCGAGTCGAAGAGCAGGCCGCCCAGGTCAGAGGCCGACCAGCCGAGTGCCGCGCGGAGGTCCGGGCGTCCGACATCACCGACAAACAGGGTATCGCCGGTCAGGACCGCGGCCGGCGTCGTCGCGCTTTCAGTCGTGTCGTATACGACAATCGAGATTGATTCAGCCGTATGACCCGGCGTCTCGAGCACCTGCAGGCGAACGTCGCCCAGTTGGACGAGGCTGCCGTCGCCGACCGGCGTGAAGGCATATTCAGCGGCGGCGGCGCGACCGAGATAGATGGCCGCGCCGGTGCGATCACGCAGCTCGAGGTGGCCGGCGATGAAGTCGGCGTGGAAGTGCGTGAGAAAGACGTGGGAGATCCGCAGGCCGTGGTCCGCAGCGAACGCCAGGTAGTGATCGACGTCGCGCTGCGGATCAACCACGGCCGCCAGGCCGCTTCGCTCGTCGCCTATGAGGTACGACGCGTGCGCCAGGCAGTTCAGGTAGAACTGGCGCAGGATCACCGGCGTGCCTGGGTGCTCATTGCACTGACTACGAGCGCGGCTGGGGCACGATTCTGATGTAGGGCCTCGGTGCTTTCCAGCCACCCGGGTACGTTTTCTTTGCGTCATCGTCCGAGACCGATCCCGCGATGATCACATCTTCGCCATGCTTCCAGTTGACCGGCGTGGCGACCTTGTGTTTGGCCGTGAGCTGCAATGAGTCGATCACCCGCAGCACCTCGTCGAAGTTACGCCCCGTCGTCATCGGATAGACGATGATGAGCTTGACCTTCTTGTCCGGGCCGATCACGAAGACGTTGCGCACCGTCATGTTGTCTGCCGCCGTGCGGCCTTCGGAAGAACCGGAGAGACTGGCTGGAAGCATGCCGTACAACTTGGACACGTGCAGGTCCGTGTCGCCGATCATCGGATAGTTGGGCGCGTAGCCCTGGGTTTCCTTGATGTCCTCCGACCATTTCGCGTGTTTGTCGACGGGATCGACGCTCAGCCCGATGATCTTCGTGTTCCGCTTGTCGAACTCCGGTTTGAGCTTGGCCATGTAGCCGAGCTCGGTCGTGCAGACCGGGGTGAAATCCTTCGGATGCGAGAAGAGTACCGCCCACGAGTCGCCGAGCCACTCGTGGAAGCGGATCCGTCCTGAGGTTGTCTCAGCCTCGAAATCCGGAGCGACCTCGCCAAGTTGAAGAGCCATGGTTGTTTCTCCTGAAAAAGATCGCGCACACGTGCGAGCGCCAGATCTTATCTAATAGTCACCCTAAAGCACACCGTGGAATCGAAGGGGCTTCCATGCGTCCATGAGTGCTGACGATCCAGGACGCGCGTGCGAACCAATCAGATCCGGTCTCCACAGCAAGGAGACGATATCGCGCGGGCCGTGCGAAGTCTTGACAGGGTCATGCAAAGCGCATCAAATCCCGATTAAATCTGTCTTCAAGCTTCCTTATGCCGCTCGAAGCCGCCACTGTTTACGAATTCGGGCCGTTCCGGCTCGAGCCCGCCCTGCGCCAGCTCCGGCGGGACGGGACGGTCGTGCCGCTCACGCCCAAGGCGTTCGACACGCTGCGCGTACTCGTGGGCAGCGCCGGCCGGGTCATCGGCAAGGACGAGCTGCTGGAGAAGGTGTGGCCGGACACGACGGTCGCCGACGCGACGCTCGCGCAGAACATCTTCGCGGTGCGCCGCGCGCTTGGCGCATCCGAATGCATCGAGACGGTGTCCAAGTTTGGCTACCGCTTCGTCACGCCGGTCCACGCGGTGTACGCGCCGGTCCGGTCGCTCGTGGTGCTGCCGCTCGAGAACCTGTCGAAAGATCCCGCGCAGGAATACTTTGCCGACGGCCTGACCGAAGCGCTCATCGCCAGGATCGCCCAGCTTCACGGGCTCCGGATCATTTCCCGCACGTCGGCCATGCGATACAAGGGCACCCGGAAATCGATCCCGGAAATCGCGCGCGAGCTGAATGTCGATGTGGTCGTGGAAGGGTCGGTCGTCTGTGATGGCGATCGGGTCCGCATCACCGCCCAACTCATCGACCCGGCCACCGACGCGTCGGTCTGGACGCGTCACTACGAGCATCATGTGGAAGACGTGCTGATGCTGCAGACGGAGATCGCCGAGGCGATCGCGACAGAAATCCTCGGAACGGTGATGCCACCGCTTCCGCACGCCGACAAGAGGCGCCAGGTCGACACCGAGGCCTACCAGAACTACCTCAGGGGCCGATTCAGCTGGAACAAGCGAAACGAGGAAGGGGTCAGAAAGGCAATCGATTACTTTCACGCGGCGATCGAGCGCGATCCGACGTACGCGCTCGCCTATACGGGGCTGGCGGACGCGCACGCCCTGCTGGGCGACTGGGGCATCGGCGCCGTCTCTCCCCGGGACATGTTCACCCAATCGCGCGCGGCGGTTCTCAAGGCGCTCGCGCTCGAGCCCGACCTGGGCGAGGCGCACACGTCGCTCGCGCACCTGCACTTCCATGCGCTCGAATGGGACAAGGCTGATGCGGAATGGCGCCGCGCCATCGAGCTCAGTCCCGGCCATGCAACGGCGCGGCATTGGTACGCGTACCTGCTCTCCGCGCGCGGTCGCCACGAGGAGGCCTTCGCGCAGATTTCCCACGCGCTGAGGATCGATCCTCTGTCGGTTCCTATTCAAAGCGACGTCGGCGAGCTGGCGTACTTCGCCCGCCAGGACGAGGTTGCCGTTGCGGAGCTCAGGAAGGCCCTCGACATGGAACCGCGATTCGAGCGCGCCCACCGTTTGCTCGGTCATATCGCGCTGGATCACGACCGCGTCGAAGAGGCGATGGCGGCGTTCGGAGTGGCCGTCGACGTGTCGGGCCGGGCAACGGAGGCGCTGGCCGCGCTCGGACGCGGCTACGCGCGCACCGGGAACACACCGGCACTGCAGAACATCCTGACGGAACTCTCGACCAAGCCGTACGTGTCCCCCTACACGCTGGCGACTATTCATGCGGCTGGAGAACGCCTTGACGAAGCCTGGAGCCTGCTCAACGAAGCCTGCGAACAGGGCGTTGCAGGCTTGCCGTTTATCGGCGTCGACCCGCGGCTGGCGACGCTTCACGGCGATCGACGGTTCGATGGCCTGTTGCGCCGCGTCGGCCTGAGTTGATCATCCACGCACATGCAGCTGCGTCAGCTTGGAAACAGCGCATTGAAGGTGTCCGCGATCGGACTCGGATGCATGAGCATGTCCCAGTCCTACGGCGCGCGCGACGACGAGGAGTCGGTCCGCACAATCCATCGGGCGCTCGATCTCGGAGTGACCTTTTTCGACACAGCCGCCATCTACGGCCAGGGGCACAACGAGACGCTCGTGGGCCGCGCACTCGGCTCGCGGCGGAGGGACATCGTCCTGGCGACGAAATGCGGGATCCTTCCGGCGGCGGGCGGCGGCATCGATGCCGACGGGTCGCCTGCGGAGATCACGTCATCGTGCGAGGCGAGCCTTCGTCGTCTCGGGACCGACGTCATCGATCTGTTCTTTCTGCATCGTGTCGATCCGAAGACGCCGATCGAGGAGAGCGTGGGCGCGCTTGCCGGCCTCGTGCGCGACGGCAAGGTGCGCTTCATCGGCCTGTCCGAAGCGGCGCCCGCCACGATTCGCCGCGCGCAGAGGGTCCACCCGATTGCGGCGTTGCAGAGCGAGTACTCGCTCTGGTTCCGTGAGCCCGAGCACGACGTGCTGCCGGTCTGCCGCGAGCTCGGGATCGGCTTCGTGCCGTTCAGCCCGCTGGGTCGCGGGTTCCTCTCGGGCGCGGTGAAGGAGACCGGGACGCTGGCGGCCGACGACATGCGCCGGCGGTTGCCGCGATTCCAGGGTGACAACTTCGACCGGAACCTCGCGCTGGTGGAAAGACTCGAGTTGATGGCGGCGCGCAGACACTGCACGCCTGCCCAGCTCGCGCTCGCGTGGCTGCTTGCGAAGGGGAAGGAGATCGTGCCGATTCCCGGGACGAAGCGGCAGAAGTACCTGGAAGAAAACGTCGCGGCGGCAGGCATCGAGCTGAGCGCGGTGGAGGTATCGGAGCTCGAGACGATGTTTCCGCCCGACGCAATCGCCGGCCCTCGCTACAACGAATCGATGGCGCGACTCATCGATACCGGACGGTAGGCCAACAACTATGTTTTGAAAATAAAGTTCGGAACATTTCCGTTCGTTGTAAAGGCCCTGACCAACCGTTTTCACGACGCGAGACCCCGCCGCGCGACGCGATATCACAATCGCGATCCCTTTGAGCATGAAACGACGCGAATGTCGCGACATCGCGCATCAAAAATGTCGCGAACGGTCCATCCACTCACAGGATTGTCCAGGCCCCCCGACTTGCCCGATCGAGATGATGCATGTATCTTCGATCTCGATGATGCGCGCCACGCCGCCCTGTCGATCAGGCCAGCGTCGCTGGCGTCGTAACAGGCGCACCGCCCGTTCCCTGTTGCAGCGGGCGTAACGTCGCACCTCTTCATCGTTCATCGCCGCTCCACGACGAGCAGAACATCCCGCGCCGCCCACGCATCGTGCGTGGCCGCATTCGTCTTTTGCCTGGAGTGCGATGACACTGCCGCTGTTGACACGAGCGACCGACGCAGGCGCAGCTTTCGTGGTGGTGTCGCCGAAGATGCGACGCGACGGACGCGGCGTCTCGCCCGTGACGGCGCCCGGGGCGACTGGCCTTGAAGCGCGGATGCCCTCGCGCCTCCCCGGTCCGGGCGAGCAGTACCGGTTCCACTTCGACATGCAGAGCTGCATCGGCTGCAAATCCTGCGTCGTCGCCTGCAACGAACAGAACGGCAACCCCGCGGCGATCAACTGGCGGCGTGTCGCCGAGATCGAAGGCGGCTTTTATCCCACGACGAAGCGCTCCTACCTGTCGATGGGGTGCAACCACTGCGTCGATCCTACGTGCCTGAGCGGCTGCCCGGTGGACGCCTACACGAAGGATCCGGCGACCGGCATCGTCCGGCACAGCGCCGACGCGTGCATCGGCTGCCAGTACTGCACGTGGAACTGCTCGTACGGGGTGCCGCAGTACAACCCCGACCGCGGCGTGGTCGGGAAGTGCGACATGTGCCACGGGCGCCTGGAGCACGGACAGGCGCCGGCGTGCGTGAGCGCATGTCCCGAAGGCGCGATTCGCATCGAGATCGTCCAGATCGATCAATGGCGAGCCGCGGTCGATGGGGGCGCGGCCGGCCGGGGCCTGCCGGTCGCCGACGGCAGCCTCTCCACGACGCGCGTGACGATGCCGGCGCACTGGCCTCCCAACGCGCGCCCGCTCGATCTCACGAACGTGGCGCCTGCAGATCCGCATTGGCCGCTGGTCGTCATGACGGTGCTGACCCAGCTCGCCGTCGGGGCGTTCGCGACAATCTGGCTCCTGCAACTGCTCGGTGGATCGACGCGCCTGGGCGCTGCGGCGGTGACGTCGCTGGTGGTCGCGGCGCTGGCGCTCAACGCGTCGATCTTTCACCTGGGCCGACCGGTTCATGCCTACCGCGCGCTCAAGATGTGGAAGCGCTCATGGCTCAGCCGCGAAGTCCTGCTCTTCACGGCGTTCTCGGCGGTCGCCGGAGCATATGCGGCGGCCTTGTGGTTCGCGCTGCCCGGCGGGCTCGTGCTCGGCGGCGTGACGACGCTGTTCGGCGCTGCGGGGGTGACCGCCAGCGCGTGCATCTATCGCGTGCCGTCCCGCCCGGCCTGGAACACACGGTACACGCTGCTGCAGTTCAATCTGACGGCCGCAGCGCTCGGACCGCTGTTCGCGGCTGCCGTCGGCGCGAGCGACGAACGCTGGGTGACGCTGGCCGCCGCCGCCATGGCCGCCGCACAGCTTCTCCTGGTCGCATTGCGGTTCTTCCGTCTGATCGCGTCGGGCAGTATCGAGCTGCAGGGTACCGCGCGACTGCTCTCGACGACCCTGCAGTCGCGGTTCATCGCGCGCGGGTTGCTCGTCGTGCTTGGCGGAGTTGTGCTGCCGCTCGTCGCGTCACACCCGGCTGTGCTGGGGGCGGCGCTCGTGCTGGCGCTCGGTGGAGAAATTCTCGGCCGCTACCTGTTCTTCGTCAGCGTGGTGCCGAAGCACATGGCCACACCGTATCTCGAGCTGGGAAGCGAGGCCGCATGAACGTCACGCGCATGCTCGGCCTCGATACGAATGCGGAGCGCTACACCTACGGCCTCGATCCCGTGGCCGGGTACGTGTCGACGCAGACGATTCCCGATCGCTGGGTGGCCACGACGTGCGGATACTGCTCGGTCGGCTGCGGCATGCATGTCGGCGTGAAAAGCGGGCGCGCGGTCACCGTCCGCGGCAATCCCGATCATCCGGTCAACCGCGGGATGCTGTGCCCGAAGGGGCTGTCCGAGCATCACACGCTGGATGCGACCAATCGCGCGCAATACCCGCTCCTGAAACAGCAGGGTGCCTTGACGCGGGTCGGGTGGGACGTGGCGCTCGGCACGATGACGTCGGCCTTCCGCGACGTGCAGGCACAGCATGGGCCTGACGCCGTGGGCGTCATCAGCACGGGTCAGCTCGTCACTGAAGAGTTCTATGCCCTCGGCAAGCTCGTCCAGCTTGGAATCGGTACCCGCAACTACGACGGGAATACGACACTGTGCATGTCGACAGCCGTCGCGGGTTACAAGCGTTCGTTCGGCAGCGACGGACCTCCCGGCGCGTACGAGGATCTCGAACGCGCGGACGTCATCCTCCTCATCGGCGCGAACATCGCCGAGAATCACCCGATTCTCTGCCGCCGCCTCCAGGTCAACCCGGGCACGACGCTCATCGTGGTGGATCCGCGCGTCACGAAGACGGCCATGATGGCGGACCTCCATCTCCCGATCCGGCCGCGCGCGGACCTGGCGCTCATCAACGGCCTCATCCACATCATCATCGAACGCGGCCCCGTGGACCACGACTACGTGGAACGCCACACCACCGGCTTCGAGGCGCTGAAGGAGTCGGTGCGGGAGTACACCCCGGAGCGCGTGGCAGAGATCACCGGGCTCGAAACCGGGCTGCTGTACGAAACGGCAGCAATCTATTCCACCGCGAAGGCCGCATTCATCGGCTGGACGATGGGGGTGAATCACAGCACGAAGGGGACCGAGACCGTCAACGCGATCAACAACCTCGCGCTCATCACCGGCAACATCGGCCGGGCGGGCGCGGCGCCCTTCTCGATCACCGGGCAGTGCAACGCCATGGGGACGCGCGAGGCGGGGTTTGCCTCGAGCCTGCCGGGATACCGGAAGTTCGAGAGCGCCGAGGATCGCGAGGCGCTGGCGAGCATCTGGAACGTACCGGTCGAGCGCATCCCGGCCGCCCGCGGCTTGGCGTATCCCGACATCATCGAGGCGGCTCTCGATCGGAAGATCCGCGCGCTCTGGATCATCGCCACCAACCCGATCGTGTCGTTTCCCAACCTCGGCGCCCTCACCCAGGCACTCGAGGGGCTCGACTTCCTGGTCGTGCAGGACGGCTTTCATCCCACGCCCACGACCGTGTTCGCGGACCTCGTGCTCCCGGCCGCGATCTGGGGCGAGAAGGAAGGGACGTACACGAACTCGGAGCGGCGGGTCAGCAAGGTCAACCGAGCCATCGACCCTCCGGGCGAGGCGCGCCCAGACTTCGACATCTTCCTCGGCGTCGCGTCGGCGCTGGGCGTCCGCGACGAGCTGTTCCCCGGCTGGCGTACGCCGGGCGACGCGTTCGAGGAATGGACGCGCGTGTCCGCGGGCCGGCTATGCGACTACTCGGGGATGACCTACGAGGCGATCGAGGCGTACGGGGGCATCCAGTGGCCGTTCCCAGCCGGCGCGACCGATCCTGCCGCGACGCGTCGCCTGTACACGGACGGCGTCTTCCAGACTGACGATGGCCGCGCGCGGCTGATTCCCGTGACGTGGGAGCCGTTCCCCGAGCAGCCGACCAGCGAGTTTCCACTCGTGCTGAATACCGGGCGCACCGTGGAGCACTGGCACACGCGCACCAAGACCGCCAACGTGCCGATCCTCGAGCACCTGTCGCCACACGCGTGGGTGGAGATGAACCCGCGCGACGCGCGCGCCCTGCGCCTCAAGCCGCAGGCGCGCGTGGACATCGTGTCGCGCCGAGGCCGCATCCGCAACGTGGAGCTCCGCGTCACGGAAACCGTGGCGTCCGGCCAGATCTTCGTCCCGTTTCACTACGCGGAGGCGAACGCCAATCAGGTCACCCAGAGCGCGTTCGATCCGATGTCGCGCGAGCCCAACTACAAGCAGTCGGCCGTGCGCGTGGAAAAGGCGACACCATGAAGCGACTGGTCGTCGTCGGCAACGGCATGGCCGGGATGGCCTGCGTCGAGCAGATTCTCAAGTACGGGCCGTGCTTCGAGATCACCGTGTTCGGCGACGAGACCCACGTCAACTACAACCGCGTCCTTCTGTCGTCGGTCCTTGCCGGGGAGAAAGCCGTGGACGACATCGTGCTGAACCCGCTCGACTGGTATCAGCGCAACGAGATCGATCTGCATGTCGGTGAGCGGATCATCGCCGTCGACCAGGAACGGCGCGCCGTGCTCGGCGACGCCGGGACCATCGCCGAGTACGACACGCTCCTGCTCGCCACCGGGAGCGCTGCATGGTTTCCTCCCATTGCCGGACTCGACAAGCAGGGCGTGCTCGCGTTCCGCACGCTCGACGACACGAGAGAGCTCCTGCGCCGTGCCGGGCCGCAGACGAAGGCGGTCGTCATCGGCGGAGGACTGCTTGGGCTCGAGGCCGCCCGGGGCCTGCAGGTCCAGGGATGCGACGTGACGGTCGTCCATCTGCTCGACACGCTCATGGAGCGTCAGCTCGACCCGACCGGCGGCGCGTATCTGAAGGCGAAAATCGAGGAGCTCGGCGTGCAAGTGGTCCTTGGCCGCAGCACGAGCGCGATTCTTGGAAACGGATCCGTCGAGGGTGTCGAGTTCAACGACGGAAGCCGGATCGATGCAGACCTCGTTGTCGTCGCCGCCGGCATCCGTCCGAACGTCCAGCTTGCGCGGCAGGCCGGCGTCGATGTGAATCGCGGCATCGTCGTCAACGACTACATGGAGACGTCACGGCCGGAGGTCTTCGCCGTCGGCGAGTGCGTCGAGCACCGGGGCATCTGCTATGGCCTCGTCGCGCCGTTGTTCGAGCAGGCCAAGGTGCTGGCGGCGACGATGACCGGCAACAAGGGTCCGACTTACACCGGCACCGTTCAGGCGGCGAAGCTCAAGATCATGGGCGTCGATGTGTTCTCCGCCGGTGAGTGGGCGGATGGACACGGCGTGGAGTCGGTCAGGTACGAGGATGCGGGCCTTGGCGTCTACAAGAAGATCGCGCTGCGCGGCGGAAAGCTCGCGGGAGTGATTCTGGTCGGTGACGTCTCCGACAGCCATCGCTACATGGACTGGCTGCGGACGAATGCGGACCTTGCGGATCAGCGCCGGCACTTGCTCTTCCCGCCGCCGGCCGCCGACGCGGGTCTCGACGTCGCGGAGATGCCCGACGGCGCCACGATCTGCGGCTGCGTCGGCGTGACGAAAGACACCATCATCCGCGCGATTCACGAGAAGGGCGTCAACACGCTTTCTCAACTCAAGGAATGCACGCGCGCGAGCACGGGATGCGGGAGCTGCACGAGCCTTTGCCAGGAGCTGTTGCGCGCAGTCGCGCCGGAGTTCGAGGAAGAGGCCAAGAAAGTGATGTGCGCCTGCGTGCCGTTCGCGGAGGATCGCCTGCGCGACATCCTGCGCAGCCAGCGCCTCCGATCGGTGCAGGAGGTGCTGGACATCTACGGCAACGGTCACGGCTGCGAGGTGTGCAAGCCGGCGCTGAGCTACATGCTCGACATGCTCTGGTGCGGGGATCACGACGAAGATCGATCGGCCCGCTTCATCAACGATCGCGTCCACGCGAACATCCAGAAGGACGGGACCTTTTCGGTGGTCCCCCGGATATCCGGG
>Ga0209515_10006858_pt1 | contig 13981 bp, 16 predicted proteins | sample Subgroupgradi54m_FD_187454 | JGI IMG/M metagenome (GOLD analysis project Ga0209515, IMG submission 187454) | Subsurface groundwater microbial communities from S. Glens Falls, New York, USA - GMW60B uncontaminated upgradient, 5.4 m (SPAdes)... ...
TGTATGAATCATTAACAGCCAAAGACGGACTGGATTTTCTCACCTTTTCTTTTAATAATAGATTTAATCATACTAAGCTACTCCAAACTGACGGAGGATCAGAATTTAAAGCTGAGTTTAGGTCAAATGTCTTTAAATACGCTGATAGATTTAGAGTAGCAAGACCATACAAGAAGAATGAACAAAGTTATATAGAGAGCTTCAACAGATCACTTAGAAAAGAATGTTTGGGTTGGAGTAAATACAAACAGAATGATATTCCAAACCTAGAGAAAGAACTAAGTGACTATTTGGTATACTATCATAACAAAAGACCCCATATGAGTCTTAATATGATGACACCTAATAAATTCTTAGAAGAAGTGTCGGATATTTAAGTGTACATACCGTGTTACGAAATATTTCAGTTAAATATGAGACACTGACAATTGCGGGAAACCCTTTTCTGTCGGGGTGCTGGCCTGCCTGCTCGCCTCGATTCGGCGAAGCGGGCCGGCAGGCTGGGAATTTTACACATAATTTTTGATTAAATTTTCAAAAAAGCGTTTTAGCTCTTCCGGTTTGGGAACCTTTGACCCGGACACCGGAATAATTTCAAAATTTCTTAAATCATCAAAATAAATCAACTGTGTTAAAAAGATTTTTTCTTCAAAAACACTTCCATAGATTTTTCTGGTGGCAGATGTAAGCTTTGGCAAATCGATATAGCCGTTTTTTAGTATTGTATAAAGATCAAAATAATCTCTGTATTCTCCTCTTCGCCCGATTGTGTAAGCTTTTTTTATTGCGATATCCTTTATTCCAAATAACTTTAATCCATTCTCAAGCGTTTCTATAGGGAATAAGTGGCCGAAAGGATAGTGAAGAAAGGTAATTTTAATACTGTTTGCGGTAAAAAAAGTAAATTCGTCAGCGCTATCAACAGAAATATTTCCAATTGTTATTGCGCTGGAAAGTTTCTCGGGAAGATTTTTGGGTATCGAAGATGTGCTGAAAAAATCGAAATCAAATGACTTGCGATGAAGCAACTGTAGCGCCAAAGCCGTCCCGCCGCCTAAGACGTAATCCTTTGTGTAAGGAATAAGCCCGTTTAAAACAACTTGGCGCTTTTTATCCAATACGCCTGGGTGTATTTTTAAGATATTTTTTTTCATCAATCGAAGATATATGTAGAATAATATTTTTAACAAAATTGAGAATAGGTGCGGTGTATATTTTCTTAGGGTATCTAAGAAAAAGGGTTTTTAATTTCTCTTTTCCTACCATCTTTTTGAGAGACCTTATGTCGGAAAGACTGCCGAAGGCCAATATTTGATGAATCGTATCGGGAGATTTTTCACTTTTTGTATTTGTATACCATGAATAATTCATAAATACATTATACCAAAAAATCTCTGTCGGAGTGCTGGGAATTGAACCCAGTGTCTCTACGTCCCGAACGCAGCGTGATACCGATTCACCACACCCCGAGGAACTAAATCAAATATCTATAGCCCCAGTTAATATTCTTCCTTTGTTTGTTATTAGTTGCTTTAACTCTAATCCATATTTCCTTTTTCGGCAAAATATGAGATAGCGGAATTAAATAAAATTTTTGGTTCTCTGGATCGAACACGCCTACGTCATCAATATCATTCGATGAATACAACTCTGTATTTCTCCTTGGATGTTCTAAATCAACTCGCAAACAACCTCTATAAGGTGTACAATATTTAACTTGTATTCTCTTGAGCTTACCACTTTTCTCAATTATCAAATCGACACGTGAATTCTGATCTAATGGTGTAAAAACATGCCACCCATTTTTAATTAAATGTAGGGTAAATTCAAGTTCTCCTAACAGCCCTTTGTAGTGCGTTTTCTTTAACATACATTCTAAATATTATATCATACCTCTCTGAATCTTACCGAGCGCTCTGCGATGAACTATAGTGAACCCAAAACAAATTGATAGCGATAAAGCTTATTTATGAATTTAATTCTCTATAGCAATCTCCAATTCGTTTTGGGAATACTCCGTTGCTGGTGATTGGCGAGCAGGCCGAACGGTGTGCGTTATCGCTGCGCAATATCCCTCAAAATGCGTACTCACTGGAACAGTTTTCGAACCAATGGTATGGGTATTTTACCAAAATATATGAGACCTTGCAGTACCAACAGATTCAAGTTCCTGGGTAGTTATAGTTTTAAGTATTTAACTCCGAGAGATAGAGGATAGTCTCTCTTATTATAGTTCTATTTAGTATCTTCTTCTCTGTTTCTTGTCTTAGTGGTAATTCTTCTTAATCTTTCACCTTTAGGGTCAATAGTATACACAAGCCCAACGCCTATGGTTTCTTTTGCTATTTCTTTAATATGTCTTTTAGACCAGAAATAATCGCTTAAAAACTTTTTGTAATGTGGATTTCTACCCTTTAATACATCTTCTGAAGAAAAAGCTTTTTTAATAGCTACATCATAATTTGCAAATAGTTTTTTAGAGCGGGGAAGATGAAATCCTACAGTTAAAAGTGCTGGATTTTTAATATTTCCTCTTAATAATATGTGTTTAACTTCTTGAGCATTACCTGCTGTATCAAATGATTCTGCTTCTACTATTACATCTTCTTCGGGAATTTCATCTATTGGGAAGAAGATACGCATAAACCTTCTCATTTCTTCTGCCTCGGTCGGATAGTCTTTCCCCTCACTATTTTTCCCTGCAGTTCTACCTGTTGAGAAGATTATTTTTCCCACTTTTCCATCTTTATACATTTGTCCTGCTGCCAAAGCAGTCATTTTTGATTCAAGGCTTAAATCAATTCTTGGACCACCAGTAATAGGAAGTCTCCAGTTCTTACCAAGAGCTATAACAGCACCAAATTCTGGTTCTATTCTTTTTTTAGCATTTTCTAGGAGATTTTCGTGGTTCACAATTCAGTTTAAAGATATCTTCTGACTTCTCCTTCGAATTTTTTCAAAATAGCATCTTTACTTATCTTACTAAGCTTTGAGACGTGGCCTCTGAACTCTCTCTTTTTCCACATTCCCTTCATCATCTCTGAATTTAATTCAAAATCCCCAGGAATCAAATAAGAAAGCTTCAAGCTATTACCAGTATATTCTAGGTTTCCTGCATATAAAGACCCTCCCATAATAAATTGATATAGTGACGATGATGCTATTTGAATTCTAGATTGCACTCTCTCCTGAAATCTTGAAATAGCGGGAGCTATAGACTCATTAATAAAAGTGAGATTGTCAATTGCTCTGGTTAAAGGAGGAGTTTTTTTATCCACCTTAGATGGGTCAAGTCCTTTGGTAGCAAGTTCTCTACGAATACCAGAAAGACCAGTAAGAGTATTTCTACTTAACTGTTGCATTTCTATTCTTCCTGCGTCTATTTCTACACTTCTTTCCATACGTGGATAATAGCATCTTTTGAAGTCATTGTCAACTATAGGATTGACTCCAGCTCCGAGGGGTAGTACCATTTATTTTAAGGTTGATTACTCCGTGAGAGCCTACACTTTATTTAAGTTCTCTTCTAAAGCTTTAGCAAGAAGATTCTCAAGTTTTAAAAAGTCGTTTTGATCTGCTAATTTCATAGCTTTGACATAGCGATCCCTATCCTGTTTTCTGTCGGCTTTGATTTCAGTTGCCGGAAGTCCAAGGCTTAAAGTCAAAAGATTGGTAAGTAACCGTGCAACTCTGCCATTGTAGTCTTTAAAAGGATGAATCCAAACAAGTTGATGTTGGAACCAAGCTAGGAGGGATATTACGTCCGTTAAAAATTTCTCCTGATCTTCTGGTTTTGATAAATATTTGAGTCGTTCTTTAAGATCACCGCAGAGATTTTTAATAAGCTCAGGAATACGACTGTAATGAGGAGGTTCGTATTCTCCGACCGTCACATCGATGGTTCTAAAATTTCCTGCCCAATCCGGATATATAAATCCAAATCCGACTTTATGAACGTCAAGAATTACCTTTGGAGTGATCGGTGTTCTATCTTCACTCAATTTGAAAATATAGTTGAGTGCTCGTTTTATTCCTTCTCGCTCAAGAAGAATTATCTTTGATCGAGGTAATATCCCAAATGCTGTTTCTTTGTAGCTTGTTGCGGATTTTGGTTTTGTTGATTTTGCCACACAAAATTATCTGAACAATGCTTTTGCTTCTTTACGATTGATAGATTCTCCTTCAAGGCGCATTGTACGAAAGAGAATTTCCGGGAGGAATTTCTTGATATTTGGTTTTCTACCCACGTTTAAATAACGTTTTTGATATTTTCGAAACGCTTCGATAAGACCTTTATTTTTAGTTAACAGTTGGACTCTTGTCATAGAAATATTATAGCATGTTTCACTGAGCTTTGCACAAAACAGACTCGGAAATGATATAATCGAACTCAAATATGACCAACACAGAGCAAATTCAACTATTCATATCACTGTTCAGGGGACGAACCGATGTTTATGCCCGTTATTGGGAGAAAGACGGAAGAAGCGGCTACTCCCCGGCATATGAATTCAATTGGAATGAATTTATGGCTTTTAAAGCAAAAGGGGGGAAACTTTCAGATTTTCCCAATAAAAAGTCTCTTTTATTGACTGTGGAAACAATAGAAAATCATTTGAGCGGAAGACAGACTATCGGCATTTATCCGCTTCTTAAAGACAACACCTCATATTTTATAGCAGCAGACTTTGACGGTGAAAACTGGCAAGAAGATGCAAAAGCATTTTTGAAAATTTGTAAAAAGTACAAAATTCCTGCATACATTGAAAGATCAAAATCAGGAAAGGGCTGTCATGCATGGATATTCTTCGAAGATAGATACCCAGCATATAAATCACGCAAGATCATTCTTACGCTGATACAGCAGGTGCTAAACTTTTCTCAGTTCGAGAAAGAAATAAGCTTTGATCGGCTGTTTCCCAATCAAGATTATCACACTAATCTAGGTTTTGGTAATCTTATCGCACTTCCTTTTCAAAAAGCAGCATTGGAGAACGAGAATACTGTGTTTCTTGATCAAGAAACATTAACCATTCTTCCGAATCAATGGAAATTCCTAGAAACAGTTGAAAAACTTCCAGTGAATTCCCTGAGTGAGCTTTATGAAAAGCTAGTTGGAAATGGCCAAAATACAAAAGAAATTAAAAAGAAAAAATCACTTAATAAGGAAGGGCTTACTATTGTTCTTCGGAATCAAATTTTTCTTAAAAAGGATCAACTTTCGATAGCACTTGTTAATTTTCTTAAAGAACATTTGAATTTTTTCAACAAGGAGTTTATTGTAAAACAGAAATTAGGCATTAGCACATATAAAACAGAGAAATATTTTAAACTTATTTCCGAAACCCATGATTCTGTTACCATTCCAAGAGGATTCCTTTTAGAACTTTTATCTTTTTGTGAAGAAAACACAATATTGTTTCATATTAACGACGAGAGAATAAAACAGAAACAAGTAAAATTTACCTCTCATATCATTCTTCGTGATTATCAACAAAAAACTCTGGATGAAGTGAACGAACAAGAAAACGGTGTAATTGTTGCTCCTGCGGGATCCGGAAAAACAATAATTGCACTTGAGCTTATTGCAAGAAAATCTCAGCCAGCGCTAATTCTTGTTCATAGGCAAGAATTACTTAAGCAATGGGTTGAGCGAATTATTGCGTTTTTAGGAATCCCGAAAATGCATATTGGAGAAATATCGGGAAGCAAAAAGAAAATTGGAAAAGAAATTACTGTTGCAATGGTACAAAGTCTACAGAGAATGAAAAATCTCAATGAACTAACAACTCAATTTGGAACAATTATCGTTGACGAATGTCACCATATGCCAGCAAAGCTATTTCGGGAGTTAATTTCTCAATTTAATTCGTATTACTTGTATGGATTAACTGCGACTCCAAAAAGAAAATATAATGATGAGAAAATTATTTACTATTACCTAGGCAATATTATTGCGTCGATGGAGCAATATTACAAAACTTCGGAATCCGTTATTGATAATAATCAAGTACTTGCAATTCATATTCGAGAAACCAATCTTTCTGTTCCATTTGAATATAAAACAGACAGTTTCGAAGCGGTTTCAAAAATACTCACGTTTGATTCCTCAAGAAACATACTCATTGTTCAGGATGTTCTCAAGGAAGTTATGGCAGGACATAAAATACTTATTCTCACCGAACGAAAAGAACATATCGACACGTTGTATCTCTATTTGAAAAATCATGCAGAGATTATAACGTTAACAGGTGATGATTCTTTATCAAAAAGAAAAATAAAAATCGAGCAGATTCATCAAGGCCACTTCCAGATTATTATCGCAACAGGACAGCTTTTTGGTGAAGGAACAGATATCTCAACAATCAATTGCCTTTTCCTCGTATATCCATTTTCATTTGAAGGAAAACTCGCACAATATATTGGAAGGATACAGAGGGTAAAAGAGAAACAAATCGTCTATGATTATCATGACAAGAATATAGCATTTTTCGACAGACTTTTTCAAAAAAGAATGAAATACTACAAAAAATTAAAAGTGCAGATTATATTTTGAGACGTGTAATTATAGACTCAGGATTCGAATCCTATAGTGCTCTCCTGATTGACAGCAGCAAACGATGGCTCGATATAATATATAAAAAGTATATATTATATGAACCATTTTGTAAAACTTAAATAGGCCTATCTTAAATAGGCCTAGATAGCCTAAGTTTTGAAGCTAAGAATCCATATCTTGCCTTCGGCCTCTTGGAGATTATAAATAAAAAGCGAACCACCCCAAAAAGGTGTATAATACTTATTATGGGTTTTAAAGAAGATGTAGCTAAAATTTTTAAAAAAGCTCGCATGAAGCAAGGGTTTACCCAAGAAGAAGTAGCTGAAAAAGCTAAAGTCCATGTTAACTATTACGCTCGGATTGAAAGAGGTGAACCAAGCGCAAGAGGTGATGTTCTAGATAGAATAGCCAGAGCTTTAGGAGTAAAGATCAAACTTCCGCTTGATTAATTTTATTATACTTTATTTTAATTTAATTTTTTCATATAATAGGCACTGGAAAACTTAATGGCCTTAGGTGTAAACAGATCATTTTCAAGGTTTTCTTGCTCTTGATACGCAAGCATTATATAGTGAATCCAGGGTAGAAAAAGTTCGATTGAAAGTGCAACAGGGGCACTGCAAAGCAGTGCATTTAAGTTTGAAGATGTACATTGTTTACATTCTTAAAAGTTTGAAACGTTCAGCGAAAACTTATGTTGGACTTACAATCAAGGATATAGGTAAAAGATTAAAAGAGCACAATGACGGTTTGTCTCAATATACAAAAACAGACAGACCTTGGAAATTGATATACTTTGAGAATTTTTACTGTAAGCTTTGCGCAGAAAAGAGAGAGCAGTTTTTGAAGTCTGGATTTGGATTTAGATTTAGAAAGGTGATTTTAAATAATTATCTCAAGCTCAAATAATTGTTCTGCTCTGCAGAACGGGGACTAGCTCAGTTGGCTAGAGCGCGCGGTTTGGGACCGTGAGGTCGGAGGTTCGAGTCCTCTGTCCCCGACATAAGGTCTATTGCTCAATTTAGCAATAATTCTCATGTAATCATCCATATTCCATTCGGGGTGTTGACTGGGGTAGATTGGCTCACCAAATCTTACTACAAGGCGTGTTGCCCATGGTATTGGGGTTGTGACAGGCCAGGGTATCTTAACAGGAGGTAAAATATACTCGAGTCCGGAGGGGATAATAGCAACTTCTGGTCTTTTTTTGCTTAATCGCTTGTTGTGCCTTTCGTAAGCCTTTGTTATCTTGATTATGTCAGCAATAGGTTTGCCAACAGCAGGTTTTCCAAGATTAGTATCACCTTCTGGGTATATAAATACTATCTGGTTTTTATCGAAGGCTTCAAAAACCTCTTGATAGAATTGTCTCCCGTCATTAATAGGGATTCCGCCAGCGTACATTCCCATCCAACTTGCTAATGCACCCGTTGAAGCGTTATGCTGTTTTTTATAAGTGAATTTTAAAAATCTGTCTATGGCTGAACCTGTTCCAACGAAATCAACTGCACACCAATGTGGAGAGTAGAGTATTGCTGGGCCCTGAAAGTTAGCAATGTGTTCTTTTCCTTCTACCTTCAAGTGCGACATACTTCTAAATAAACCCTCGAGCATGTGTCGCAGCTCCATATACCTGTGCTGTTCACCTATTGATTGTTCTTTGGTCATTTTTTCTAGCAGAGGCTACATTTTAATAAAAAGTTCCAACATAGTCAACCAGACCTTAAGAGTCCTTTTAAACCAATAGCGATTTGTGATAAAATTACTTAAAACTTGCGGGATTAGTTGATCGGTTCAACATTTGCTTTCCAAGCAAAGGAGAGGGGTTCGACTCCCCTATCCCGCTCCAGACGAATTTTATAGAACTGGCAATTTTTAGCTTCAAAAAATTACAAAATTGTGTTGAAATTTAGGTCGAGAATGTTACACCCTAACGGGGATTGAACTTTTTAACAATCCAACAAAAACTAATATAAATTAAAGGAGACCATGTCCAGAGTTTAAGTTTTAAGGTTAAATTATTTGTCTATTATCAACGACACACCCCATTTTTCTTAGGCTATCTTTAATTCTTTCTGCTTTCTGAGGACTAATTGTTTTTGGGTCTATGCCAATATCGAAATCGACAATTTTGTCAGGGTCTACTCCTTGTTTTTCTTCTTCTGGAGTGATGGCTCCGGGCATAGAATCAATTGCAGTGAGATTAGCCCCTTCTTGGTAAAATGGCAGCAGTAGTTCTCTTAATTTACCAGGTTGATCACCTCTTATGCGAAAACTAAATTCATACATTCGGAGATTTGCATTTCTAGCACCAACAATACCGGCTTTTTTGAATACCGAGTTTACGACACCCGGAGGATTATCATGAAAATCTACATTTTCTTGAATGAGCCTCTTTAGTTTTTCTCTATCATCTAAATTTTGTCCTAACTCCTCTACAGCTTCGAGTATTTTTGTAAAGAATTCTCGCCTCTTAGGTTGAGTATATAAAACCTCAGATGGAACTATCGTACCTTGACCAAGCGTTCTCCCTAAAGGAAGCGTTGCAAGCTCTGCATTAAGAGTGGCAAATGCATTAAAACCATCAAGGGGAAGACCATATTTTCGTAAAGCGCCAGCAAAAACATGCATTACGGCAAAAGTAAACCATTGATCTTGTTCTACTTTTTCGTGATCTTCGATATCAATTTGTTGAATTGAAGTGTTCTTGGCTAAAAAAAGATCCAAGGCCAATCTCTTAGCTCTTTCTGAATTTTGTCCAACCTCACATACCCAAACCTTCACACCTCGCCAAGGTTGAGTAGGAACAGCCCCTAAATGCGTGGAGCAAACACTAATTCCGTAGTCATCTAATTCTCGATAAAGAGAAATTAAGGGTGATTTTACACTTGATCCATCAAGCACAGAATGTTGTGGTTGCAACAAATCACGAGCTGATTGAAGCATATCTTTTGCTTGATCGGCATCAACAGCGAAGAATAAATCCGTTGATAATCTTACGAAATCTGTAAATGGATCTCCTTTTTCACAAATCCTTACTTCTCTCATCCCTAAACCCTCAAGGCTTTTTACAACTCTGCTTCCTAGTTGTCCACGACCCCCAACAACAGTTGCGACCCTTTCATTGTAACTAATTGGTTGTGTTTCTAAACTCATGCAGGCATTTTACCATTTCTATAGGATAACTGCAAACTTTTGGCGAATAAAAATTTATGATATACTCTGTTTACCGAATGATCCTTGTGGTGAAAGTACCTTACTGTTAGGGAGCGAATGGCATAATACTTTTTGTAGATTTGTCTTGGTCACAGGGATCGAGCTTTTGATATACTTACTTATACAGTTTTTAGTTCTAACGCATAAACTAAATCAGGTAATAGGCCGTCAGATAGGAACAATCTGATAAACTCTGGCAGTCTGTGTAACAGTACGTCAGGAGCTCAGTAAGATGCACGGCGGGCAGGCAAAGTTGATACGAGGGTTCGATTCCCTTCACCCGCTCACGGTTAGTCTTTAAACTCACTTAGGATAATTGTAGCAACCGATACAAAGGGTACTGAGAGAAGAGCTCCCCAAATTCCCAAAAGATTACTTCCTACAAGAATTGCAATAATTATAATGACGGGATTGAGTCCCACCGCAGACTGCATAATTTTTGGAACAAAAATATTACTTTCGATTGTTTGAATAACAATATAACCTATTAAAACCGCAACAGCCAGCCCCGGAGAGATAGTTAAAGCTACAATTACCGCAGGAACAGCTGCGAGTATAGGACCAATCATCGGGATAATCTCAAGAAGCCCTGCAATAAAAGCCAGGGGCAAAGCATATTCTATTCCTATAAATGTTAAAAATATCCAGCTTAAAACTCCTATTAAAAGCGATAAAATCAATTGACCTCGCAACCATTTCCCAAGTTTTTCTTCAATCTTAAGAAATGTTTCTCTTGCTTGTTCTTTCTTATCTTGCGGAAATAAATGAACAATAAGTTTTTCAAATCTGTTGTGATAAAGAAGAAGGTAAAAACTTACAACAATTATAGTTGTCAGCGAAATTATTCCCCCAAAAACTTGCCCGGTTATAGAAAATAAATTTCCGCCTACTGTCTGAAAAAAAGAATTTATCGAAGAATTTACATTGGAATAATCGATTTTAAGTCCAACTGCCTGACTGGATTTTTCCAAAAACACCGGAAAATTATTTAGCAGAGATTGGATTTGAGTTGCAAAAAAAGGAAAAAGAGGCAATATCAATATTATCAGGAATATACAGAAGATAATATAAGGAACTAAAACAGAAAGTACATAAGGTAGTTTCCTTTTATTAAAAAATAGAACGGCCGGGCGAAAGGCCGTCATTACTATGTAGGAAATAAAAAGAATAATAAGGATTTCCTTAACTTTTATAAGAAAAAGACCCAAAACTATTATAAAAAGAGCCGCAACGAATTGATTCTTATGAAGATAAGAGAAAAGCGTTCTCACTTAAATTATTATAACAGATTAAAAAGTAAAGACTTAAGAATTTTTACTGCTTCGTAAAAACCGAACAGAGCAATGAATATAAATATTATTCCTCCAAGCAAAAGTATGATTGGATTTTTTACAATCCCGACTGTTTTACTAGGAGAAATAAAAAGACCTATGTTTAGAAGCATGTGTCCTGCAAAAACTCCAATTGCAAATCCATAAACGTTGATAATTGAAAAAAGCGGTACATAACCTGCAAAATTATCAAGGCCCAGTATAAACGGAATTGTAAAAGAAAACATGGCTAAATTTAAAAAAGACAAAGGTTTAATGTTTAGGATGTTAAGATTTGGTATGACATTTTTAAACAATTTACCACTTATTCTGTTTATAAGATTAAGTTGCTTTTGGAGAAAAAGCGCAGGAGTAGATATATGGATAAAATTGTTTTTTTTCAAAAACATCTCAACGCTTTCTTGCGCCATTTGCAGAAGCAGAAGAGATGCGAGAATAATCATTAATGCCATGAGAATCGGCACTTCTTTGAAGAATACCCAAACAATAAGAATAAAAAATGTTCCCAGTCCGTTTCCCAAAGCCGTGCCAAATTCAATTGCAATCCTTTTTTTCCATCCGGGATTCTTATGCATTAAGTTGCCTATGAAAATTGCAAGATCAATAGAAGTTTTAATGTAAATTACGAACCCGACCAATATGTCTGTTTTTCTAAGTGAAAGAATTATTTTATCTTTTGCCGAAAAAAAATTGAGGACGTAGATTAGAAAGTATAACATTCCCCAGAGGGCAATAAATGTAAGAAAAGTTAAAATTATGGGTAAAATTTTTTGAATTCTTTCAATACGCATTATTAGATTGATTATAGCAAAATTTAGGTTTGGATTTAAGTTTATTTTTTGGTACAATATAAATCGGTTGTGGGATTGATAGAGACAGGTCGGTGTAGCTCAATGGACAGAGCAACTCCCTTCTAAGGAGTAGGTTGGAGGTTCGATTCCTCTCACCGACGCAAACAAAATGGTGTAGTTATGGTGATCGTAGCTCAATGGTTAGAGCGCTAGGTTGTGGACCTAGTGGGTGCCGGTTCGAATCCGGTCGGTCACCCAAAACCACATTGTTCGGAAAGTAAGACCTTAAGCGCTAAAATTTTCCTGTAGTAATAAGAATATCAAATTCTCCCGATTGGCTCGCTTCTTGTAATGTTGGATCAGGAAAATCGTTTTTCATTGCATCCGTTATACCCAAAAGCATATCTTTTGGGAGGCTCTTGTTATATACAATTGTTGTTCTTTGTTCTAAATTATTTATATTTCCTATAGTGACATTCTTATATCCAACTCCTTTTAGGAGATCACTTAATTTTCCTGCCTGTCTTTCAATGCCTGATCCATTGAGAATTTGAATTTTTATGGCCGACTTATCCGTCAAAGGTTTTGTCGTAGGGCTGGGTTGAGAAGTTTTAGAAGGAGCTATTACTGTTATTGGTTTCGGGCGTAGAGATTCCGGCTTTTTAAACCAGGGGTTTGCTATAGTTTCGGACCATAATAAAAAATATCCGGTAGCACCTGTTAATAACAAAAGACTGAGGATAAGAAGAATAAGCTGTTTTTTTATACTTTTTTTTTCTTCTCCCTCAAGAATCGGATCGATTTGGACTGAGTCTTTATCAACCTGAAGCTGTTGTTTATCTTGAAGGAAATTATATCTTTGGAGTATTTTTTTCTCTCCTGTAATCTTTTTTGCTTCTTGCGCAGTAAATTCTTGGTCATTTGTCCTATTGGGAAAAACAGAAACCGGAACGACAGAAAAAATCTCAATGTTATTCATTTTAAGTACTTCCACAACTCCTTCGTAAAGTTTTCTATTCGCTGCAATTATCCGGAGCTTATTTTCGTTGTGAAGCGAAATTGTAGCAATATTACTTCTTAAGAGAGGAACCGCTGTTAAAAATTTCTCTGTCTCATCTTTTTCATTTTTACCCGTAATATCAATATCGCTTGCATAAACAAGCTCGGCAGCCAAAAGAATAATTCCTTTTCCTTCTTTTAGCTTTAATCCTTCAATAAGCTTCTCAAGCTCATCAAGATATTTTTTTTTGTCAATTATTTCAGAGTGCTGGATGGATGCAGAAGAGAAAGAAAGGCTCTGTTGGCTATTGCTGTTTGTTTCAAATATCTCTAAAAAATCTCTAGCAAGATAGCATACAAGAGGATTCCTAAACAAAATCATACCTTAACGGGATACGGAGATGTTCGGGTTCGTTGCGCCTTCTTTACCGCAAGCCTTGATGGTAACAATATTATTGGTGTCAACGATAACTGAATAACCAGTTTTTGTCGCATCATACGTTGGAAGGCCTGCTGGATCAATGGGCATTGATTTTAAGTATTTAGCAAGCGGGGTTGTAAGGTCAACGCAGGCAACAGCCACTACTGTACATCCTCCAGTTGCGATAGCACAACCGGTTGATGCAGAACCTAACTGCGTTTCTGCCATACCCGGTGAGAGTCCTGCAGGTAATGCTCCCTTAGTATCAACAATAGATGCATGAACCGCTGTTAAAATAGTATCTGCATCTGCGGTTCTTCTTGCATTTTTCGCGTCAATAATTCTTCTGGCTGGATCTAAAGCTACAAATACAGCAATTGCCAGCGCAGCAATAATCGCAATAACTATAAGAAGCTCGATGAGGGTAAAACCTTTACTAATTGAAAATTGAAAATTGAAAATTGAAAATTTACCGGAGATTCTCTTGAGCAGTTTTTTCATGTATATATTATATATGAACATATTTTAAACTGCTTGTCAAGGGGACAAAACTTACTGTTATTTAACTTTGAAAAGTGAACTCATCTAACTTTGAAAAGTGAACAGGTAGGAAAAAGCCGATGGATATAGTACAATTTCTTCTTTAAAGAAGAAATGTATGAAA
>Ga0209515_10006860_pt1 | contig 13980 bp, 7 predicted proteins | sample Subgroupgradi54m_FD_187454 | JGI IMG/M metagenome (GOLD analysis project Ga0209515, IMG submission 187454) | Subsurface groundwater microbial communities from S. Glens Falls, New York, USA - GMW60B uncontaminated upgradient, 5.4 m (SPAdes)... ...
CGAGCCGGTGAGCCGATGCCGGAGTTCACGATGTAGTCCAAGCTGATCACGGTACTGCCATCCTGGAAGGTCAGCTTCTGGGTGGAGGCATCCTTGAAAATCCTCATATTGCCAGGTTGATAGCTGGCGGTGCCGCTGTAGCTGTTGTACTGACCACCGGAGCCGGCGTCAAATCCTGCCACCATAAAGGTCCATTGATCGGTTGTGGCCAGACCGCTCGAGACGCCAAACTTGAGCTGGACGCCAGCGCTCTGTGGGATGATGGCAGCGTTCGTGTTGTAATCAAACGGGCTGCTGGATTGGATGGTCAGGTTACTGCCCAATTGCGTGAACGAGCCTGAGCACTGTGGCATGCAGTCGCGAGTTTCCACCTTGAAGGTGGTCGACGTCACGCCGGTAATCCGAAACTCTTTCGAGACACTGTTGTTGGACGTGCCACTGGTCACCGGCACGATGCTGGCATTCGTGCCGGGCACAGCGACGGGCTGGCCGATGCCACCAAACCCACCTGTTGTTCCGGACATCCCTGGGTCTTTCTCGAAGAATTCAATCGCACGTGTCCGGACGGCCTTGTCCACCGACAGAATGCCGCCGCGGTCGTTCGCGGTGCGCCCCATGCGCAGCGATCCATACATCGTCTGGTCACCCGTATCGACCAGGGCTGATGGTTGGAACTCTGGCACCGAGCGACCCTCGACGATCTGCACGCCATCAAAACGGCACTGCGGCACTGGGGACGCGCCTGAGCCGACACAGATCAGATGGAGCTTCACATCGTCGGCCTTCGGCGTGGTCACAAACTGACCCTTGTAGAGGGTGAAGTTGTTGGCTGCTCCGGTGCTGGTCGTGAGGTGCTTAAAGGGCGCGAAGGCGACCGGATCGGTGCTATTGTGGGTCGCGGCCGTAGTGCCATTGAAGCCGCGGATCAGGGCGGTAAGGAGGTACTGACCGCTACTGATTTCCTTGCCGGTATAGGAAATTGTTTCTGGCGTCCCTGAGGTTGTGACAATGAGGAGCCCGGCGTTCGGGAAACTGGTGTAGTCTGCGGACTGGATCTGCATCTTGCTCGCATCCGATGTCAGATCAGCCGCCAACGTTGTGCTCGGCGTCGTCTCCTCACCCGTGATGTCTACAATCCCCTCGGCGGTGGAGCTAACGCGCCGCATGTAGGCACCGACGGCATACACTGTTGAGGGTTTCAGACCAGAAATCGTCTGCTCCATATGACCGTCGTTGATCGTCCCCGTGTAGGGATTCGTGGCAGCATCGTTGGCGGCGTTGTAGGTGACGGTTGTGGCCGATGTGTTCGTGTCTTCCAACGTGACCGCGCTCTTGCCGTGGTAATACTCCTGCTGTAGGGTGGTGGCGGTCACCGTTGTTCCCGGCGTGAAGATGCCCGGGGAGTTCTGGTAGACTTTGCCCCCGCGCCAGAGCCATTCATCGGGCGCGAAGTTTGACCAACCGCCCTGGAAGGCGCCGCCTGCCCCACCCGATCCTCCAGTCGCCCCATTGAATGCTTCGAGGGCACTGAACGCCTCGAAGGAGCCATTTTTGACGAGGCTGCGGAACTGCTGAGAAAACGTGCCCTTGCTAAACCAAATCGCGTCGGTGCTTGGGTCGTAGGTGAGGCTGACTTTACTCGTGCTATTACCAAATGACAAGCTGGAAGGGCTGTCCCCTTCGATCTCGACGTCACTCCCATTCCATACCAAGTGACCGTTGGAGCTCTTGCCCTGCAGCACATTCCAGCCGCCGGTCTTCGCACTGCGGCGACCAAGGAGGATATAGCCATCGGAGTTTGAGGCGGTCGGGTCCTGCGCAATCATCAGCGCACCAGCCGCCGGGTTCTGCACGTAGGTCGCGGTATCAATCGTCACATCACCCGTGATGTACGTCGATCCGCTGCCCTTGGCGGTCAGCGCAATGCCCACGTTGGTATCGCCACCCGATGCGGTGATCGTCGGTCGATTCCCGGTCGCCGCATTGGCGAGCGTGAGTTCATTCACCGCCGAGGCGGTCGTGGTAAAGATGATCTCTTCATTCCCGTTGGCGTCAGCGATAAAGCCCGCGTCCGCAAACTTCGGTGCGGTCAACGTCTTGCTCGACAGCGTCTGTGTCGCTGCGTTGAGTGTAAACGTGTCATCCGATACGGCCGGGACCGCGTGCCCATTTGTCGTACCGCTGCTGGACTTGATGTTCGTGAGCGTCAGCGTATTGGGAACATCAGCGTCGGACAGGGCGCGAAAGGCTGGGGTTCCGGTGGAACCATCCGGGCTGGTGAAGACTTTGTTGGTCGTTTGATTTGCCCAGGCGCCAGTGAGGGTCCCACTACTAGTCACCGGCGAGTTGGTGACGGTCAATTCACTCGGCAGGGAGAGTCCGACACTCGTCACGGTCCCACTGCTACTGCTACTTGTCCCGCAGCTGAACGTATTGGTGCTCGTGTTGTAATTCAGATGCTGACCGCTTGAGTCGGCGCAGTTCGAAAGCGCAGTCCACGAGGCGGCGCTGGTCGAAGAGCTCACCAATAATTGGTCATCCGCACCCGGGGCGGCTCCAGTCCCCCCATTGGCGATGGACACCGGAGTTGACAAGTTCACGGTCACCGTCCCGCTGGTGCCTCCCCCCGTCAGGCCCGTGCCTGCGGTGACGCCAGTAATAGTCCCAGAGCCAGTGCCAGTCGGACTCCCATCCGTCACCGCCCCTTGGCTGGCGGTGACTGCGCTCGTGGTCGTACGGACGTAGACCCCGGGGGTCGAGGCGGCTTCGACCTGATAGCCCCAGAACAGGACGGTGTTGGTGCCACTGGAGCCATTGGACAGTCCCACATACGGACTGCCACTGACGGTGCCCGAAGCAAAGCTGATCCAGAAGCGCTGCCAGCTCGTGCTGGTCGTCTGGTTGGATGAAAAGGTGTTGGTCGAGCCATCGGTCGCATACACGAAGCGAAAGGTCGGCGTGCCTGAGCTCGCCTTGGCCCACACCGAGAGCGTGTAGGTTGTGGAGCTGGACAGACTCACGGTCTGCGTGACGCGGTTGGTGGCGGTGGAACCAAACGCCACTTGATCGGCCGTGCTGGTGGAGCCGTTGGGGCCGTTGGCTTGGTTCGTCGTCACTGTGGCACTGGTGGCGGACCAGGTCGTGCTCAGATCCTCACTCTGCAGGACGAGGTTCTGGTAGCGGCCAATCCCGCCGTAGGGCGAGAGCATGCTACCGGTGGGGGTGGACAAATCGCCGCGGACGTCCAGTGTGGCCACCGGGCTCGTCGTGCCCAGGCCCAGACGCGTATTCGTGTTGTCCCAGTAGAGGTTCGCGTTGTTCTGGGTGAGGGACGTCCCGTCGGAGAAAATGACGGAGCCGGCGGTGTAGGCACTGGCGTTGTTCGTACCGCCATTCGCGATGGGGAGCATCCCGGTGACATGCGAGGTGAGATTCACCTTATTCGTACTCGTGTCGATCTTGCTCCAGTCAATGGCCGCACTGGTATTGATGTCGGCGTTGAGGATCGTCCCATCCAGGATCTTCGCGGACGTGACCGCACTGGTGGCAATCGTGGGGTTTGGATAGGTGCCGGTCAGATCGCCCCCCGCATTGCCCCCGGGCGCGACCCCACTAATCGTCGTATTGCTGGCCGCGGTCAACCGTCCTTGCGCGTCCACGGTAAACGTGGGGACCGCGGTCGCACTGCCATAGCTGCCAGCGGTCACTGCCGTGCTGGCCAGTTTCGCCGCCGTGATCGCGCCGGTACCGATCGTGAGCACGCCAGCATTCGATAGGGTCGCATCCCCGGAGAGTGCGACACTCGTGGGCACGTTAGAGCTGTTGCCCACGAGGAGATTCCCGCTCGTCAGACTGGCCAGTTTACTGAAGTCAATGGCGGCGCTAGCACTGACATCCGCGTTGGCGATGGTGCCATCGAGCAGCATGGTGGAGGTCACCGTGCCAGTGTCTCCAGTCGTCAGCAGCGTGCCGGTCGTTGCGGGCAAGCTGATGGTCTTTGTACCGAGGGGTCCGCTCACCGTTTGCAGCGTGACACTGCCGGAGGTCGCGTTCTTGAACACGAGGCTCGTGCCGGTGCCGCCGCTCGTAAAACACGCCCCTGTTGAGCAGTCTCCGACATCTGAGACATCGCCGGTCTCGGTAATGCTCGGCGTTGCCCAAGACAGCGTACCTGAGCCGTTAGTCGTCAATGCTTGATTGGCCGAACCATCCGCGCCTGGCAGCGTCCACGTCACGCTACTCGTCACCGATGATGGAGCCCGAATCCCAACAAAGTTCGTTCCGCTTGATGCGACCAGCTTCAACGCCGATTGCCCATCGAGCCGCAAATCGTCTGAGAGCACGAAATCGCCGGTACTGGCTCCCTGAAACACCAACGATTCCTGACCGCTGCTCTGGCCAAACAGAAGAGAGATGTTGCTTGAGGTCGCATCAGTTCCGCTGCCAGTCGTCCAGCTCGTGCTCGTCGTTCCGCTGGTGGCGGTTGAACCGGTGATGGTGCCGCTCACGGAGAGGTTGCCGGCTAGCGCCAAGTTCCCGGCCGCATCAACACTGAACTTGGATGTGCCAGCGGCGTTTTGCAGATCAATCATCTTCGTGGTCGTATCGGTCGGATCAGTGGAAGGCTTAACGATGAACGCCGCTCCGGCTTTGGTAATGGTTAATTTGCCTGACGTGGAGGTATCGACATCCGTTCTAAGGAAACTGGTAGAACTGAGGGCGTTGAGGGCCGCCGCGTTCATCGCGTACCCACTTGCCGTGAGCCGCTGCCGTGGCGTCATTTCGGTGTCGTCAGACACTTGGATCGAGAGCCATAACGCCGAGTTGAAATCCACAGTGATCAAATCGGTGACCGCGCCGAGGACGACGTTAAAGAGGCCACTATCCGTATCGGCAAGCGAGATCGTCTGTTGTTCTTCCCACTTTTTCGTCCCGCCCGTGGCCGCATCGTAGAGTCGGAACGTCAACGTGAGCGTTCCCGTCACCACCTTTCCGCTGGTAGCATCGGTCAGCTTCCCTTGGTAGTTAATCAAGAATGGAATGGTCGCTTCAACCACCGAGGCCAATGACGATAGGCTCAGACCCACAGCAATGGCCAAGGACACACCCAACAGGACCCACGATTGTCTTTTCATCGAATCGTCCGCGGCTCAGAATTGCTGCTCGAAGTAAACCCGCCAACGCCACCCGGGGTCACCTGCCAGCGCGATCCTCGCATCACACCTGAAGAGGCGTTCGGTCGCATCACCTCCGCTCGCTTCGACAGCACTCGAAACGTCGCAGTCCGATGCGGGTTGATCATGCTGACGTAGGAAAGCCCTGCCACGATCAACATGAGCGCCATCCCCACAAGGCTGATCGCCAGGAGCAGTGGGGTGGCTAACGCCGACCGCCCGACGGTCTCTGCGGGTTTGCTGGTCATCCGCTCACGCGGTGTGGACACCTCTGATCCCGAGCCAGCGAATCCGAGGGCTTCCTCATGAGGTAAGTTGTCTGCTGCAGACGGCTCAGGAAGCACAGCGGATTGTGCTGAGCCAACAGACCGGAGCGGTTCTCCCGCTTGTTGCAACTGGAGAAAGGCCGGGGACGTTGTCTTGACCGTATAAAAGAGGATGTTCCCCTCCTGTGCTGCGTGCAGCATGCCTGCACCCATCAGCCGCTTGAGTTCTCTCCGAAGGGGGCTAATGGGAAGTCCCAAATCTTTTGCTAGACCACGGAGATAGAACCGATCGGATGGATGGACTAGGAGGTATTCGAAGAGGGTCCGCCGAATGCGTGGGGCGACCAGCGTCTCAAGCATGATTGCGCCCTCTTTGAATACGATCAGACTCAAAAAGGGCACAACCGTGCCAAACAAAAATACCTAACCCAGGAATAGAAGTTAGGCGACTCAGACTGTTCACGTCTTCCCCCTTTGGCGACCCAGCCCTCCGATCGCTCGGAGCTGAGGTTTTCCGGCCCCGGATTACTCCGGGTGTGGCTTTATCAGTAGGGCCGTACCGATTGTTGGTTCAAGTATGCCTGACCCCGAAAGAAACCGTCAAGAGGGTGAATATTTAAAGCTGATGAGATGCGCAGGAGAAAAAATCGCCGCGTGCGATACCACTTGCACGCGGCGATTCGCAAGGTCCGTTTCGCGAGTCATCTCGCGGGAGTAGCAATCCGTCTGTTACCGATTCTTTCCTGACGGGTCTCCGCTCGGAGCGGCTGCACCCTTGGGGCCCATACCGACTTCCGCCCCGGGAGGCAGCTCTCGCTCAATGAGCACCCGCCGCTTATCGTCGAGCACGTAATTCTTCGCGACATCCAATTTGTAGTCGGTCGTAAACTTCTCGTTCAGCTGCTTGAGCACGGTCTGCTCTTCATTCCAATACGATTGGAGCACCGTCATCCGCAAGATAACCGCTTGCCGTTGGCGCCAGAGATTGGTGAACTCGCTCATCTTGGCGTCATCGGAAAAGGTGTAAACGATCTTCTCTTTGCCGGTTTGATCAACGCCACTCGGGGACACCTTCGCGGTCGGCGCGGACTCCTTGGCTTGCGCAGCGGAGGCCGTCATCGCGTGCGGATTGAGGCCGTGACCCATCACCACCAATCCAACCCCGACGCACCCCACACCCAAAAGCCATGCAACATGACGTCTCATCATCCTCGTCCCTTCTCAAGGCACACGCCTTGGTTCTGCAATCCACGAAGCCCTCAAAATCAACACGCATTATACCACAACCTCCGCTCACCAGAGGCGATCGGCAACCGTCTTCATCTATCCTCAATATAACTGCAGAGCTGCTCATCGCTCATGTGGCGCTGGAGGAGGGACGCTCAATTTGGCACGAGGCAGGCGCTCCAGCTAGCACCCGTCGTCCCGGCGGCTGAACCGCCTTCGACAAACTCAACACCGAGACGATCGCCGGCTACCACGGCCACAGAGCCACTGCTCGAGCAGGTTTGCCCGGATGCGGAAATCGTACAGGCCAGCGTGGTATTTGAAGCGTTCTTGCGCACCGTCACCGTCCAGGAATCTGTGGCAGCACCTGGCGCGGCGTTGACATACGCACGCAGGCTACTGACGGTGCCCGCAACAGGCGCAGGCCACAGCCGATCTTGTCGACTGTTCGTTCCCCCTTCCCCAAACATCGCCACTTGGAAGGTGCCGGTACGGCTCCCCGAATCGGTTCCTCCGATCGGCATGCAGTTGATGAGATTGACGCGCGCCCCACTGGCGGTCGTCGCGCCGGTGCCGCCTTGCGCGATCGACAATGGTGTGGTCAGGCCACTGAGGCTCGTCATGTCGCTGTTGGCCCCACTCGCTGCCGCGCCAAAATTGGTTCGCGCTGCAGCAGCACTCGACCCGCCCGTACCCCCATCCGCGATCGTAAGCGCCGTAATGCCCGTAATCGTACCGCCCGTGATGCTCACGCTGTTGGCATTCTGTGTGGCGATCGATCCTAATCCAAGATTCGTTCGAGCCGCCGCGGCTGTCGTGGCATTCGTTCCACCCTGCGCGACTGACAGCGGCGTGGTGAGCCCATTGAGCGCGGTGATGTCGCTGTTGGCGCCACTGGCGGCGGCGCCGAGGTTGGTCCGGGCGGTGGCGGTCGTCGCCGCACCGGTACCGCCATTCGCGACGGCGACAGTTCCTGAAGCGATATCGCTGCCAGCATGCGTATGCGAGGGGAGATCGGCAGCGATGAGCAATCGGAAGCTGGGCTGCGCGACCGCGCCTGATGTCGGTCCAGCGAAGATGGTGTTCGCGCTCTGCGTGGCTTTCGTCAGCGTGAGCGTGCCGCTCGTCGTGACGGGTGAGCCGGAGACGGTGAACTCCGCCGGTGCGGAGAGCGCCACACTCGTGACGCTGCCCGTGCCGCTGCCTACCGATGTCCACGCGGTACCGGTGTAGAAGTTATAAGTGCTGGTCGTCGCGTTATAGATCAGCAACCCGGCCGCTGGCGAGACAATCGCATCGCGCTGCGTGGTCGTCATCCGTGGAGCCAGCAGCCCTTGGCTTGTGGAGGTCAGATCAAGCAGCGCGGAGGCAGAGGGACTGGCTGTGCCCACGCCGACGGCGCCATTGAGAATGGTGGCGCCACTGCCGGAGGGGGTCAGGGTCACGTTTTGATTCGTCCCCCCCGCGCGAAACGTCAACGCGCCACTGCCAGTAATCGATCCGGTGGCCGTGCCTGTCCCCCCCTGCGCGAGGGCCAGCGGCGTGGTGAGCCCACTGAGCGCGGTGATGTCACTGTTGGTCCCGCTGGTGGCGGCGCCGAGATTGGTCCGAGCCGTAGCCGCAGTGGAGGCACCCGTGCCGCCATCGGCGATCGCCAAGTCCGTGATTCCTGTGATGGTCCCACCCGTCATGGCGACGTTGCTTGCATCCTGCGTCGCCAGGGTACCGAGGCCGAGATTGGTTCTCGCACCGGAAGCGCTCGTCGCTCCCGTGCCACCGTTTGCGACCGCGACGGGCACCACAAGAGCGATCGTTCCGCTCGTCGTGATCGTGCCACCGCTCAGCCCGGTTCCCGCGGTGATCGAGGTCACGCTTCCCCCGCTATTGGCGTCTGACGCGCATCCCCACGCGAGGCTCGTGGCGTTCCACTTCAACAGCTGGCTGTCGGCACATCCGCCCAGCAATCGCAACCCCGCGGACGTCACCTCAAGACCGCTGTTCGCCGAGGTGGTCGATGTCGTGCCCGTCGTCGTCGCGTCAATCGTCATATCGTCCGCGTTCACAAGAATGCCGTTGCCTGCCCCGACGTTCAGCGTCCCCGCGCCTGTAATCGGCCCGCCACTGAGGCCAGCGCCCGAATCCACCGACGTCACCGTCCCGCCGCTGGTGGTGTCCGCGGCGCACTCCCACGCGGCGTTGGTCGCGTTCCACTTCAGGAGTTGCGCATTGGCGCAACTGCGCAATAGACTCAACCCCGCAGCATCTGCCAAGAGCCCCGCACCACCTGGAAGCTTGATGGCAATATCGTCAGGATTCACCTGGATACCGGTCCCAGCTCCTACATTAAGCGTGACGGTCCCGCTCGTCCCTCCGTCCGCAAGACCCGCTCCCGCAACCACGCCTGTGATCGTGCCGCCCGCGCCGATCGCCTCAATGGTCCATGCCGTCGCACCTTTCGTAATCGTGACACCACTGCCGGCGGTGAGAAACGTATCGGCGGTGTCCGCCGCCGTGATTGTTCCGTCTGCAATTTCTGACGATTCAATCGAGGAGCCTAACAACGAGACGCTGGCTGAGAGTCGCGCATCCGGCACCGTGCCACTCAAAAGGACGGAGGCGTTGAGCGTGGTCAGATTCGCTCCACTCACCGATGGGAGAGCCCCGGTCGTGTCTAATTGGACGACCTTGCCCGCACTCGTCCCGACGTCGACGCTCACCGCATCCGCTCCGACGACGATACCGGTTCCCGCTCCGACATCGAGGGTGGCAACACCGTTAGTCGCTCCACCAGCCAGCCCCGCGCCCGCCTTCACTTCCGAGATCGTTCCCCCACCTGATGACGCAATAAGTTGGTTGGCTGTCAGTCCACTGACCATGTCCGCATTGACCGCATAACTCACAGCGGTGAGGAGCTGTCGAGGGACGAGCTCTCCACCACCATCCACTTCCAGGGTGAGCCAGAGAGGATCATTGAAGCTCACCGACTTGCCAAAGGGCACGGTCGCTCCGAGGACAACGGAGAACACCCCGTTATCAGCACGTGTGAGGGTGATGGCGTGATCCTCTGTCCAGAGTTCGTTGCCAGCAGCAGCCGCGTCGTAGAATCGGACGGTCACGGTGTGCGTCCCGACGAGGGGGGAGCCGTTCGGATCGGTCAGTTTGCCTTGGTAATTGAGATTTCGCGGCACGGCGGCGAAGGCCAATGGGCAGGTACGGACCCCGAGGGAGGATCCCATGAGGATCGCGCCACAAAGGAAACACGGAAGGATAATCCGGAAGAACAGTTGACGTGACACACGGCTCTTGCCCGATGAATCAACGAACATGGTCACACCATCCATTCGATGAGAACAACATACGCTGGACGTCAGGAGTCGTCAAGAAGCAGTACAGGGCCATCACGCATTCTCCCCTAATGAAAATTCCGAACCTCACCATCCTACGATGGTTTCGTCAGCTTGAGTTCACGTCGGGATCGCGACCCCGGCGACCCAGTGCTGGACATCAGCTGGCAGTGGCGCATGGAGGGCGAGCATGGCGTGAGTCGTGGGGTGAGCGAAACGGATCGCGTAGGCGTGTAAGAGTTGACGCGTAATGCCCAACGCGTGCCACACGCTCGCAGGATGTCGACCGTACGTCAGATCCCCAAGCACGGGATGACCCAAATGCGCCATGTGGACGCGAATCTGATGCGTCCGTCCTGTTTCGAGCGCCACCTCAAGCAAGGTGTACGGAAACGGCTGTGCAGGCGGGGCTGAGGGCTGGAGCGTTGTGGGTGTCGTGGTGAAGCGCCTGAGGACACGATAGTGGGTGACGGCCGACCGCCCTCCGAGATGCCGGATCGTCATGACTTTGCGGTGGGTCAGATGCCGGCCGATCGCCGCGTCCACGGTCCCCTCATCAAGCGGAAGGTGCCCTTCCACTAATGCCAGGTAGCGGCGCTTGATGAGCCGGGCCTTCAGCTGTTTCGAAAGCGCGGCATGCGCCGTTTCGGTTTTCGCCACCAGCAATAAGCCGGATGTGTCCTTATCCAATCGATGAACAATCCCCGCTCTTGGGATATGAGACGTGGGACGCGAGACAGGTGAACTGCTCATCTGTCCCCCGTCCCCTGTCCCCTGTCCCAAATGCCATAGAATGGCATTCACCAATGTTCCGTCCCAGTGTCCGGGTGCTGGATGTGTGACGAGACCCGCTGGTTTGTTCACGACGAGGAGGACGGCATCTTCGTAGACGAGATCGAGCGGGATGGGTTGCGGGATGAGCGTCACACGACTCGAGCGCGCCGGCAATTCGTCAAACTCGGCACGCACCGCATCGCCCAACTGAAGCTTGTGGTGGGTTTTGACAGCGCGCTGACCAACGGTCACCTTCCCGGCTCGCACATCTCGCTGGATCATGCTGCGAGAGACCGCCATCGGGAGGTGCTTGACGAGGTAGTGATCGAGCCGTAATCCCACTTCGGCTTTACCGATGATGAACTCGTACGTTCGTGCCATCTCTCCACCCTCGGTAGTGCTTCAGACACGGTGACGAGGGGCGTTTCCCCGCTGCCGCGCGCGCTGGCAAAGGAACAGGCCAGCAAAGAAGGTGCCGATGCTAATACCCTGCTGCAGCGTCAAGCCCATCCACCATACCGACTGGTCTCCGCGAACAAACTCGACCATGAATCTCAAGCCGCTGTATCCAACAAGGTAGTACCCAAACAGCAATCCCGAGCGCGCCAACACGGCCGGCCGCTGCAGCAAGCGCAGAACGCGATACAAGAGGAAGAGCCCGGCCGCTTCAAATAACTGCGTCGGCAGGACAGGTCCAGGAAGTTCGGGAAACTGCACGCCGCACCAGCTCGTCGTCGGCCGGCCGTAGCAGCAACCGTTCAAGAAGCATCCGATGCGACCGATCGCATGACCGAGTGCTAGAAATGGAACGATCTGGTCTACCATCCGGAGGAACGAGATGCGTCGCGATCGAGTGTAGCGCCATCCCGCGAGGAGGCTGCCAAAAAATCCGCCGTACCACACTAAGCCGCCGTGCCAGAGCGCAAAGACTTCAAACGGTGCGCTGAGGAAAGACCGCCATTCCAGGATCACGAAAAACACGCGCGCACCGATGATCCCTCCGAGCAACAAGCTGGTAATCAGATCGAGGACCTGATCTGCGGGCACCGCCACCAGGTGGGGAGGAAGCTGGCGAGCGGCTCGCCTCGCCAGGAGGGTCCCCGTCACGAAGGCGATGACGAACATGAGCCCGTAGGAGTAGAACGTGAATGGGCCGATCGTGAAGAGGATCGGATGCATCAGCTGTACGATGCAGGAGATGGGAACTGAAACATGCGCGCGACTTTATTCCTGTCTCCCGTCCCCTGTCTCCTGTCTCCGAGCGGTGAGCAGGGTGTGGAGGACGAGCAGCGACACGCCGATCGTGATCGTGGAATCTCCGATGTTAAACACGGGCCACACGCGCACATCGATGAAGTCGACGACATAGCCGAAGCGCAACCGATCGATGAGATTGCCGAGCGCGCCCCCGAGCACCAACGCACACCCCCACAGCGACGCCGCGTGCAGGGACGATCGAGTCATCAACTCCCAGGCCATCCAGCCAATTACGCCGATGGACAACACCACGAAGAGCCCGTGCTGGCCTTTCAACACACCAAAGGCCGCGCCGGTGTTCTGGACGTAGGTGATCGAGAGGAATGGACCGAGCGCAGGATGGCTTTCACCGGGAACATAGGACGATCGGAGGAGCCATTTCGTCCACTGATCCGCTCCTACCGTCAGGCCAGCGACGACCCATGGCCACACAGCACGGACAAGCGAGGCTCTGGAGGGACGCGTTACCGTTTGGTCTTCTGCTCTTTGACGCGCTGACACGCGATGCACATCGAGGCGTAGGGAACCGCTTTGAGCCGGCTCAGGGTAATCGGTGTGTTGCACTCCTGGCAGATGCCGTACGAGCCATCATCCATCCGCTTGAGCGCATCGTCAATCTGGTAGAGGACTTCTTGCTCGCTCGAAACGATGCTCATCGACATCTCGCGCTCATACGTATCGGCGGCCATGTCCGCCAGGTGGATGGTGTACGCCGAGAGATCGCCCGACGCATCCCGCGGACTCTTCGCCGTCTCCTGGGCGATGGCTTTGATCTCGCCGGCGACCTTGGCCCGCTCGGTAATGAGGAGCTGCCGGAACTGCTTCAGTTGCTGTTTGCTTAAGGACATGTCGCTCACGCTGCTCGCTCTCCTTGCTGACGGGGACACTTGCTCATCTCGATTCGACCGCTACCGGCCAACACCTGTGACCACGCGCACACATCGCTCGCACAACTGCGGGTGCGCGGCTTGCGATCCCACGCTCACGAGATGCTTCCAGCACCGCTCACACTTCGCGCCTGGGGCGCGCTCGACGCGCACCGCCACGAGCCCAGGCACATCACGACTTGACGCGACCGCCTGCAGACCATCGCTCTCCACCGCAACGCCGGAGACGACGAACGCTTCAGTGAGCGCCTCGCGGTGCGCTTCGCACAACTGCTGAAAGGCGCGGTCATTCACCAGCAGCGTGACTTGGGCCTCCAGCGGGCTTCCGATCACTCCTCGGCCGCGTTGCTCTTCGAGCGCTTTCATCACGACCGTGCGCAGCGAAAGAAACGTGGTCCACCGCTGCTTGCCCGCCTCATCCAAGTGTACCTGAGGTGCCACTGGCCATGCGGCTAGGTGCACGGAGGTCTCTTCCACCCAGCCCGCGACCCGCATCAACTGCCAAACCTCGTCGGCCGTCACCACTAAAATAGGTGCGAGCAGTCGTACAAGGCTTCGCAGTATATCATAGAGCACTGTTTGTGCACAGCGTCGTGTGACCGAAGACGGCGCGTCGGTGTAGAGCCGGTCCTTGATCGCATCGAGATAAAACGAGGACAGATCGACCGCGCAAAACTGGTAGATGGCGCGCGTCGCCTCATGAAACTGGTAGGCCTCGTAGGCGCTCGTGACCGTCGTCACCAACTCCGCGGTGCGCAGCAACGCCCATCGGTCCAGTTCCTGCGCCTCCTTGACGTCCACTCGATCCTTCGCGGGATGAAAATCCTGCAGGTTCGCCAGGAGGTAGCGAAACGTGTTGCGGATCTTACGATACGATTCCGCGACTTGGCCGAGAATCTCATCTGAAATGCGCACATCTTCTCGATAATCACACGAGGCCACCCACAACCGGAGGATGTCGGCCCCGTAGCGCTGCATGACGTCCTGCGGTGCCACAACATTACCCAAACTCTTCGACATCTTTCGTCCCTGCCCGTCTACCACAAAGCCG
>Ga0209515_10006861_pt1 | contig 13976 bp, 13 predicted proteins | sample Subgroupgradi54m_FD_187454 | JGI IMG/M metagenome (GOLD analysis project Ga0209515, IMG submission 187454) | Subsurface groundwater microbial communities from S. Glens Falls, New York, USA - GMW60B uncontaminated upgradient, 5.4 m (SPAdes)... ...
GCGGAAGCTGTGCGTGGATCAATTAAACAAAAAATCAAATATTTATATTTGATGGAGAACGATAGCATATGAAAATATGTTCAAAGGTTTTAATCGTGGAGCCTCATAAGTCACGATTCGTTTATCTGATTAAATTCGGGTCACGTAAGATTGGGATAACTAGAAAATTTTTAATAAAAAAACAAGCCAGTATATTTCTATGGGATTAGCTCAGATTATTTCTTTGCGGAACCGCGGTTCTCCGGCTCCAGCGGTTGGAGCCCGCCACGTCTCGCTCCGAAAACTTTTACTTCGCAAAAGGCCAATCTTTTCAGAGCTCCGAAGTTTCCGCACAAAAAATAATCTTCGCCAATCTATCTAATTTTTTAGAAATATATTGGCTTGTTTTTATTTTGGTGGAGGTTGGGGCTGGTTACTTAATTTTTATTTTTAAATAAAAAAAGACCACCGGATTAGTAGTGGCTCTTTAGTAAAGAATGTGATAATGACCGCCAGTCGGACCACCTTAAGAGGTGAACACACGAAGCGCTTCTGGGGCAGGTGTCTTTAGGGATATCCCTAAAGATCCTTTCAGCCATCATCATAATTAAATATAAGATAAAAAAAATTTTGCAAGAGCCCAAAAATTTGAGCATATTTTAATAAAAAGTAAGAGTAGCGAACGATTTGTTGATTCATATTTATTTCTAGATTATTATTACAGTAATGAAGAAAATTTTACTTATTGAAGATGATCCGTTCTTGTCTTCGCTTTTGGGAAACCGGCTGAAGAAAGAAGGCTTTGATTTGCTTACTGCTAAAAGCGGCAACGAAGCTGTTAAGACTTTAAAAAATAATACTATTGACTTGGTTCTTTTGGATCTTATTTTGCCGGAAAAATCCGGATTTGAAGTTTTGGAAGATATTAAATCCGATCCGCAGGTGGCAAAAACTCCGGTTATTATTATTTCTAACTTGGGACAGGAGGCGGATATTGAAAAAGCAAAAGAATTTGGCGTGGCTGATTATGTGGTTAAAGCGAAAATTTCAATAGATGATCTGGTTAAAAAAATAAAAGATTTTTTGAAATAACGCCCCTCAACTTATTAACAGCCAGTTAGTAGGCATTAGTTAAGATATGCTATACTTATTTTAATTAAAAATAGTGTCGAAAAATTAATAAAATTAACATAATTTATGTCAAAAGGTTTTACTTTATTAGAATTAATCATCGTTATCGGTATTTTGGCGGTTTTAGCCGCGGTTTCGGTTTTGGTATTAAATCCAGCCCAGCTTTTTGCCCAAGCTAGAGATACTACCAGAATTCAAGATTTAGCTCAGGTGAGCAGCGCGGTTGGTCTTTATTTATCTACCGTGAATAGCCCAACACTGCAAGGAGGAGCAGGATTTACTTGCGGAACAAACTGGGGGACTTCCCGTTCGGGTGGATCGCCGACAAAGCATGTTGCGGCATCAGGCGCCACTGCCCATTCGTTCGTATTTGCAGTAGATGGAACCGGCTGGGTAGCAGTTCCTCTTAATGCCAGTACCGGAGGTTCGCCGCTTGCAACTTTGCCAAGAGATCCAACTAATGATGATACCTATAATTATCAATACTCTTGCAATAATACCAACAAAACTTTTGAGGTAGATGCTAAGATGGAGAGCACTCGATATTCTAATGGCGGAAGTGATGATAAAGAGAGCAGAGATGGCGGAAACGATGCTAATGAATACGAAATAGGGACTGACCTAACGCTTTAAAGTAATGAGCGCTGGAATACTGATAATTTTGGCAATTATCTTTGGAATCCAATGCATGATGCCAAAAGCTCGACTCGGAAAGTTCGAGCTTTTTGGTATTTTATCTCTGATGGCGGCGCTCGGATTTATTTTTGGATTTGCAATATACCGGTCTTTCCTGCAGTACCAATTTTGGAAGAGCAATGAATTGACTAAATTTTTTTTGCCACCCTACCAGAATTTTGATTATTTTGTTTTTTATGCCCGAACCATCTTTTTTAACAGTTATTTAACCTCTTTATTCATCGGGTCTTTATTTTTATGGGCGGCAAAATATTTTAATAAAAAATATGCAGAAAGATTTTTTGAGCCGATTGAACCTTATTTTTTAGCAATTTCTATTTTTTTAATCGGCCATCCTGGCTGGCTTTTTTATTTAATTATGCTTTTATCTGTTTTTTTGGCAATTAATATTTTTATTACCAGCTATCATTTGTTCTTTTTTAAGCACAAAGAAATTTTAAGGATTTCTTTATATTATTTTTGGCTGCCAGCGGCAATTTCCACTATACTTATAAGTAAGTGGATAGAAGCATTGCCGTGGTGGAAAATGCTCAAGTTTTAAAAGTATGCAGATTCCTACAGAAAAATTAAAAGAACTTTTAGTGAATGACGGATTAATTACGCCGGAAGTTTTTGATGAAACGGCTTTTGAAGCCGCTAGAATGGGCCATAGTTTGGCAGACACTCTTATTTCTAAAAGTATTCTTACTAAAGATTATTATAATGAAATTCTTGCCAGTTATTTTGGGGCGGAAAAGGCAAATTTATCTTCAAAAAATGTAGATGAAAAAATTTTGCGTCTTTTGCCGGAAGAAATTGCAAGGGGGAAACGGGTTATCTTATTCCGCCAAGAAGAAGACGGCTCTATAGGCGCAGCAATGGAAGATCCTAGCAATTTAGAAATAATTGAATTTTTAAAGCGGTATTTAAATTCAGAAATTAAGCCCTACCTTGCTTCATTGGAAGATTTAAATTACGGCCTATCACTTTATTCTAAGGGCGGAGCGGAAGATTTCCGTAAATTGATTGAAGAAAATGTTTCTGTTTCTCTCCGTTCAAAAGCTTCGGGGATTAAGGAAGCGGCTGAAGATTTGCCTATTGTGGCGATTGTTGATAATTTAGTTGCTTACGCGATGTCTGCTCGCGCTTCTGATATTCATTTGGAAATTTTGGAGGATATGCTGTTGATCCGTTACCGCATTGACGGCGTTCTCCACGAAATTATGCGTTTGCCGAAAGAAGTCCATTCTCCATTAGTGGCGAGAATAAAATTGCTTGCGGGTTTGAAATTGGACGAGCATTATAAGCCGCAAGACGGGCGTTTTCGCCAGCGATTCGGCTCGGATTACATTGATCTCCGAGTTTCTATTATACCGACTTTTTTTGGAGAAAAAGCGGAAATGAGATTGCTTTCCGGAACCCAGCGCCCGCTTTCTTTTGAAGAAGTCGGAATGCTGGAGGATATGGTGAAAGTATTGGAAGATAATATTAAAAAAACTTTTGGAATGATTTTAGTTTCTGGACCAACCGGCTCCGGTAAAACTACTACTCTTTATGCGGTATTAAATATTTTAAACAAGCCGGAAGTAAATATAGTTACTGTTGAAGATCCGGTTGAATACAATATTAAATATGTAAATCAAACTCAAATTAATCCGGAAGCCGGCATTACTTTTGCGAGCGCTTTACGGTCGCTTTTGCGACAAGATCCGAATATTATTTTAGTCGGCGAAATCCGCGACGAAGAAACTGCGGAAATTTCTGTCAATGCTGCTTTGACCGGCCATTTAGTGCTTTCCACTGTTCATACTAATGACGCGCCGACTGCCGTTCCTAGGCTTATGGATATGAAAATTCAGCCATTTTTAATTGCGGCTGTTCTTAATTTGGTAATGGCCCAGCGCTTGGTAGGAAAGATTTGCGTGGATTGCATTGAATCTTATAAGCCGAATGAATACTTGTTGGAATTAATAAAAAAACAAATTAAGGATTTGGGATTAGAGGCAGAATATAAAGCTCCAAAAATCCTTTATCGCGGAAAAGGATGCGGGTCTTGCCACCATAGCGGCTTAAAGGGAAGAATTGGAATTTTTGAAATGCTCAGCTTTAATGATGAAATGAGAAAATATTTAGCCGATCCAAGTTTTTTATTAGACGGACTTAAAAAATTGGCCCGTAAAAATGGTATGATAACAATGTTTGAAGACGGGCTTCGCAAAGCCAAAGGGGGAATGACTACGATTGAAGAAGTCCTTCGTGTTATTAGAGATTAGAAAATAGAGCATGAAATTTCATTACATTGCGTCACAACCGAACGGCAAAATTACGGAAGGGGATACGGATGCGCAAAGCTTAGCGGAAGTTTTGCAATTTTTGGCCGGCAAAGGGCTGCGCCCGGTATCAGTAAAGGTTTCTAAAGCTTTGGATGTTAGCAGCGCTAAATTTTTCGGCCAATCGGTAACTATATCTGATAAGGCATTTTTAACCCGTTACCTTTCTTTGATGCTGAAAGCGGGGACTGATCTTTTTAAGGCAATTGATATTTTGATTAATGATTTTGATAAGCCGGTTTTAAAAGCGCTTTTAATTGAAGTGAAATCTAATTTGGAAAAAGGCAATCCATTTTATACTACTTTTGCAAAATATCCAAAATACTTTTCCCCAATTTTTGTTAATTTGATTAAGGCCGGAGAAGCTTCCGGAAATTTGCCGGAAGTGCTGGATAATTTGAGCGTTTCTTTAAATAAAGAGCAGGAATTGCAAAATAAGATTAAGGCGGCGCTGATTTATCCGATAATTTTGCTGGTAATGGCATTTTTAATGCTTATCGGCTTGGTAACTTTTGCTATTCCAAAAATTGCCAATGTTTTTTCTAATACCGGAGTAAAGCCGCCGATATTTTCCAGAATTGTTTTCGGCGTCGGGCTGTTTTTAAATGCCAACGCGATTATAGTTTTTCCTTTAGTCGCTTTTTTGGCTTTAAGCGGCTGGTATTTTTTCACTAAAACTTATTCCGGGAAAAAGGTTTTGTCTTTTGCTGGAAATCATCTGCCGGTTATAAAAAATGTCATGAATCAATTGGCGCTTCAGCGCTTTACCAGCACTTTTGGCTCTTTGATGAAGGCCGGACTGCCGATTATTGATTCTTTAGAAATTACTGCCGACGCTGTTGGTTCAGAAAAGCTAGAAAAAAGTTTGCGCAATATTTCCAGAGATGGAATTGCCAAAGGGCTTACTATAGGCGAGGCATTCCGGCGCGAGCCGGCTTTCCCATTGGTAGTCACTAATTTGATTTCTGTTTCGGAAAAAGCCGGCCATATTGAGAATATTTTAAAAATCCTTGCTTCTTTTTACGAAGGCGAGGTAGATAACGCAATAAAAATCCTAGTTGCTTTTATTGAGCCGGCTTTGCTTTTAATTATTGGAGTATTGATTGGAACAATTGCGGTTTCGGTTATTGTTCCGGTTTATCAATTAGTAGGGGGCATATAATTTTAACATGCGGGGTTTCACCTTAATTGAAGTTTTAACAATCGTAGGCATAACTGCCATTGTTGGCGCAATTGGGGCCTTAACCTTGCCTGGATTTAGGGCGCAAAATACTTTAGATTTGGCAGCTCAGGAACTTAAGGCAGATTTGCGGGATGCCCAGCAGCGGTCTATTTCCCAAGATCAGGGACGGCAGTGGGGAGTCCATATAGACGCCCCTAATGGTGCCAACGATTTTTATAAAGTATTTTCCGGTTCTAGCTATGCCGGAGGAACGGTCAGCAAAACACTTTATCTTTCTCCAATCCTCCAATTTCTCAGTCCGGCGCAGGGAGCGGCTGATGACATTATTTTTGATAAAGTAACTGGCAATGTTCCAGTTGCGCACAGTATTGTTATCGCTTTAGTTGCCGACAATACGGTATCCAGATCAATTACTATTCCAACTAGCGGACTAGTGACTTATTCATCTACCACTCCGTCATTTGACCTTTCTTTATCTGTTAATCCAACTTCTGGCAGCGTATTGCGCGGCAATTCTATTAATGCAACAGTGTCTATTTCCCTTTTGTCCGGAGTTTCGTCTTCATCAATTTTTTCTGTTTCCAATTTGCCGGTTGGCGCCAGTGCTTCTTTTAGCCCGGTAAGCTGCAATCCGACTTGCTCTTCTTTAATGACGATTACCACTTCCGCATCTACTCCAGTAGGCGCCAGCGCACTCCCGATTACCGTGACTAGCGGAAGTTTTCAAAAAACTGTTAATTACACTTTGACGGTTTTAGCCGTTGTTCCTCCAGGCGCACCGACTAATCCTTCAGCTACGGCGAGCAGCGGCCAGGTTGCTTTAATTTGGCAGGTACCAGTGTCCGATGGAGGTGCTTCAATTACCAATTATAAAGTTTACCGAGGCGCTGTTTCTGGCGGAGAAACTTTTTTGGCTAATGCCGGAAATTTTTTGAACTATACCAATACGGGACTTACTAACGGGACAACTTATTATTACAAAGTTTCTGCGGAAAATTCTGCCGGAGAAGGGGTTTTAAGTAATGAAGTTAGCATTATGACTCCTGCTCAACCTTTAAGCCCATCTAATTTAATCGCAACTGCTGGCATTGCTCAAGTTACTCTTAATTGGCAAGCGCCTTCATCTGACGGAGGTTCTTCAATAGTTAATTATAAAATATATCGCGGCGCTGTTTCTGGCGGAGAAACTCTATCGGCTACGATTGGAAATATTCTGAATTATAGCGACCTTAGTCTTAATAACGGAACAGCTTATTATTATAAAATTTCGGCGGTTAATGGAGTAGGAGAAAGCGCGCTAAGCAGCGAAGTAAGCACTACAACTTTTGATGTTCCAGGCATGCCATTGAATGTTAATGCGGTCAGAAGCAATAATCAGGCTGTTATTAATTGGTCTCCCCCGGTTTCTAACGGCGGCTCTCCAATCACTAATTATAAAATATATCGCGGCACTATTTCCGGCGGAGAAACTTTAGTGGTTACAGTTGGAAATGTTTTGAATTATACTGACATTGGCCTTACTAATGTGCTGAATTATTATTATAAAATTTCTGCGGTAAGCGCGGTTGGCGAAGGAATTTTAAGCAGCGAGTTTAACAGTTCCGGGTTTAGATTAACTTTTGTAACTAGCCAAACTTATGGCGGCAGCCTTAGCGCTTCGGTAAATACTTCAGGAGCTTCTCTAGCGGACACTGTATGCCAAATAGAATCAAGAAATGCCGGATTAAGCAATTTAGGCGTTTATCAGTCCTGGATAAGCGATAATACATCTTCTGCTTCCAGCAGGTTAATACACTCCAATATTCCATATAGATTAAAAGACGGCACTTTGATTGCTAATGATTGGAATGATTTAACCGACGGAACAATAAATCATTATATTAATATGACAGCGTTTGGCGGCACTCTATCTGGATTTACTCCGGTCTGGACTGGAACAACCCAAAATGGATCTTATCATGATACGTTGAATGGAGTGTATCCTAATGTGTATCATTCTCCAAATTGTTATTATTTAGGAAAAGATTGGGGGTTAAGTTTGTATTCTGAATCTGGCAATATTGGCTGGGCGCAGTCAACAAATTCTTTTTGGACCGATTATGATCAGGCGGCATGCAATCAAGGAGCGTATCTTTATTGCATTGATAATGCCGCAGTTCAGCCAACAGCTCCTAATAATTTAAATGGAGTTCCTGGCGCCGCGCAGGTCAGCTTAACTTGGTCTGCCCCAGCTTCTAACGGCGGCTCTCCAATCACCAATTATAAAATATATCGCGGCACTATTTCCGGCGGAGAAACTTTAGTGGTTACAGTTGGAAATGTTTTGAATTATGCGGATAATGTTAATGGCGGCCAAACTTACTATTATAAAATTTCGGCGGTAAATTCTGTTGGCGAAGGCTCTTTTAGTTCTGAAATTTCAGCAACTCCAACTATTGGCGTGCCTGGCATGCCATTAAATTTAAGCGCAGCTTCAGCAGGTGCCAGCCAGATCGGTTTAACCTGGAGTGTCCCAACCTTAGACGGCGGCTCTCCAATCACCAATTATAAAATATATCGCGGCACTATTTCCGGCGGAGAAACTTTATTGACTACGATTGGGAATATTTTGAACTATACGGACAATGTTGCTGCGGGCAACACTTATTATTATAAAGTTTCTGCGATTAATGCTGCTGGTGAGGGTGCGTTAAGCGCTGAAGTTTCTGGCAGGAGCGCCGCAAGAGTTTTCATAACCAGCACGGCTTATACCGGCAATTTGGGAGGACTTTCTGGCGCAGATAGCAAGTGTCAAACTAGAGCTAATGCCGCGTCTCTTGGCGGAACTTGGAAAGCTTGGCTTTCTGACGGAAGCGTTTCTGCGGCATCAAGACTCACGCATTTGAATATTCCTTATGTATTAGTGGATGGATCTTTAGTGGCTAATAATTGGAATGACTTGACTGACGGTTCCTTAATAAGGCCGATTTATAAAACAGAATACAATAATAATTTAAATTGGTACGTTTGGACTGATACTAATATAAACGGGAGTATTTATAATTCATATTATGCTTGTTCTAGTTATGGTTCCGGCGCTTTTTGGAATTCTTCAGCAAGTTATATTTATAGCTATATTGGTCTTTCTGGATACAATAATAGCAGTTGGACAATTTTTTTACCGAATCCGTATAATCCACAGCCATCAGGATGTAATAATTCCTATTCTTTATATTGCATTGAGCAATAAAAACTCTGGAATGATAAAATAGAATTGATGGTTAAAAGATTTGAAAAAGGCCAATCGCTTATAGAATTAATAATTGCTTTGGGGATTGGAGTGGCGATGATGTCAGTTGCCTCCAGCGGCTTATTTTTAGTTTTGCGGTCCGGCCAATTAGCCCAGCAAAATGAAGTTTCCTCTAATCTTGCCGGTTCTTTAATTGATGGTGTTGCCGCTGTTTCGCAGGGAAATTGGCACAGCATTTATGACCTAAATAAAGGTTCTTCAAATCATTACCGCGTTTCTACTTCTACCGGGCAATTGGCAATTCAAAGCGGAGATGAAAATTTAACTGTCAACGGAACTTCTTTTACCCGTTATTTTTATGCTGACAATGTTTCTCGGGATGGCAGCGGAAACATTGAATCAGTTTATAACAGCTTGAATGACGATCCATCTACTCAAAAAATTACTTCAACAGCAAGTTCGCAAATTGGCGGTTCTCCGCTCATTGTGAGTTCTATAATTTATATTACTCGTTCCCAAAATTTTGTGTTTAAACAAACGGATTGGTCGGGCGGTTCTGGCCAGGAAGGGCCGATAACTTCCATAAATAATAAATTCGCTTCTTCCGCAAATATTGATTTTAGCAATACGCCGGGTTCAATTTTCCCTATTCCGACTAATTTAAATTATATTTATGTTGCCGATACAAATAATAATCGGATTCAAAAATTTGATAGCTCCGGAAATTATGTTTCTAAATGGGGTTCGTCCGGAAGCGGCGACGGCCAATTCCAACACCCACAAGGCATTGGCAGAGACAGCGCTTATAATTTATATGTTGCCGATACCAATAACCATCGGATTCAAAAATTTGATAATGCCGGGAATTTTCTTCTTAAATGGGGTTCACATGGCAATGGCGACGGCCAATTTGATCAGCCAAGGGATTTAGCAATTGATAGCGCCAATAATATTTACGTAATTGATTTTTTAAATGATCGGGTGGAAAAATTTGACAGTTCTGGGAATTTTCTTATTAAATGGGGCTCGCAGGGCAGCACGGACGGCAAATTTAAAGATCCAGAAGGCATAGCAGTGGATAGCAATAATAATGTTTATGTTGCCGATACCAAAAATGACCGCATCCAAAAATTTAATAGTTCCGGAACTTTTCTTTTAAAATGGGGATCAACGGGCAGCGGGAACGGGCAATTTGAAAATCCTACCGGTATTTCCGTGGATAGTTCTAATAATATTTTTGTGGCGGACAGCAATAATCAAAGAGTGCAGAAATTTGATTCCAATGGAAATTTTCTTTCAAAATGGGGCGGCAGTGGCAATGGCGACGGCCAATTCGGCAGTCCGGCAGATATGGTAATTGACTCTCAAAATTTTGTGTACGTGGTTGATGCCCAAAATAATAATGTTCAAAAATTTAATAGTTCCGGAACTTTCATTTTGAAGTGGGGCTCGCAGGGCAGCACGGACGGCAAATTTCAGAGCCCAACCGGCATAGCCAGTTCTTTGGCGCAATGCACTGGCGCCTCAGAGGAATGTAATTTAGTTTCCAGCGTTTTTGACACCGGAGTGGTTAGCGGAGCCGGATTGAATACTATTATGTGGCAAGGCAGCCAGATTTCCGGACAGGTTATTTTTAAAATTGCTTCTTCCAATAATTCTGCCGGACCATGGAATTATTCCAGCGCAATTAATGTGAGCGGCCCGAATGTTCAGGTAAAAATTGACCCTTCTTTAAGCAATAAGCGGTATGTAAGGTATAAATTAATAATGGATTCCAATCAAAGCAATTCGCCCAGAATTGATGATGTAATTTTAAGCTGGAGCAGATAAAATAATTCATGGTTAAAAACAGGCAATTAAAAACTAATGGCGGAGTGGCTGCCCTGACGACAATTTTAATGATCGGAGGAATTGCAGTGGAAATTATTATTGCGGTTACCGCAACTTCTTATTTATTTGTCCAATCGGAATTCGGGTCTAAGTTGTCTTCTGACGCTTTTTTAGTGGCAAGCGCGGGAGTGCAAGACGCGACCATGAGAATTGTCCGCGATAAAAGCTTTACCCAGTCTACGACTACGCTTTCAGTAGGCAGTTATTCCGCCGATGTGTCTGTTTGCAAAGATTTGCCTTGCGCGGCATTGGGAAAGCATAAGATTTTATCAGTTGGAAAAGCCCAGTCCAGGCGCCGGCAATTAGAAGCTATTTTAAATGTTGATTCTGCTACGGGAGAGGTTAGATTGGAATCTTTAAAAGAGCTATCATTATAGTAATTAAAGAATTAATGGCTTTTACATCTAAAAAAATAATAGAATCAGTTCAAAAATTGCTTTGGCCCAAAGTTAATATTGCCGGCTTAGAAATTAAGGAGGGATCAATTAGAATAGCCAAATTGGATGATGGAAAATTAAGCCAGGCGGCAATAGTTTTAGGTCCTGGAATTATTGAAAATGGAGAGATAGCAGATAAGGCAAGGCTTGCAGAGAATCTCCGATCGCTTCATGGGCAGTTCGGGAAGCCGGATGAAAAAATTCCGGTAATTGCTTTAGTGCCGTCAATAAATATTTATACCCAAGTTTTTAATTTGCCGATTCTGTCCAAAGGGAATTTAGAGGAAGCGGCCCAGCTTAATTTGCAGAGCATTTCTCCCATTGATTGGAATGCCAGCTACGCAGATTGGCAGCAGATCGGAGAGCAGGAGAAAGAGGGGAAAGCTGAACTTTTAGGAGCATTTGCCTCAAAATCAGTTCTTGATGGATATGCTAAAGCGGTTTTTGCCGCAGGATTTATTCCGGTTGCTGTTGAGTTTCCAGCGCTGGCAATTGCAAGGACAATTAAAGAATTGGCAGCTGGAGTTGATTTAGAAAATCCGCAAGTAGTTTTAAATGTAGGCAGCGACGGAATTAATTTTATGGTTTTAAAGAGAGGAAATCTATATTTTGATTATTTTACTCCTTGGAAATTGATTCAGGAAGAAAGCCATGCGGGCAGGGAAATTCTTTTTACGGATTTTAAAGATACGATTGTAAGAGAAATTAAAAAAGTGGCTAATTTTTACGGAAGCCGGGCTGACGGAAAATTAGAAAAGCTTATTTTAATTACTCAAGCTTTAGAAAAAGAAATTTCAGAATTAATACAGGAGAATTTTCATTTTGAAGTCGTTGAGCTTGCATTAAGGGAATTTCCAGATTTGCCTTCTTCTTGGTTTGGAGTGCTTGGAAGCGCGCTTAGGGGAAGACTGTCCAGGCCTGAAGATAATTTAATCAGCCTTTCAGCAGTGGGAACGGAAACAGGATATTTTCAGGAGGAAATGCTTAATTTTATAAAAGTTTGGAGGAATATTTTTGTCGCATCGCTGGGATTTTTAGCATTGATATTTATTTTAACGGACAGTTTTTTAGCAAGGAACTCGGTTAATTTGGAAAACCAATTGCAGGAAGTTGTGCAAGCTCCGGAAGGCGCAGAGGTTTTGCAGCTTCAAAAAAACGTCCAATCGTTTAATAAATTAGTGGATAAAGCGCTGGCTGCAAAAGAAAAAAGCGCTCATTGGTCCCCGTTTTTTTATAAAATTAATTCTTTGATCGGATCTAAAATCAGCTTAACCAGGATTTTTGTTGATGCGGAACAAAAATCCGCGCTTTTAATCGGCAAGACTGATGATCAGGCAACGGTGGTTAATTTTAAAAATTCCCTGATCCAGGAAGGATTTAAAAATGTTTCTTTGCCGCTTTCCAACATTGTGGTTAATGCGGACAAGACGGTTTCTTTCACGATTACCTTCAGTTTATAAGATTCGCTCCATCTGGAATGCGCTTGCCCAGATTTTTAATTTTAGTTATTATAAATTCAGCATTGTAATAATTAAATAGGATGCGATGAAGAATCAAAAGACAAAAGTTGGTGTAGTAATTTCTGTAGATAGAGCTGGAAAAGAATCAGCTGGAATAATTTTAAACAAAAAGGAAATGAAAACTTGCGGATTTTTCTTTGATTCAAAAAAAGAAAATTTTAAAACCAGGGACAAAGTTAGGTATAAACTTAATAGAAAAACTGGCACAGCTTATGAGGTAGTAAAAGTTAAAAACGGCTCTTAAGCCGTTTTTGTTATTTCTGCAGCAGCCTTTTGAAATATATTTTCAAGGATTTTTTTATCTGCAGAGCTGATTTTTTTAAGGACAAATTTTTCAGCCTTGAGGCGGCGCGCGCCTTCTTTTTGTTTAGGCCGGATTCCGATACGCAAGCGCCAGAAATTATTTTTTTTGATTGTCGCCATAATGTTTTCTATGCCGTGATGGCCGGCAGCGCCGCGATTCAATGACAGCTTATAATTTCCGATTTCAATGTCAGAATCGTCCTGGATTATTAGCAATTCTTCCGGCTTAGCTCCGGATTTTTTTAATTCTTTTGCTACAAATTTGCCGGATTCATTCATATAGACATCCGACTTTAACATTTGGCATTTGGCATTTGGCATTTGATTTTCTAAATAATCAATAAAAAGATGGCCTACACCGTGGTAGGTGTTTTGGTATTTTTTATCCGGATTTCCCAACCCGATAATAAGCTTGTATTGCATATTCTAAGTATAGTAAAATATATCTTATTAAGCTATGAAATCTTTTTTATTGGCAGTTTGGGAAATATTAGAAGTGGTTTTGGTGGCGGTGGCTACAGTTTTTTTAATCCGGAATTTTTTAATGCAGCCGTTTTTAGTCAGCGGCGCCAGCATGGAGCCGAATTTTAACAGCGGCAATTATTTGATCGTTGATGAAGTTACTTATCGCTTGAGGCCTCCGGAGCGCGGAGAAGTCGTTGTTTTTAAATATCCGGACAATCCTTCGGTATATTATATTAAAAGAGTCGTCGGTTTGCCGGGAGAAAAAGTTGAAATTAAAAACGGGTCAGTTTATATTTCCAATAAAGCAAATCCCAACGGATTTTTATTGCAAGAAGCTTATCTGCCTCCTGGGCTGGAAACTTCCGGGAATATTTCAAAACCGCTTAATGACAATGAATATTTTGTTTTGGGAGATAATCGGAATTACAGTTATGATTCCAGAAGCTGGGGGAAATTAGATAAAAAATTTATTATCGGCATTGCCCGGCTTCGCCTGTTGCCGATTAATAAAGTGCAGGCCTTTAGTTATTAGGATATGAATAAAAAAATTCAAAATTTACAATCTCCAAAAGGGATACATGATATTCTGCCGCAAGAGGAGATTTGGTGGGATAAAGTAAGGAAAGAAGTGGATTATATTTCCGATTATTATAATTTTACCCGCATTGACACGGCGCTTCTGGAGCGGGCGGAAGTTTTTGAAAAATCTCTCGGAGCGACTACTGATATAGTGGAAAAAGAAATGTATGTTTTTAGAAGCCGTTCCGGCGATCGGATGGCGCTTCGGCCGGAAGCGACCGCTTCCATTGTCCGTTCTTATGTACAGCATGGCTT
>Ga0209515_10006863_pt1 | contig 13972 bp, 12 predicted proteins | sample Subgroupgradi54m_FD_187454 | JGI IMG/M metagenome (GOLD analysis project Ga0209515, IMG submission 187454) | Subsurface groundwater microbial communities from S. Glens Falls, New York, USA - GMW60B uncontaminated upgradient, 5.4 m (SPAdes)... ...
CTGAAGTAATCGTTCTGCTTCATGGCTTTTTAATTCCTCTCATTGACATACATAGGTGTTCTGCTTCAAGTACTACTGCTACACCAACAGGATTTAATTTGTTTACAATTGCATTTGCAATTTCCGTACTCATTCTTTCTTGTAATTGTGGTTTCTTTGAAGCAGTTTCAACAACTCTTGCAAGTTTGCTCAAGCCAGTAATAACTCCATTTCTTGGAAGATATGCAACATGAGCAACACCAAAAAATGGCACCAAATGATGTTCGCAAACACTGTAAAAATAGATGTCTCTGACAAGGATAATTTCATCGTGATCTTCTGTATAGGTAATAGTTATTTCATCTTTAGGATCTTTATTTATTCCTGAAAATATTTCCTCATACATTCTTGCAACACGGCTGGGTGTCATAAGAAGACCTGTTCTGTTTTTATTTTCGCCAATTGCTTCAAGAATATTCCAGACAGATTGTTCTATTCGTTCCTTGTTAATGGAAGTGGTTTTGTTATCATTTGTGTTTTCTTTAGTATTGTTCATGTTTCTAATTAGGATTTAGATTTTATCATTTCTATAGTTAATTCTGGAATTATTTGCTCCTTTAAGTCAGAAGGTTAATTGTAAATTTAATCATTTATTTCTTTTCTAAGGTGTTTATTGGGGTAAAATATATTAAAACGAGTTATTTCTTATGCAAAGAGTCTTATCAGTATTAGTTGAAAATGAATCTGGGGTATTGACCAGGATTGCAGGGCTTTTTTCCCGAAGAGGATTTAATATTGAATCCTTAACGGTTGGTCCTACTGAAAACCCTTGCTATGCAAGGATGACTATTACAGTTAATGCAAGCAACTTTGCTGTTGAGCAAATTACAAAGCAACTCCATAAACTAATTAACGTTATTAAAATTACGGATCTTACTGAAACTACATTTGTAGATCGAGAACTGGCACTTATAAAAGTTTCATCTACAATAACTAGCAGATCAGAAATTATTCAAATTGCTGATTTATTTAGAAGTCGAATTGTTGATGTATCAGAAGAGATTTTAATTGTAGAGGTTACCGGAGATCAAGGCAAAATAAATGCAATTGTTCATTTGTTAAATAAATTTGGAATTAAAGAAATTGCAAGAACAGGGCGTGTGGCGCTCTCCCGTGGTGTAAAAGTTGATGAGTCTTTAACCCATCAAAGGGTACCCCTAAGAATGGTGACCTCCAGTTAAGCTTTCAGAGAAATAGCTTAAGTTCTTTAACATCTTTCAGAGCAAATTTAAGCCGTTCTTAATATGCTTATGTTTAAGTATTTAAGTTACTGCCTAGCTAGGCTGACATTTTAGTTTTTGCGAGTCTTCGCAAAAATCAGTAGTAAATAAAAGAAGGCGTTATGGTTGATCAACTTGGAGCTAGAATAACAGATTTAAGTGATCCAGTAGAACCTTTGTCTCAACCAGAGCAAAGAAATAGAAGAGCTTCTAGAACTACAAATGATAGAGTAAATAATCCAAATGACAAAGATAACTTTGTACCTTCTGGTGATGATGGTCGACTTAACGGTGTTAAAGGAATGCTTGGTCAAGTTGGAAACATGTATGCTAGTGGAGTAGGAAATGCAAATCCAATCTTTCGTTTTTCAATTGCTGATGCTGCTATAGGACTTTTAAATTCAGCAGCCTCTCTTATTCAAGGCGCTTTGCAGGATGAAACTATAAAAAATTCACCTTTAAAAAGTATTGCATCTACTTTAAATGCAGTGGTGAACACTTTGCTTGGTTTGATAAAAGGATTCTCTTCTGAACATCTAGAAACTATAAAAGGTAATAGAAGAATAGCTCAAAGCTTTAATGATTTAGGTAAGCCTGCTGGTTAACCAATTCTTAAAACTCTTTTTCATTTATTTACTTTAGGGATATCCTACAATCCTTAACTTTCCTGTAACTTATATCTGTTTTACTCTGCCATATTGTCGATAACTGTCTTTGTATATGCTTTTGAGGAAATAAAAAATGTCAGAGGGAATTAATTCAATTCAAAGTGATAAAAATATGAGCAATGTTCTGACCACAGAAAGTGCTCAGGATAAACTTGAAGGAAATTCAAAACGTAAAATTGCAGATGCTCTACTAATGGAAAGCAATAAGTTTTCAGAGAATTCAAATAAGCAAGCTCAAAAAGCACAAGAATATTTACAGGCAGCAGATGCTATGGAGAAAGCTGCAAATGCAGTAAGAGCAAGAGCTGACCAAATGAGAAAAGGACAAATCAAAGAAGAAGAAAAAACCAAAAAAGTTGTAGAGGTTCCAGGCTCTGGCGTTCAAGTACCTATACCTAAAGATGCTACCCCAGAGATGCTTGAAAAAATGGCTGACTCTTTTGAAAAGAAAGCAAAAGAAAATAGAAGAATGGCAGACGATTTATTGAAGGAATCAGAAAGTTCAAAACGAATGGCAAATCAATTGCAGGAGCAAGTGGAGTTAATTTCAAGAAAAGATACAAATGTTTCTGATTTTCAGGCAAAGTCAATGCAAGCTCATAATGAAGGATTAAATATGGTTTTTAAAAAGCTTGGTGTATACAAGCTTGATGCTGAGTATAAGCAACAGGTCGCATACTCTCAGCAAAAAGAAGCAGACAAGATGCAAAGAGGAATTTAATAAAAGGAGAAAGACTATGTTCATATTAGATGCAGGAACTGGAAGCGCAGCATTAAACAAGGCTTTAACAAATGCAGCCTCGGCTAGCATGGGAGGTTCTCCAATTGGAGAGAAATTAGATAGTCCTCTTACTGATATTGGTAAAGCTGCTACGAATGCTGATGATTCAGTTAGCCGTATGAGAGGTGGAAGTCCTGCTCCTGCTGCAAATAATTCTGGAACTGCAGGTGGAGCAGATAAAAGTGCAAAGGCTAATGAGAAAAGATCTGCTGGTCAAGGAAAAAAAGCTGAAGCAGAGTCTTTGGGAGAACAATCTCAAGGTAAGAAAACTCAAGCTGATACAAAAGGTCAAAAAGCTCAAGAAGAAACAGGTCAATCACAACAAAAAGCTAATGCTGCTAAGCAAACAAAAGGTGAAGCTGGCAGTGCAAGACAAAAAGCCCAAGGAGAGGGACAACAAGCTACTGAAAAGAAAGCTGAGTCTCAAACAAAGCTTACAGAAGGTGAAGGTAAAAAAGAAGCAGCTGGCCAAAAGAAAACTCAGGGTCAAACTGAGAGTTCACAAGGTGAACAAAAATTAACACAAGGACAAGGTGATAAATCTGCTGCTGATGCTATGCCTGAGGAAATTGAGGAAGGTACAGATGAAAATGGTTCTCCTATTATGGCACCAAATCCAGATAAGCCACCTGCAGAGGCAAAAGCTGATGGTGAGATTCAAGATGGAACACAAACAAAGCAAACAGGTGATGAAGAAATTCAACAAGGTGATGAAGAGGAAACTGAAGCTGACCAGATAGTCCAAGATGGTAAAACTATTGAACAAGAAGGTGATGACTTACAAGCTGAGGAAGAAGATGATGATACGCATGCTACTCAACTAGATACTAAAGCAGCTAGTGAAGATGAAGAGGCAGCTCAAATAGGTGTATCAGCAAATCAGGATAATACAGATGCTCAGAACCTGGGTTCAGAAGCTGACCAATTAAATACACAAGCAACAGGGAAGAATCAAGAAGCTGCTGCTGATTTTGAAGATGCTGATGCATTAGATGCAGAAGCTAATAATGAAGCAGGAAAAGGTGCTCAAGGTCCTACAGGAGAGAAAGGTCCCGAGAGTCCTACAGGAAATGTTGATGATCCAAAAAATGCTGAAAACAGTAATAATCCAGAAAATGCCAATAATGGTAATAATTCTGGAGAAGATCGCAACAACCCTGCACGTCTAAATGATTTGCAAGATGGAATGCTCCCAATAGGGAGGGGGTTTATACCTACAGCTATGGACGGAAAGACAGGTGAAACCTTTGCAGTAGATAAGGATGGAAATTCATATTATACACGACCTGGGCAGGATAATTTTAATTTAGAAGATGTACAAAGAGGGCAACAAGTTTTTAATGCTATGAGTGCGATTAAAAATGTAGATGCTGGTGATGCTGTACAGAAAGAGATAGATAATGGTGAGGGTTCCGCAGATTCTAATAAAAATGCAAAAGTAGCTAATGCTGCTACAACAGCCCAACCAGGAGGAGCTGCTACTGCTACTGTTGCTGCTGCAAGAGCTGCTGGACTTACTGATGAAGAGGCTCAACCACTTATTAGAGCAGCACAAGCTCAAGATGAAGCAGACCGAGCTGCTGGCAAAGTACCACCTCCTGCAGCTAATCCTGCTGGTGCTGCTAATCCAGCTAATAATGGTGCCGCTAATCCAGCTAATAATGGTGGTATAGCACCTGGCAAAGGAGCTCAACAACCACAAGGAGCTCAACAACCACAAGGAGCTCAACAACCACAAGGATCAAGTAATCCACAAGGATCAAGTAATCCACAAGGTGGTAAAGGCTCAGGAAGTCAAGGTAGTCCAAGCGGTGGCGGTAATAATGGCGCAAGCGGTAGTGCAGATGGATCAGCCTCTGGATATCTTGCAGCAGCAAAAGCACTTCTTAGTGCTATTGGACGTTTAACTGCAGTAATGTCGCTAAATGCAAATCCAATTGTACAAATTGCTAAAAACCTTACTAATAAAGGGTTATCAGAGCAAGCAACTGCATATCTTGAAGCTGCATCTGTTGATTCTACTCTTCAAGGTTCAACAACAAATCAGGATATAATCTTGACAAAAGCACAAGCAAATACTATCCATGGTGATTCTGAAACAAACATAGCATACTGGAAAGAAGCCTTGAACGAAAACAAACAACTTAGCAAACAAACTCAAGACTTAGCTAAGATGGCATAGTCTAACGACTTGTAGAAAATTGATATTTCCTCGTTGTCATTCCCGCAAAAGCGGGAATCCAGTTAAAAAATTAGTGTTCTTTTCCTGGATTCCCAATCAAGTTGGGAATGACATTGAATTATTCACATCTTGTTAGAGAATTAGATATCAGAGAAAAAGAGGACAAAATTTTGTCCTCTTTTTTTTGTTTTTGAAATCATTTAACTTGATTTTAATCAAACAATTTTTCACCCATTCAAATTACTCTTCTTTTCTTTGTTTTTAAACTTTTCATAACTTTAATCTGATTAATTATCCCTAACTAGCAAGCACTAGTAGAGGAAAACTACATTTTGTTTTTTTATATGAAAAGATAAAAAATAAATGCAACATTTAGGCCCAATTAGATCAAAAGGAAATGCTTCAGGTGATAGCCTGCAATCATCAAAGATTTCTGCTGCTTCCCCTAACAAATCAAATGTTAGTCAAAATTTTTCTGTGTTAGCAGAACAATTAAGCCGTATAAGAGCACAACAAAATCCTGTACAAAATAATATAAATACAGCCAATTCCCAATCTGCACAGCTAGCAAAGTCAAATACTAATGAAATGAACTTTGCGAGAAATTCTAAGAGTGATGAAAGAAGTCTTCAAAGATTACATTTTGAATCAAATATTGATGCGGATAATTTAGTGATGGAATCAAAAATTCTTAAATCACGCGCTGAAGATAGTGATTCTCCAAGTGAAGCCTTGGCTTTAAAAAATGAATCAAAAAGTAAGCTTGATGAGTCAAAAGAAAAAAGAAAAGAAGCAGAGCAAGCATTAATTGATTCAGAGAATGCAAAAAGAGATTCAAATAGACATTTAAGTGCACAATCAAATATTCAGGATCAACTTGGACAAGCAAAGATGGCAGCTTCGTCAAGCACTGCAAATGGTAAAGAAATAGATCAACAGATATCTGCTTTAAATGTTAGAGCATTGAGTTCACCACAAAGCCCTGTTCTTGGTGGAGTTTCAAGTAATGGTGGAGGCGGTACTTCAGGTGCTAGAAATTGGGGAGTAGCATCAAATAGTGGAGCAGTACCAAATAGCGGGTTTTCAAACTCGTCTTATGCAGCATCTTCTGGTGGAGGTTCATCAGCTAAACTTGGAGGAGTTAGTAGTGCTAGTGGTTCTTCAAGTGGACCTACCCTAAGTGGATTAAATAATGGTTCGCCTCAGTTTGACAATGGACAAACAACATCCGGATATACAGCAGGCATTATAAATGCTTCAGGTCCATCAGCTGGATACATATGGGCAGCAATGAGTCTTTTAAATTCAATCGGTCAGCAAATGAAGGCAAATAGTACCAACCCAAATTCTTCTGCAAATCCTGTAAAGCAAATTTCCTTAAATTTAAATAACAAATCTTTGTCTGAGCAAGCAACTGCATATCTTGAGGCAGCAACAGTTGATACTGCTTTAAATGGTACTCAAACAAATCAACAAATAATCTTTTTGAAAGCACAATCAAATACAGTTCATGGTGAAGCTGAAACAAACGTTGCTTATTGGAAAGAAGTATTAAATGAAAACAAACAATTAGAAAAACAAACTCATGATTTAGCTAAACGTGCCTAATTGTAATTTTTTCTTAGGATGTGTATAGTTTTTACGTGTGATGTCATTGCGGGGAGCGGAGCGACGAAGCAATCTACTCTCGTGATGCGTTAATAGATTGCTTTGTCAGAGCTAAAGCCCTTCCTCGCAATGACGTGCTTAGTTTACTCATCTTGCTAGGTATAAGTTATAATAACAAAGTTGCAAAAAATCGATTTGAGAAATCTGTCTTATGGAAGCTGTTACAAAACTAACCAAACAACCTTTTATTTGGCTTGTTGAATTGGGAATTACTTTTAAAACATTTATAACTGCATTGTTTTATATTCTTACTGCTAAATTCTCAAAAAAAGAGTTTATTATCCAAGCAAGTAAATTTGGTTTTGATACATTGCCAGTAGTTGCTGTTGTTAGTTTTTTTATTGGTTTAGCATTAACACTACAAATATCAAAGCAGTTAGTTGGTATAGGAACTACAAGCTCTCTTGGTACTTCAGTTGCTGTTTCAATTGTCAGAGAAATTGGTCCTGTTGTCGCTGGGGTAATGATTGCAGCAAGGATTGGTGGAGCTATGGCTGCAGAGATTGCAACTATGACCGTAACTGAACAGGTTGATGCTTTGAAAATAATGAATCTGAGCCCACTTAATTTTTTAGTAGCACCTAGGCTTTTAGCATCGCTTATTATGACACCATTGTTAACAGTGTTTGCTATTTATGTTGGTAGTTTTGGCGGAATGTTAATTGCTATTATTTATGTTCAGATGGATGCATGCATGTTCTTTGATTCCTTTAGACTTGTTGTAGGAAATAGAGATATCCTAATTGCTTTATTTAAAGCATTTGTAAACGGTGCATTGGTTGCCACTTTAAGTTGTACTTTTGGCTTAGAAACAGCTGGTGGTGCAGCAGGTGTTGGACAAACCACAACAAAATCTGTCGTCTGGGCAATGCTTGGTATTTTTCTTTTTAATTTTTTAATTACAAATAGTGTTTATTCGGTCGGGAAAGTTCTTGATCCGGCATTTATAAAATAAGTCTTGAGGAGCTAGAGGTTTAGTTGAAATTAATTGAAGTAAAAAATCTAAGCAAATCATTTGACAGCCTAAAAGTTCTAGAAAATATTTCTTTAACTGTCAACTCTGGTGAAAGTATTGCACTGGTTGGTCCTTCGGGAGTTGGTAAGTCAACTCTTCTTAGAATCATTTCTGGGCTTGATAAGTCTGATTCAGGAACAGTAAATCTTTTTACGAAAAAAATTGCAATGGTTTTTCAATATAGCGCATTATTAAACTCCTATACTGTAGGAGAAAATATTGCATTGGCACTCCATGACAGAAAGATTTCAAGTCTAGAAAAGAAGAATATAGTTCTTCAAAAATTAAAGCTTGTTGGGTTGGAAAAATATGTAAACCATTTTCCAGATCAATTATCTGGTGGACAAAAAAAAAGAGTTAGCTTTGCAAGAGCAGTAGCAAATGATCCCGAAGTAATTCTTTATGATGAACCTACCTCTGGACTTGATCCAATATTAAGTACTTTAATTGAGGATTATATTAATAAACTTTCTGCTCAATTCAAGGTCGCAAGTATCATAGTTACGCATCAACTGTCTACAATAAAAAGAACAGCGCAGAAAGTTGTCATGTTATACGATGGGAAATTGGTTTGGGAAGGATTACCAGTAGACTTTATAAACTCTGAAAATCCATATGTAAAACAATTTGTAAGTGCAGATGTAAAAGGACCTATTATGGTTGGCTTGTTAGAATAGTGATTTGTTATGAAATATGCTAATGAAATGAAGATTGGTGCTTTTGTGTTGAGTGGTCTCTTCTTACTGCTTTTTGGATGGGCCTATCTTAGAGAATTTGCTATGCAAGTTCAGCATAATTTTTCAATTGTTTATGATGATGTTTCTGGTTTAAATAAAGGAGCTTTTGTCAGGATAAATGGACTAAGAGTTGGAAGAGTCGACAATTTAACACTTGATATTAAACAAAATAAAGTAATTGTTGAAGTTAGGATTCAAATCCCCGGCATTAGTATTCCAAAAGACTCAATGATGTATATAAGAACCAGTGGTTATGTTGGTGACAAATATCTTGATATTGCTTTGGGCATGTCAAATGATTTTATAAATGATGGAGATATTGTAAATGGTGAACCTGTATCCGATCCATTTCAATCACTTGAAGTTGTAAGTAAGATTTTAAATTCTTTAGATCCCAAACTTGTTGGAAATAGCATTCAGGACTTTAGCACGGGAGCTGCAAGCCTTGTTAAAAAAGCTGATGGAGTAATTGAAAGCACAGATAAAGTAGTTATGAGTCTTCCACAGGGAGAAGATTTAAAATTGTTAGTTGAAAAAGCTCATGATACTGTAGCCCAGCTAAATCATGCTATTGATAGTGCTCAGACATTTGCTACAAATACTGATGCTCAAAACAATTTATCTATGCTTCTTTCTCAAGCCAGTGTTGTATCCTCCGATTTAAATCAAACACTAAAGAATGCATCTTCTTTAGCAAACAATAAAGCTGCATTTGAAAATGCAAATTCGCTTTTACTTCGAGCTAATAAAATCATTGAGCAATTAGATGAACTTAGAGCTGATCCTCTAATTCAAAACGATCTTAGAGAAACATTAAATAATGCAAATGAGGCTGCAAAGAAAATTTCTGTAACCAGCGATGAGGTCTCAAATGCTTTAAAAAGTAAGTTTCTTTTACCAAGACTTTTTTTTGGAAAAGTGTCGCCTTCAAAAAGAGGCAATCAAAACATAGATAAGAAGGAGGATTAATTTATTGTAGAAAACACTATTAATAGTGTTTTCTACAGAAAGCATAAGATACAAATGGACAGGTGTCCGAGTGGTTTAAGGAGGTAGTCTTGAAAACTACTGATGCCGTAAGGTATCCGGGGGTTCGAATCCCTCCCTGTCCGAGTTTTTATACTGCTGTTTCCCACTAATGCTCCTACCTTTTAGACGCAATGGTCGCTCTCTCACAGAGCTTTTTAGTGAATGAATAAAACAAAAAGATTGTTTTCATATTCATAGATTTATTATTTTAAACCCTCCTTACATTCTCCTTACTGTAAAGAAAATTTAAAAATTTATTTTTTAGAGTCAATAAAAAAAAATTGATTGCTTTTTAATATTGATATTTAAATTTTATTTTTAATATTTTTTATGTTCTTGTATTATATAAAAACTATAAATTCCCAAATACCGCATACTTTAAGTAACTACTTTCGTTCTTTTCTTTCAATTTTCACTCCTGCTGCTGCTTCAGCAATTTCTTCTACAACTCAAAAACATGATCAATACTTATCTGACGATTTACAAAAATCTTCCAACACTTTACCTAATCCTCAAAAACCACCAACAAAATCACTATGCAATTCTGTTTGGGGGGCTGTACGTAGTACTGGCGTTGTTCTTGTTGCTATTATTGTTACCAGTGCATTAATGACTGGTGGAATAGGCATAGCTGGTATAGCACTTGCTATTGGAACCGGCATTCTTGCTGGCACAGCTTTTGGTGCCTTTACAAATGCCATGACTTGCATGGCTACTGGTGATTGGTCTGAATTTGGTTCTAAAACTTTTGATGATTTTAAAGCTTCATGTATAGGAGCTATTAGCACTGCAGCTGGTTGTGGGGTTGGGCGATTAGTTATTGGTAGTGGAAAAACTGCTGCTCAAGCTTCTATTAATAGACGTTTATGCAGTAACATTGCCAATGGAATAACCAACTCCACCGTTTCTACTTCTGCCAATACATGCCTAGCATATAAAAAAGCTAGAGAAAATTTTAAAGAATATCTTAAGCAAAATAATCTTGAAAATTGTAGCAATGAAGAAAAAGTTAAACTATATCAGGATTTTTTACAGCGAAATGGACTTGGGACAAGAAATGTAGCAAAGACATTTGGATTTGCAATTCTAACAAGTGCTATTGGTAGAAAAGTAGGTACTAGATTTCAAATTGCACGAGATGCTAAAGCTGTTCTAAATGAAGGGATGAAAACATCTAACTTACAAGCCGTGAAATCTATTCTTGTAGAAAATACAGTGCTGACAGGAATTGGTTTAAGTAGTGGAGTAATTGAACATGGGAACAACTTCACATTTGAAGACAAAGTAAGTACTGTTTTTGGTAATTATGCTGGTGGTATGACCAGTCATATTTCTTCTAATTATATTCAACCTAAGATTCAAACAAGAATTACAAAAAAATAAACAAGCTATTTATGTCTCAGGACAAGTATCTAAAACTCCAACAACTTTTCCTGCTATAAAACTATCTCTTTGTTGTTTTAATAATTCTGGCGAAGTCAGTTTTCCATAATATTCTGCATCCAATCTATTAACAGGGCACATTTCAAGAAACCCAATAGTTCTTACAGAACCAGGCTCTAATTCAACTTTCATATTTGAATGTGCAGTAGCACCATCATGAATAACTAGCAGAGTATCTGAATTAGTCGGAGGCAATTCAATGCTTGGAACTTGGTCCCACAATGCTCGCTTTAAATAAAAGTCATGATACGAATCTTCTACAAAAAATTCAGGAGTTTTCTTCACTTCAGAACCTTCTAATAGATACAAAGTCAGACCCCCACTACTTTCCACGCCTTTTGTATTTGAACCATAACTGAGACAAAACATCGAACCATAAAATGTACGCCCATGACAATGAGTAGCAGTTTTTCTTGTTACATTATAAATCTCAGCGTTAGTCAAAAATTGTACTCCTGGCTCTTCTCCAAGAAACTCTGGTTCCATTTCTAAGATGTGCTCTGTAAACTTAGGAATGGAAAAATATTGTAATGCTCTTGTTGCTTTATCAAGATCATCAGCATCCAGACAGTTATCAGCAGATTCTTTAATAGCCTGTGGCACATTTACTACTCTGAGCACATGTGCATCTCTAAACACTGGAAATTTATCTTTAAGTACATCTTTTCTAATGGAAGGATAATCTCTTCCATCAACTTTTACTGTTTCAATATCTTTTCTATCTAACCGGATTTCAGCTTGTTGGACCTTGCCAAGCCACGGTGAATTATTAACTCTCATTAAGTGTTTATTTTAATACACTGAAACCCTAAGATAAATCTGTATTTAAAAATTGATATATCAAAACTAAACTACTTAGCTTCTTTTATCCAAAGATCTGCGACTTTTGTATCATGAATATCATTTCTATTATTTATCTTAAGCTCTTTCAAGTCACTTTTTACATTTCTCTTCATAATAGAGACAAAGCGCTTTAGTGCCTCTTTTTCAGCATGTGAAATGTTATTTAAGCTATTAAGTCTTATCTGGGCAGCTGCAATAGAATATAAATTCATTGCAATATCAGACATTCTTATTAATTCAAGCTGTCTTAAAACCATATTGTTTCCATATTTCAATCCAAGTGCTGCTGTTTTTAGTGAAAGTATTTTAGTGTGAAATTGTAGCCATAATGTGTCCATTAAATTCAAATTTCCAGATTCAAATTTCAACATGCCAGCAATGAGCCTGAAATTTGCAGGAATAAAAAGTCCAAAGAAATCAGGGGTAAATTTCCTTTTCTTCTTTGTCCCATCATCGCTGCTCTTTTTACCAAACAAAACAAACGGTTTTATTAAAGAAAATAAATGCCTGCCAATTGTATCTGCATCATTCTTAACTGCCTGAACACCAACCCCAGTCACAAGCTGTTTCATAGCCTCATTTACACCCTCTACAACAATTCCAATCCAGGCATCTCTAAATGACAGTTCCATACCGCCTGAATGTCCTCTCATTGTGCCAGTTCCACCCCAAATGCGCATAGCAAGGTTTGCTACTTCCCAGTTTCCTTCAGTAGCAAGTATTTTTATTGCTGCACATTCAGCAATAATATTCATTCTGTCGCCATGTTCTTCTATAAGTGCTGTAGTCATATCTGAAACTGCATTTAATGCACTTACATTTACAGCCATCTTTGAAATATATCTTTTTATCTGAGGAAGATCTGACTGCTTGCCACCAAAGACTTCAAACATTTCTCTTTTTGTTGCATGCTCTAATGCTGTTCCAAAAATATACCTGGCTGCTTCTGCTGAAGATGCTCCAAAGCCTGCCCTGCCTTTATTTAACCCATTAAAAATAACCTTTGAGCCACCTTCAACTCCACCTAAAACAGCATCAACAGGAACTTTGAAGTTTTCAAAAGTAATATGAGCCTGATTACTTCCTCTAATCATCATAAGATCAAGCGGAGAAGACATCCTCATTCCACTTTTTATAAGCTCTTCACGGTGTTTTGTAATCTGTTCAACATTGTCTGTTATTCGAAAAGGTAATTCTACAATAAAAACAGTTGGTTTCATCTCCTGAACTTTTTGTCCTTTTCCAAGATCAGTTTTAGCCATCATATACATTAGTCCTGATCTATGAATATTGGTTATATAAATTTTTTCTCCGTTAATAATCCAGGTTCTTCCATCTTCAGAAAGTTTGGCTACACATTTCATTTTCCCAATTGCATCTGTTCCCGATGTAGGTTCAGTTAAACCAAAAGCTACCAGATAATTACCAGCAGCAATTTCCTTAAAGTATTTAGTTTTCTGTTCTTCTGTTCCATACATAATGAGTGGAGCAGAACCAATAGTATTGTGTGCGCTAATAATTGCCAGTAATGTACCAGATATATGAGCAAGTGTTTTTAAAACTAAATCATATTCTTTTTGTGAAAACCCTAACCCACCATATTTTTTAGGGACTTTTATCTTAAACAGACCTATGTCACTCATTCTTTTTAAGACATCAGGTGGAACATAAGCTGCTTGATCAATTTCAAAAGGATTTAAAATCTGAGTGGAAAGATCTCCTGAAGATAATTTAAGCTCGCTAAGCCAACCTTGGAGATATCTATCAGGTTTTGCTAGTTTTTCTTTAACTTGAGATTCATATTGATCAATTCTTTTTTTATTCTCCTCATATTCATTTAATGCTGTTTGCTTATATTTAATTTCTGAAGAATCCGTTCCATATCCTTTTATAAGAAAATCAAGGCTTGCCATATTCCTTCTAAGTGCTATTTTAATCAGTTCACAATATGCTTCTATTTTATATTTTTGCTCTCCTTCAAACTCAAGCTTTAAAGATGAAAGAAGATTTAACGGCAAACAACCTCTAAAAATTTTATGAAAAACTCCTTCTGAGTGACTTTTATCACCAACCATATCCTGGCTTTCATTAAGAACTTTTTTTATTTCATCCTTTGAAGTACTTAGATTTTTTTCTATCATTGTTTTACTCATATACATTCCTAAATAATTCACCTAATCATTTACACTGGTATTGTACCCTTATTAACAGATCAATCTATCAGCCTAAAGACTAATTATCTGAACTATATATATCTAAAGCCATCTCAAGGAACCTATCTACTAATTTCTTGAGATAATTATTGCTAAACGACGCAATTTAAAGCTCTTTAACGGGACAAACTTTT
>Ga0209515_10006864_pt1 | contig 13972 bp, 13 predicted proteins | sample Subgroupgradi54m_FD_187454 | JGI IMG/M metagenome (GOLD analysis project Ga0209515, IMG submission 187454) | Subsurface groundwater microbial communities from S. Glens Falls, New York, USA - GMW60B uncontaminated upgradient, 5.4 m (SPAdes)... ...
CGGGGTCGTGTCGGGCGGGGTCGTGTCGGGCGTGTCGGGAGGGGGTGAGGGTGGGGTCGGCGTTGCGAGGAGGGTGTCGGCGTGCTTGAGCAGACTGTCGGCGCCGGGCTCGACTTGGTCGCGCTCGTCGCCGTCGAGGGAGTGGAGCTTGGAGCGCAGCTCGGTGGCGTCGCGGCGAACGGCACTGCGGTTGTCGTCGGCGAGCGAGTCGCGGAGGTTGTCTTGGGCTGCGCGGGTGTCGAGGAGGGTGGGCGAGTCGACGGGCAGGCCGAGGTCGTGAGCGAGGGCTCGTGCCGGGCGGGGCAGCGTTCCGGTCGCGGCTGCGGCGGCGGTCCCGGCACTCACGACGAGGCCACCCGCGACGAGAACCGGCACCGAACGTTGCATCAAACGTCGGCGGAGCCGCGGGATCCGGGTGGGCGCGGCGGTCGAGTGTTCGGCCACCGCCCGGCGGAGCGCGACGACTCGCAAGGGGGACGGCTCGGGCTGTTCCACCAGCAGTGCCTGTCCGAGCAGCTCGAGAAGGCGCTCGTCGTCGGTTCTCATGCGGCTGGTTCCTGGAGGAGACGGCGGAGCCGGTCGAGGGCACGGGACTGGGCCGTGCGAACGGCACCCGGCCGTTTGCCGAGCACGATGGCGGCCTCGTCGGCGGAGAGGCCCGCGATGACACGGAGCTCGAGGACCTCTCGATCGCTGGACGTGAGTCGCGCGAAAGCCGCCCGAACGAGACCGAGCTCGTCTTGACGTACCAGCCCCTCGAGCGGGCCTGGATCGTCACTTGCGCGCTCGGGAGGCTCCGAGACAAATCGGCGCGCGCGCTGTGCGTCGGCGACGACGTGGCGGTGGATCCCGAACAGCCAGCCGGTGAAATCGACGCCCTGGCATCTGAAGCGGGCGATGCTCTTGATGGCCCGGGCCATGGTCTCGCTCACCGCGTCTTCGGCCTGCACGTCATCGAGACGACGACGCGCGTACGCCAACAGGCTCGGATGGGCACGTCGGTAGAGGACCTCCCACGCGTCGGCGTCGCCCTCCCTGGCCTCCTCGACCAGCTCGTCAAGCTGCCGGCCCGCGAGCTCGACCTGCGCGCTTCGACGGGACCACGCCACGGCCATCCCACGCGTATCGACGGCGCCTCCCCGACCCTTGAGGCGCCCACCGCCGGCGCGCCCGCTCATCACACGGTCACCACGACGCAATGGCCCAAGACACCCCCGGCCGGGCCTCGCCCGCACCCGCCGGGCCCGACAGCTCGCCCCGCGACCGGGAGGCTCCCGCAGGGCCAGAGAGCCCAGAACCGGTCCCAGGGCGGTCGCACCACCCGAGCCCGTTCCTGAACAAGACCCGAACCGGACAGGAGGCCCCCACACACCATCCATCTCTGGAATCCCAACTCGTCCGCTACCGCCGGCGCGGCAGCAACTCGCGCGCCACGGGCTTGCGCCGCGGCGGCCTTCGCGCGGCCGATGACCCCGACCTGAGCGCCACCATGCCGGGCCTGGCCGTCGCTGCCTCCGCACTGACCGTCCCCAAACCCATCAGGATGAGTACTGCAGTGGGCAAGCCAGCCAACCGCCAAGACAACTCTTGCATGGTCGGGCGTTCCTTCCGTTCGGATGGGGTTCTGCTCACCACGGATATCGGGCACCGTCAGCGTTCGTTACAGTCCGCCCGCCCATCGATGCGCAGCGACGCCTGGCTGAGCCTGGATCCACCGATTTCTCGGTGGGCTTGGGCGATGAGGCGGGGTTGAGTGGTCGTCGTGGTGGTCGGGGCGCGTGGGGAGCTGCCGATCGTGGGCCCCTGGTCGTGGTGTGCGATGCGCTGCGTTCGCTTTCGGGGCGTGGTTCACCCTGGGCATGGCCGCTGATGTGGGCGCGCGTGGGACGTGTCAGGCGCGGAGGGGGATGACGCGGACACGCTCGAGTGCGCGGAGGAACTCGTGGGCCCAGGGCCAGCGGGCAGGGAAGACCAGATGCTCGCGGCGAGCGCGGCGGGTGAGCCGGCCGGGCATGGTGAGGTAGCGGACCGCGAGCTCGATGACGGCGTGGCGGTGGTGGTCCGCCTCGATGTCGAGGAGGTCACCCGCCCGGTTGGTGATGAACGCGTGGTGGCGCCAGTCCGGCCAGAGGCTGGCCTGGTCGCTGATAGGCCCCCCACCGTCACGCCGACCCAGCGCCGTCTCCGAGAAGCGGTCGAGCTGGCGGACATGCCCGAACGTGAAGCCGCGCAGGAACGTCCCGCACGTCGACGGTGCCATCACCCGATGGCCCAACACCGCCTCGGTCGACCCGGCACGCAACACGTCCACGTCGTCGATGCAGTCCGCGCCGGCCGCGATCGCGTGCACCAGCGTCATCACCTTGCGGCCCGGACGCGACGCGCCCGGGGCCTCACCCAAATCGATGAGCGCGTCGGCGGTCGCCTCAAGACCCAGATGCGCCGCGAGCGTCGCCGGCAACACAAGCCCCGCGTCGGCCACCAAACGCTCGTCGTCGAAGGTCACGACAAGCCGATCCAACTTGCGCGATGATCACATCACGAAGGTGCCCTCCTGAAGGGGACGATGGTTGGCTTCCCAACCTCCATCCTCCCCGTTCAGAGGGCACTCTTCGCGGATACGCGCCTGTCACTCACGGCCGCGGAACGGTGGATCCAGGCTGAGTCCGGTGCCAGCCGAGCAGCCAGTCCGGCTCAACCAAATGCCCTGGCGGCGCCCGGCGCCGCCTCCCGTGGAGCTGCGGGGAATCGAACCCCGGTCACGACAGAGGCGCGCTTGCTGCTGTGTCCCTGTCGCACGAACCACTTCCAGCCCCACACCTACATCGCCGAGCGCATCGATTTGTTACCGCGCATCTCGCCGAGCGTTCCGGCGGTTCGCTCATCGCCGGTCGCCTCTTGGTGCAAGGGGTGACCCGCGGCTCGCAAGAGCCGACGCGGTCGAGCACCGGGCGAAGATCGCGTGTAACGCGGCGTGACCTTGTTCGATATACGGGCACCAACCGCTCAGTGTGCGTTCTCGGAGCTCACCGAGCGCACCTCGGCACCGCTCGAGCAGGGATGGATCGTGCAGCGGCACGATCGATCAACGATAGGGGTAACCATATGACCGCAACTGCACTGAGAGTCGTCGAGCCCCACGGCAGCACTGGTCGGGTGTCCGACTCGCTGCGGACCGATGAGCGGCTGCAGATCGTCCATGTGGAGCCGTCACCGGAGGAGCTCGTGGCCCGCTGGGGTCGTTGTTCGGTGAGTCCACACCTGGTCGGCCCCGACCGGAACGTGCTGCGCCTCTCGGGCGGCGGGGTCGCGGGCTATGTGCGCGTCGGCCGGTGGGCGGTCTTGCCGACCGGTCCCGCGGCGCCCCCGGGGGTCGAAGACCTCGCGCTCGACGACCTCATGGCCCAGCTGGACCGACGGCGCCACCGGGCGGTGTTCGTCGCCGTGCCCGATCCGGAACCATACGTGCGTCGCGGGATGCATGCGATCAAGATCGCCGAGGACGCGCGCGTCGAGCTAGCGGGCTTCTCGCTCGCCGGAAAGCGGCTCGCCAGCATCCGACACAGCGTCGCGTCCGCGCGTCGGGCCGGCCTGCGTGTCGTCGCGTGGTCGCCGGCAGTCGCGAGCGGCGTCGCCAAGGTCTCAGCCGTGTGGCTCTCGACCAAGCGGGGTGGCGAGATGGGCTGCACCCTCGGGCGGCTCGATCCCGAGGTCATGGACTCGTCTACGTGCCGGGTCGCGCTCGACACCGACGATCGTGTCGTGGGCTTCGTCACGTGGAGACCCTTCGATGACGGCTACGGCCGAGTTCTCGATCTGATGCGACGTCTCCCCGACGCGCCGAACCCCACGATGGACCTGCTGATCGCCGAGAGCCTGCGCGAGTTCGCTGCCACCGGGCTCTCGAGCGCCAGCCTCGCCGGGGTGCCCCTCGGTCGCGGCCGCTTCGCGGAGCGCATCTACCCGACGGTCTCGCTGCGCCGCTACAAGCAGAAGTTCGCGCCCTCGTGGGAGCCGCTCTGGCTGGCGGCCCCGTCGCGTACACGGCTTCTGGCCGCGCTCACCGCGGTGGCACGCGCCTATTGCCCCGGAGGTCTCGGGCGGGCCTTGCGGCACAATGCGTGAACGCGCCCGCGTCGCGTTGGATCAGCTGAGGCGGCGTTGCGTCCACCCCCCGGTGATCACCGCGAGCGCGGTGGGAGCCGTCCTCGGCACCGCGGGGCGCTTGCATGTGTTCGCGCACGAGCTGCCGGTCGCCACCGCCTACAAGTACGGCTTCAGCGCGAGGGCCCTCTCGATGGGGCACTGGGAGACCCTGCTCACGAGCCAGTTCCTCAGCCGCGACGCGTTCATGGCGATGTCGATCGCGTGCTCGCTCGTCCTGATGCTCGGGCTCTACGAAGCCATTGCCGGCGCTCGACGCGCGCTGGTCATCACTTTCGTCACCGCGGTGGTGGGGCCGCTCGCGGCCGCCGGCGGACTCGGGCTCGCATCCGTGCTCGGCAGCAGCTGGGCCGCTCGCACACTGTCGACCCTCGACTACGGGTCCTCGTCGGTCACCGCGGGTGCCGGTGGCGCGCTCGTCGCCGTGCTCGGTATACGCCGCGCGCGACAGCTCGCTGTGATCTGGGTGCTGGGCGGGCTTGTGGTGCACCACCAACTCGCCGACTGGGAGCACGTCGCCAGCTTCATCGCCGGCTACGGGCTCGGACGCATGCTCGGCGTCGCCGCCGGCACGACGCGGTCGAAGACGCGCGTCACCGACGCGCACCCGTGGGCCCTTGCAGGCCAGCGCGTCGCGATCGCTCCACTGCTCGCGCTCGGCCTCTGGGGGGGTTCGAGTGCCGCCGCCGGCGCCCTCCCCTTGAACATGGCGCGGCCCACGCCACCACCCGCCGCATCGAACGGCGGGTCGCGCCCCGCTGAGCCGTCAGCGGCACAGGTGATCGACACGGAGTACCCCACCCCGTCACTCGGCGGCACGCGCGGGATCTTCGTGATCCTTCCCGCTGGTTACGACCAGTCGCAGGCGCGCTACCCCGTGATCGAGCTCCTCCACGGCACCCCCGGCGGGCGCGGCGACATCATTGCCGGGCTCGACCCCATCACCGCCGCCGCTCAGCCTGGCGTGCCGCCCTTCATCGGCGTCGCGCCCGACGGTCACGGGACCGTCGTCTCCGACGGCGATTTCGCCGACACCTCACGTCAGCGACTCGGCGCCGCGCTCTCCGACGATCTGCGCCGCTGGGTGAACGCGCACTACCGCACCAACGGCCACTGGGGTGTCGCCGGGCTCTCCGCGGGCGGGTACGGCGCCGCGTATCTCGCGGCTCGCACACCGGGCACTTACGACGCCGTGTGCTCGCTCAGCGGCTACTTCACCGCCCGCGAACCCGCGTTCGCCGGCGAGAGCACACGCGCCCGCGAGGCTGCCTCGCCGCTGCTTCATGCCCGACCCGACGGTCCGCGCACCCTCCTCGTCGCCGGCACAAACGACCGCGACGCCATGCAGGAGGCACGCCGCTACCAAGCAGCCATGAATCAAGTCAGCCAACCAAATGACGCGCTCTTCGTGGCCGGAACCCACTCCTGGGAACTTTTCAAGCACGAACTCCCAGAATGCCTCCGTTACATCCTCGCCGCCCCGCCGACGAACCACGCGGCAAGCCCCGGCGCAACGCGCTGACGAGCACACCGTCCGCACCCGAGCACGGGCTCACGTCGTAGCGACGCGCACCAAGGACGCTGCCTCCGGCGGTGGCTATAGCCAACGTCCCGACTCCGACACGCGCAGGCGAGGTCACCGGGCGGTGCGTCGTGGTGTGCCCTAGGTGTAATGCACGGGCAGGCTTTTGACGCGGTCCATTGGTGACTTGACCTCAACTGCGGCGGCGAGTCGCGCGAAGCGGCCGACGAGGTTCCCGCGCCAGTCGTGCGACCGGGAGCACCTCAACACGATCCCGCGAGGATCCCGCGGGCATCCCGCGGACGCCCGTGTTTGTGGCCGTCCGCCGACGTTCGGACATTGGCTCTGACCAGCGATAACGTACATCGACGTCCGCGGAGGTACGGCTTCTGTGATCTTCGAGCAGTTCTACCTCGACTGCCTCTCGCACGCGTCGTACCTCGTCGGCGACGAGACGACCGGTCGCGCCGTGGTGGTCGATCCGCAGCGTGACGTGCGCGGCTATCTCACCGAGGCCGAGCAGCGGGGCCTCAGCATCGAGCGCGTGATCGAGACCCACGTACACGCCGACTTCCTCAGCGGCCATCTCGAGCTGGCCGCCCGCACCGGAGCGACCATCGGCTACGGCGCCGCGGTGACCGGCATCGAGTTCCCCGTCGAGCCGCTGCACGACCGCCAGCGGCTGAGCCTCGGCGACGTCGAGCTCGAGGTGCGGGCCACGCCCGGCCACACGCCCGAGTCGATCAGCCTGGTCGTATACGAGCACGCCGGCGACGCCGTCCCCTACGGCGTGCTCACCGGTGACTGCCTCTTCATCGGCGACGTGGGTCGCCCCGACCTGCTGGCCGCCTCGGACAGCGGCCTCACCGCCGACAACCTGGCCCGCCGCCTCTACCACTCGCTGCACGCCCAGCTCCTCACGTTGCCCGACGAGACGCGAGTGTTCCCGGCCCACGGCGCCGGCTCGGCGTGCGGGAAGCAGCTCTCCACCGAGACCAGCTCCACCATCGGCGAGCAGCGCCGTGTGAACTACGCGCTGGCGCCGATGACCGAGGACGAGTTCGTGGCCGGGGTCACCGAGGGCCAGCCCGTCGCACCCCACTACTTCGCGTTCGACGCGAGCCGCAACCGCGAGAACCGGCCGCTGCTCGAGGAGGACGAGCCACCGCCGTTGCTCACCCTCGCCACCGTGCTCGGGCTCCAGCGCGACGGCGCCGCGCTGCTCGACACGCGCGAACCCATGGACTTCGCGGCCGGTCATCTTCGGGGCGCGATCAACGTGGGCCTGCAAGGCCGCTTCGCCGAGCTCGCAGGCGACGTGCTCGACCCGCAGCAGCCCGTCGTGCTCGTCGGCGATCCCGTCGCCGCGCTCGAGGGCAAACTGCGCCTGGCCCGCATCGGATTCGACCGTGTGGTGGGCCAACTCGACGAACCGCACGCGGCCTTCGTTGAGCAACCCGCGCTGATGGAGCGCAGCTCGCGGCTCACCATCGAGCAGCTCGCCGAGCGACGGGCCGACCCGACGCCGCCGCAGCTCGTGGACGTGCGCGGGCCGGGTGAGACGGTCGACGGGGTCATCGTGGGCGCGATCGAGGTGCCGCTCCCCGCGCTCACCGACACGCTCGACGGATTGGACCGCGCCCGCCCCACCGTCGTGTACTGCCGGAGTGGCTACCGCTCGTCGATCGCGGCGAGCGTGCTGCGAGCGGCCGGCTTCCCCGACGTCTCCGACCTGCTCGGTGGCTACGCGGCCTGGGAGGCAGCCGGCCTGCCGGTGGTCGACGAAGCGAGGAGTGCGATGAGCGAGGAGACTCAGGTCCCCGAGGTGGATCCGGCCGATGCCCGGGCGCTGCTCGACGCGGGCGCCTTCCTGCTCGACGTGCGCGAGGCCGACGAGTGGGAGGCGGGCCACGCCCCCGACGCGTGCTTCCTCCCCATGGGACACGTGCAGGCTGCACAAGGCCAGCTGCCCACGGACCGCCGCATCGTGGCCGTCTGCCGGATCGGCGGCCGCTCGGCCGCGGTGACCGAGGCGCTGAACGCGTGGGGCTTCGACGCGGTGAACCTCGCCGGGGGCATGCGGGCCTGGGCCGAGGCGGGCCTCCCGGTGGTCACCGCCGACGGCGGCGACGGTGCCGTCATCTGAGCGATCTGGAGCTCGAAGCTGAGAGCCGGCTGAGGTTCAGCCCGCGTTCTCATCGGGCTCTCAGCCGCGCCTCATCGTCCCCTCACACGGTGTGCGCACCATGTGTCTATGGACCACGAGCAACCGAGTGCCCCGCCGCGCCGCCGCCGCGCGTCACGCGGCCGCGCCCTCGCCACCGCGCTGAGCGCCGGTGGGGCGGTCGCGCTCACGGCCGCGATCGCGGTGACCACGCAGGCCACCGCCGCGCCCGCGGCGCCGCGCCCGGCCGCCCGCGCGCCGACCGTCGACGGCGGGCAGTCCGACGACAACGCGGCGGCGTTGGACGACTCACGCTCGGCCGTTCCGTTCCTCGACCAAGGCCCCGCGCCCATCCCCCACACACACAGCAGTGGAAGCTGAGCTCACCTTCGCCGCGATGGGGACCACGGCACACGTGGTGGTGACCGCGGCGCGCGAGCCCGACCGGCTCGCGGAGGCCGCACGCGCCCGCGTCGCCGAGCTCGAGGCACGGTGGAGCCGCTTCATCCCGACGAGCGACGTGAGCCGGCTCAACGCGCTGGCCTCGCTCCCCGTCGTGGTCGCGCCGGAGACGTTCGCGCTGGTGCAGCTCGCGGTGGAAGGCTGGCGGATGACCGGGGGCCGCTTCGACCCGACCGTGCTGCCCGCGCTCGTGGCCGCCGGCTATGACCGCAGCTTCGACCCGTGGACCGCAGCGCCGGCGCGTACCGGGCTCGCGGGCGTGTGCGTGGTCGCGAGCCGGGGCTGGCGGGCCGAGGTGCTTGCCAAGGCCGCGTTCCTCGCCGGCCCGGTCGACGGCACCGCGCTCGTCCAGCAGCACGGTGCGGCTGCGCTCCTCGTCGCCGACGACGGCACCGCGCGCGCGGCCGGTGCCGTCGAGCAGTTCGCGGCGTGAGCAGTCAGCTCACGTGGTACGTGGCCCGCGCGGCCGGCCTCGTCGCATGGACGCTCGTGCTCACGTCGGTCCTGTGGGGGCTCGTGCTCGCGACGCGCCTGCTCGGCCGCCGCCAGCCCGGCCCCGCGTGGCTGCTCAGCATGCACCGGCACCTCGGCGCGCTCGCGCTCGTGTTCACCGGCGTGCACGTGGGCGCGATCCTGCTCGACAGCTTCGTTCACTTCGGCTTCGTCGACGCGCTGGTGCCGCTGGCGTCGCAGTGGCACCCGGTCGGGGTGGCATGGGGCATCGTCGGGATGTACCTGCTGGTGGCGGTGGAGGTCACGTCGCTCGCACGCCGCCGCCTCGCCCCTTCCGTGTGGCGACGCGTGCACCTCCTGAGCTACGGGCTGTTCGTGGTAAGCACCGTGCACCTGCTCGCGGCGGGGACGGACGCCCGCGAGCTGATCCCGGTGGGCGTGGCGGCCGCAGCCGGCACGGCCGCGATCTTCGCCGGCGTAGCCACCTGGTGGTGGCGCGCGGTGCCGGAGCCGGTCTGAGCCGCGGGCGCGCCTAGCCCGAGCTCGCGGGCTCTCCGCCGTCGGTCCAGCGCACGGCCAACAGGTGGCGAGCCTGGGCCACGCCCTTGAGCGACACGAGGCCCCGGTCGTCCAGCGCGACCAGGCTGGTGAGATGGTCGGCTACCGGCTCGGTGACGAGGATCTCGCCCGCACGTGCCGCGTCAGTGACGCGCGCGGCCACGTTGACGACGCGACCGACCAGGTCGCTGCCGTCGTCGACGGCCTCGCCCGCGTGGATGCCGATCCGCACTCGGAGCCGCGGCTCGGCGGCCGTATCGACCACCTCGACCAGCTCCTTCTGGATCGCGGCCGCGGCCTCTACCGCGGCGTCGGGGGTGTCGAAGCGCACGAGGAACCCGTCGCCCTGCGTGCCTACCTCGGCGCCACCGTGGATTTTCATGCAGGCGCGGACCCGATCGCGGTGAGCGGCGAGCACCCGGCTCCACACCGCGTCACCGAGCGCCTCGTTGAGCGCGGTGCTGTCGACGATGTCGGTGAACATCACGGCCAGCCACCGATGCTCCTGCACGGACGCGGACGCGGACGCGCCCGTGGGCTCGAACCGCCCGGCGGCATCGGCCTCCGGCGGGGCCCACTTCGCGCGCGCCTTCTCGCGGGCCTTGCGCCGTCCTCGCCACCGGCGCGGTGACAGCAGCGCGGCCACCACCACCCCGAAGTGCACGACCACGAGCGCGCCCCAGCTCAACCACACGTAGATGGGCCAGAAGGCGGGGCGCAGCGCGTCAGCCGGCTCGGCAAGGTAGTGGCGCAGGTCGGCCACCGTCCCCTCCCCGGTGACCACCCAGAAGAGGGAGAGGAAGGCGCACACCGCGACGTACGCGAACAGGTCGATCACGAAGCCCGCGATCAACGTCACCTCCCCGGGACGCGCGCCTCCACGCCGCGAGCGTAGGCCAGTCGCCCGAAACGGACACCCCTTGTACCTTCGCGGTAATCGTCCGTATGCTCCGGCCCCGTGAGATCGGCACGGAGGCCGGGCGGCGCGGCAGGGAGGCCGGGCGGGGTGGCGCGGCTCGCGGGCGCGCTCGCGCTGGCCGCGATCACTGCGGTTGTGACCGTCGCCACACCCGGCGCACCGGCCGGGGGCTCGGTCGACGTGGAGACCAACCCCCAGGGCGCGCACGTCGTCCTCGGCCACCGTGGACAATGGGTCGAGATCGGGCACCCGGGCCGCGACGGCTCGGGCGGGCGCCCCGCCGATTGCCGACGCGAGTGGGTGCTCGCACTCGCGCCCGTCTACCTGCGGCCTCAACCGCACGGCCTCCCCGGCGAGGAGTTCCTCCCGCCGCCGCCGAGCCCCGATCACCGCGCGTACCACGTGTTCTGCGACGGCCACTACGTGACGACCGTGTGGCTGCTGCCGACCCAGTTCACCGCCGCCCCCCAGGGCCCCACCGTGCGCGACCTGGCCGAGGAGCTCGTGCGCGACCTTCCGTTCCCGGCCGCGGCCGTCGGCGTGAGCCCGGGTAGCCGGGGCCTCACCGGGCTCGAGAGCTGGTACTGGGTGGAGGGCTACGACGGCGCCGCGCTCACAGACTCCGTCACCGGCTTCGGGCTGACGGTCGACGTCGAGGCCCGGCCCGCCGCGGTGCGGTGGGACTTCGGCGACGGCACCGAGCCGGCCGACGCCGGCCTCGGGCTGCCATTCCCCCTGCGCTCGACCGTGACCCACGTGTACGAGCGACGCTCGCCCGCGGCTGGGTTCACGGTCCGGGTCGACTTCGAGCTCGCGGCGCGCTACCGCGTCGACGGCGGCGACTGGATCGACCTCTCGTCGGTGACGAGGAGCGCGCAACGGACCTATCCCGTGGTGGAGTCGCGAGCGCAGCTGGTGCCGCTCCCGGGTGACTGAGGCCGAGTGACTGAGGCCGGGTGACTGAGGCCGGGTGGGTGAGGATCGCGGGCGCTCGGGAGCCCCGGCGGTGCCCACGGGTAGCCTTCCGGAGTGCCCGCTGCCGCCGCCTTCGATCGCGCCGAGTCGCTGCGCAGGCTGGCCACCGAGCGCTTCGACGTGCTCGTGGTCGGCGGCGGCATCACCGGCGCGGGGGCGGCCCTCGACGCCGCGTCCCGAGGCCTGCGCACCGCCCTCGTCGAGCGCGACGACTTCGCCTCGGGCACGAGCTCGAAGAGCTCGAAGCTCGTCCACGGCGGTCTCCGCTACCTCCAGCAGGGTGAGTTCCGCCTCGTCTACGAGGGTCTCCACGAGCGCCAGCTCGCGCTGGAGAACGCGCCCCACCTCGTGCGCGTGCTGCCGTTCCTCATCCCCATCCTGACGCGCGACGGCGTCATCAGCCGCAAGCTCGCCCGCGCGCTCGGCACCGCGATGTGGATGTACGACCTCACCGGCGGGCTCCGGATCGGCAAGCGCCACCAGCGGATCGGCAAGGAGCAGGCCCTCGCCCACGTGCCGACGCTCCGAGCCGACCGGATCGCGGGTGCGTACCTCTACTACGACTGCCGCACCGACGATGCCCGCCTCACGCTCACCATCGCGCTCACCGCCGCGACCCACGGGGCGGTGTGCGCCAACGACGCCCGGGTCACGGCGCTCCTGAAGGACGAGGGAGGCCGGGCGATCGGCGCGCAGGTGGAGGCCGACGGCGCTAGCGTCGACGTGCGCGCGGCGGTGGTGGTGAACGCGGCCGGCGTCTGGGCCGACGACGTCCGCGCCCTCGACGAGGCCGGCCATCCGCACTCGCTGCGCCCGGCCAAGGGCATCCACGTCACCGTGCCGTGGGCGAAGGTACGCAACGACATCGCCGCCATCGTGCCGGTGCCGAAGGACCGCCGGTCGATCTTCGTGGTGCCGTGGGACGACTTCACCTACATCGGCACGACCGACACCGACTACGACGGTCCCCTCGACGACCCACAGTGCACGCCCGACGACGTCGCCTACCTGCTCGACGCCATGAACCTCGTGCTCGCCGAGCCACTCACCCCGGCCGACGTGGTGGGGACGTGGGCCGGGCTCCGTCCGCTCCTCGCCCGCGCGCGCGACGAGCGGACCGCCGATCTCTCGCGCCGCCACGCGGTGCGGCGCTCCTCGAGCGGCGTGATCACCATCACCGGCGGCAAGCTCACCACCTACCGACGCATGGCCTCCGATACCGTCGACGCGGTCGTGAAGGCGCTGGGCCGAGGCGGCCGCTGCCGCACGAAGAAGCTGCGGCTGCTCGGCGCCGAAGGGCCCGCGCCCGCCGACGACCATCTCGCCCACCGCTACGGCAGCGAGGCCGGCGCGGTGCTGGCGCTGGTCGACGAGCAGCCCGCGCTCGGTGAGCCTCTTGTGCCCGGACTCCCTTACCTGAGAGCGGAGGCGATCCACGCGGTGCGCCGCGAGATGGCCCGCTCCCTCGACGACGTGCTGTCGCGCCGCACCCGTGCCCGGCTGCTTGCTCGCGACGCGTCGGCCCGCGCCGCCGACGACGTCGCCCGGCTCATCGCCCCCGAGCTGAGCTGGACCGACGCCGAGCGCGCGCGGCAGGTCGACGCGTACCGCGCCGCGACCGCGAAGGAGCGCGCGTCGGCCGACCCGGCCGAGACCGCGGCCGACTCGGCGACGGGCTCGTGACGTGAGCCCGACGTGAGCCCGACGTGAGCGCATCCGGGTCACCGACCCCGCCCATCTCGCTCGACACGCCGGCGGCCGAGGTCACCGGTCGCATCGGCGCACCCGTTGTAGCCCTCGATGACGCGCTCCTGCGACGCCTCCGCGCCGCGTGCGCGGAGGTCGTGGTCGACGACGCCGCGGTGGTGGAGGCCAGCCGCGACTGGTGGCCGCTCTCCACGATCTGGGCCCTCGACGGGAAGGTCGCGGCGCGCGCGGCAGCCGTGGCCCGGCCATCGAGCGCGGCGGAGGTCGCGAGCGTGCTGGCTACGTGCAACGAGGCCCGGGTGCCCGTGACCGCGGCCGCGGGGCGCAGCGGTGTGTGTGGCGCGAGCGTGCCACTGCACGGCGGCGTCGTGCTCGACCTGTGCGGGGTGAGCGGCATCGTGGGCGTCGACGACCGGTCGATGGTCCTCGACGTGCTGCCCGGCACCTTCGGCACATGGCTCGAGGAGTCGTTGCGGGCGGAGCACGGGGCCACGCTCGGCCACTGGCCCCAGTCGATCGACCTCTCGACCGTGGGCGGCTGGCTCGCCTGCCGCGGCGCGGGGCAGCTCTCCACCCGCTACGGGAAGATCGAGGACATGGTGATCGGCCTCGACGTGGCGCTGGCCGACGGCCGCATCGTCCACACCGGCGGCGCGCCGCGAGCGGCCGTGGGCCCAGACCTGACCCAGCTCTTCGTGGGCTCCGAGGGCACGCTCGGCGTGATCACCGGGGCTCGGCTCCGCCTGCACCCGGCGCCGTCGGCCGAGCGGCGCGCCGCGTACGGATGGCCGAGCTTCTCCGAGGGGCTCGACGCGTGCCGCCGCATCCTGCGCCGCGGCGCCACCCCCGCCGTCCTGCGTCTCTACGACACCGTCGAGGGCGATCGCAACTTCGGGACCGGCTCGGTCCACCCGATGCTGGTGATGGACGAAGGCGACGCCGAGAAGCATGCCCAGAACAGCCGGCCCCGCGGCCTTTTGTCCGCTACCGTGCCGCCATAACGCGGCGAGCCACACGACGACCGCACCAAGGACGAGCTGGTAGAAGG
>Ga0209515_10006866_pt1 | contig 13967 bp, 11 predicted proteins | sample Subgroupgradi54m_FD_187454 | JGI IMG/M metagenome (GOLD analysis project Ga0209515, IMG submission 187454) | Subsurface groundwater microbial communities from S. Glens Falls, New York, USA - GMW60B uncontaminated upgradient, 5.4 m (SPAdes)... ...
ACCACGGGCGGCTCGCTGATCACGGTGATGGTCTCGATGGTGTCCCTGGCCAGCATGGGCGCGGGCGCGGGCACCGAGGGCAGCGAGCCGACGATGGTGCGTGCGTGCGGCACCGAGGGCGCACGTGGCCGGCCTGCCTGCTCCGACAGACCGGCGAGCGCGATGGGATCGGCGCCACGCGAGGGCAGGAGGGTCGAGCCGCTGCGCCCACCCGTGGCCTCCAGGCAGCCGGTCACGATGAGCGACTCGAGCGCGTGCATGACCGTCGCCGCGTCGGGGAAGGCCTCGAGGATGGTGGCCACCGAGGCCGGCTTCTCCAGCGCGCCCAGCAGCTTGTCGCCGAAGGCGCGCGCGATGACCGCGCGCAGCTTCTCGCCGCGCGAGGTCAAGACCAGCGGCCGGCCACCGATGGAGTCGACCGCCTTGATCGAGTCGTCGAGGTGACCGGTCTGCTTGAGCCCGAGCAGGACGACCGCGCCGGGATCCAGCGCGTTGCCCTTGTGACGGTCGAGCAGGTCGCGGTTGGGTGTGTAGGTCCAGGTGCCTTCCTGCCACCGCAGCGCGGAGACGATCTTGGCGCGCGCCTGCGCGGTCAGCGCCTTGACCAGCTGCGCGCTGGTCAGGATCTCCAGCTCGATGAGCGCCTCGCCCAGCTTGTGGTTCTCGTCGTGGGCACGCTTGAGCGCGCGCTGGTGCTGCGCGGGCGTGATGATGCGGCGCGCCAGCAGGAACTCGCCCAGCGCCTCGGAGCGCTGGTTGGACGAGACCGACACCGGATGCCCCACGACCAGGTCGATGCGCTTCTCCAGCCCGGCACGCTTGAGCTCGAGCGCGCCGGTGGCGCGCTTCTCCCAGAAGTCGAGCAGGAGCCGCGACAGCGGCGTCTCGGCCAGCGTGCCCGCGGCGGGTGCGTCGGGCACCACCGGCCCGACGTTCAGCTCGGACGGTTTCTTGTGCGGGTTGCCCAGCAGCTGATCGACGGCCGAGGCCAGGTCGCCCAGCTGGTACGGCTTGGCGAAGAAGGAGCCCTTGAACTCGTGGCGCACGCGCGTGGCTGCGCTCGAATCGCGGTACACGCCCGAGACCACGATGATGCCGGTCTCGCTGCCCTGCGGCCGGGCGCGGATGGCCTCGCACAGCTGGAAACCGTCCATCTTGGGCATGAGCAGGTCGGTGACCACGATATCGGGCCGCTGCGCGTCGTAGAGCGCCAGGCCTTCCTTGCCGTCGCCGGCCTCGATGACGGAGAGCGCATGGCGGGCGAAGCGCGGATCCTGCTGGAAGATGGTGCGCAGGAGCGCCCGGGTGTGCTTGTCGTCATCGACGATCAGGACCGTGGGCATGACGCCTCGTGTGCGTTCGTACTTCGTTCGTTACGTGGCCACGTGACAGGCGACGACCCGCCCGGGTCGGATCTGGCGCAAGGGCGGTGGGACGTCGAAACACTCGCGTGGCTTGTCCTTCACCGGGCAACGGGGGTGGAACGGGCAACCACTGGGCGGCCTGACCGGGCTGGGTACGTCGCCCTCGAGCAGGATGCGCGGCCGCTTCTTGCTCGGATCCGGCAGCGGCACCGCCGAGAGCAGCGCCTTGGTGTAGGGATGCAGCGGCTCCTTGTACAGCGAGGGCGCGTCGGCGAGCTCGACCACCTTGCCCAGGTACATCACCGCCACCCGGTCGGCGATGTGCTGCACGACCTTGAGGTCGTGCGAGATGAACAGGTAGGTCAGGTTCTCGGCCTTCTGCAGGTCCTGCAGCAGGTTGACGATCTGCGCCTGGATCGACACGTCGAGCGCGCTGATGGGCTCATCGGCGACGATGAAGCGCGGTCGCACCGCGAGCGCGCGCGCGATGCCGATGCGCTGGCGCTGGCCGCCCGAGAACTCGTGCGGGTAGCGACGCGCCGCGTCGGGACGCAGGCCGACCTTGCCCAGCAGCTCGGCCACGCGTTCGTCGCGCTGCGCGCGCGTGGCCGCCAGCTTGTGGATCTCGAGCGGCTCGGACAGCGTGGCGCCCACGGTCATGCGCGGGTTGAGCGAGGCGTAGGGATCCTGGAAGATCATCTGCAGGTGGCGGCGGTAAGGGCGCAGCTCGCCCGGCGGCAGGGTGGTGAGGTCCTTGCCGTCGTAGAGGATCTTGCCCTGGGTCGGCTCGAGCAGGCGCAGCACGGTGCGCCCGAGCGTCGACTTGCCGCAGCCCGACTCGCCCACCAGACCCACCGTTTCCCCCTGGGCAATGGCCAGCGACACGCCGTCGACGGCGCGCACCTGCGCGGGCATGCGCGTGAGCGCGCGCCGCAGCGGGCTGGCGGTCCTGGGCCAGGCCACCTTGGTGGCGAAGTGCTTGACCAGGCCGACCAGCTCGACCAGCGGCGTGGATGTGGACGTGGACGTCGCGGCGCTCACGCGGCCCTCGCGGCGGAGGCGGGGAAGTGGCAGCGCACCAGGCTGGCGCCGATGCTGACCAGCTCGGGCTCCTCGGCGCGGCAGCGCTCCTGCACCGCCGGGCAGCGATCCTGGAAGCGGCAGCCGCGCGGCAGGGCGTGCAGGGGCGGCACCATGCCGGGAATCTCCTGCAACCGGCCCTTGGCGGTGGAGTCGCGGCCCTGCTCGTCGAACGAGGGCACCGAGCGCAGCAGGCCCGCGGTGTAGTGGTGGTGCGGCTGCGCGAACAGGTCGCCCACGCGCGCGCGCTCGACCACCCGGCCCGCGTACATGACCACGACCTCCTCGCAGGTCTCGGCGACCACGCCCAGGTCGTGGGTGATGAGCAGGATGGACATGCCCAGCTCTCTTTGCAGGCGGGCCAGGAGGTCCAGGATTTGCGCCTGGATGGTGACGTCGAGCGCGGTGGTCGGCTCGTCGGCGATGAGCAGGTCGGGCTTGCACGCCAGCGCCATGGCGATCATGACGCGCTGGCGCATGCCGCCCGACATCTGGTGCGGGTAGGCGCGCACGCGTGCCTCCGGCTCGGGGATGCCGACCAGCTGGTACAGCTCGACGGCGCGCTCGAGCGCTTGCTTGCGCGACTTCTTCTGGTGCAGGCGGATGGCCTCGGCGACCTGGTCACCCGTGGTGAACACCGGGTTGAGCGAGGTCATCGGCTCCTGGAAGATCATCGAGATCTTGTTGCCGCGGATCGAGCGCATCTCCTTCTCGGGCAGCTCGAGCAGGTTCTTGCCCTCGTAGACCACGCGTCCGCCCGCGATGCGCCCGGGTGGATCCTGGATGAGACGCATGATGGAGAGCGCGGTCACGCTCTTGCCGCAGCCCGACTCGCCCACCACACCCAGCGTCTTGCCGCGCGGGATCTCGAAGGAGACGCCGTCGACGGCGCGCACGGTGCCGTGCTCGGTACGGAACTCGGTGACCAGCTTGTCGATCGCGAGCAGGGGCTCGGCCATGGGTTTTCCCCGCGACGATACCACGGTGCGGCGTCAATCCGGGGACGCCGCGCGAGCAACGCCTACGGCTGTCCGGCGCACGTCTGCAGGCCTTCGGGCACCTGCATGCGGAACTTGATCTCGTCCAGCTCGACGTCGACCTCCTGCTCCTTCCAGCGGATGAGCGCGTCGTTGCCGGGCTGCTCGAAGAAGGACTTGCCGGGCAGGCGCACCGTCTGGCCGTTCGGCGTGGTCACCGGGTGGAAGTCCTTGTGGCGGATGCGGAAGACCAGCTTGCCGTCGGGGCCCTTGACCTCCGATTCGAGCACGTCCCAGTGGTGCTCGCGGCCGTCGAGGACGACGCGCTGCTTGGAGCCGTCGGCGGCGGCCAGATCGAGGACCTCGTGGCCGCCCGACGCGTCCCACGACAGGGTCGCCTGCGCGCCCTGCAGGACGGGCGTGCCGCCGAACATCATGCTGACCACGTCGTCGGGCTCCATGGCCACGCGCAGCAGCTGGCCCACGTTCTCGGGCGTGGCCGGGCCGCACTCGCCGCAGTTCTTGTTGGCGTCGACGAAGCAGAACTGCGCGCCATCGGAGGCCAGGTCGGCGGCCATCGCGCCGCCGCCCGGGTTCATGGCCATGTAGCGCAGCCGCCCGCCCCAGCTGGCCAGGATGTAGACCGTGACGTTGGCGCGCTCCTTGCCGATGCGCGCGTCGGAGAGGGTCTCGGCGCGCAGCGTGTGCACGCGGTCGTGCAGCGAGGTCAGGTGCGCGACCACCGCGTCGGCGCCGGGATCCGGGTAGGCCCGGGCCACGCGCGCGCCGGGACAGGCGCACGCCAGCAGCGCGAGCGGAACCAGCATGAAGATGTAGAGGCGAGTCGTCGTCGTCGTCGTCGTTGTCAGGCAGGGCGAGCGAGGCATTCTGCGTGAATCATGCATCGACGCGCGCACCCGCACCGGTGAAAACGTCACACGCGCGCCGGCAGAAGTCCTGCGCCTGCTACTTCTTGGGCTCGCACTTCTGCATCTCGTCCGTCGTCTTGGCGCCGACGATGCAGTCGAGGGTCTTGGCGTCCCACTTCTTGTCCTTGCACTCCTTCAAGAACTCATCCTTGAGGCTGTCCATCATGCCCATGACCGCCTTCTGCTGCTCGGCGGGCTGCTTCTTGAAGTCCTCCGAGTTCATCGCCAGGTCGCGGATGTGCGCCGCGGCATTCTCACAGGTGGCGGCCGGCTTCGAGCTGCATCCGGCGGCGCCCCCGACGACAGCGATGAACAGCATCCCAGTCACGAAATTCCGCATGACCATCCTCCTTGGAAACCTGCTGCGTGTCCGATGACGCCGTCATGTACGCGGCGGGCTTCACCCCTACCGTGTTCAGCGAAGTCGCGCCGGAGAGTACTACTTCGAGGCGGCGGGTGCAGCGACGATCTGTGCGCGCTCTTCCAAACGGCGGCGGACCAGGTCATCGGGATCGAGCGCGAGCGCGCGCGCCCAGATCTCCTTGGCGCGCGCCTTGTCGCCGCGGCGCAGGTGGACCTCGCCCAGGTGCAGCAGGATCTCGGGCTCCTCGGGAGCGATCTGATCGGCGCGCTCGAGCGTGGCCAGCGCCTCGTCGAGGCGACCGCGCTGGGCCAGCAGCCAGCCCCAGCTGTCGAGCACATAGCCGTCGTCGGGCGCCAGCTCGAGCGCGCGCGCCAGGTGGGTCTCGGCCTCGTCCAGCTTCACGCCGCGGCTGGCGTAGGAGTAGCCGATGAAGTTGTGCGCCATGACGTTGTCGGGATCCTGGACCAGGACCTCGTCGTGCATGAGCGCGACCGCGCGCTCGGGATCACCCACGCGCTCCTCGAGCGAGGCCCGCGCGTAGGTGAGGTCGCGATCGTCGGGGCGCGCCTCCTGCGCGGCGTCGAGGACCTGGCGCGCGTGCTTGGCGTCGCCCTCGCGCTCGAGCAGCACGGCGAAGGCGAGCGCGAGCGGCACGCTGTCGGGCACGGCCATGCGCGCCTCGTCGAGCAACGTGTGCGCTTCGCCCTGCTTGCCCTGCTTGGACAGCTGCTCGGCCATGAGCGCGCGCGCCTCGCCGTACTCGGGCGCGTCGGGCGGGATGTCGGTGACCACCGCGATGGCCTGGGCGCGCTCGTGCCTCTGCACCAGGGCGCGACCCTTGAGCAGGCGCGCCGCGTGCGTGTTGGGCGCGCGCGTCAGCACCGAGTCGGCGATGGCGAGCGCCTCGTCGGCATGGTGCACCGACAGGTAGAGCGAACCGATGGCCAGGCGCGCCTCGGGCACGCGCCAGTCGGCGTCGATGGCGGCGAGCAGGTCGAGCGCGCCCTGCCGGTCGCCCGAGGCCAGCAGCAGGCGGAACAGCTGCTCGCCCACCCAGGGGTCCTCGCCCGAGCGATCGAAGGCCTCGCGCAGGGTCGCGGCGGCCTCGGTGGTGCGTCCGACCCTGAGAAATGTGCGCGCCAGGCGCACGCGCGCGTCGATGTGATCGGGATCGAGGCGCACCGCGTGCTCGAGGTGCTGGCGCGCGCCCGCCCAGTCCTTCTGATCGTAGAGCACGCGGCCGAGCCGGTAGTGACCCTCGGGGTCGTCGGGCCAGCGCACCAGCAGCGCCTCGTAGGCGGCACGTGCCTGCCTGAGCTGGCCCAGCTTGGCGCGCGTGCCGCCCGCGTACAGGTAGGCGTCGTGGTCGGCGGGACCGAGCGCCACCGCCTGCTCGAAGGCGAGCGCGGCGGCGCTGGCGTCGCCGCGCCGGGCGGCCAGGCGGCCGCGCATGATCCAGGCGTCGGGCTGCTGCGGCCAGCGGCTCAGGATGGCGTCGACTTCCTCGTGCGCCGCGGCCAGCTGTCCGTCGGCGAACAGCTCCTCGGCGATGGCCACGCGCAGCGACGGGTCGTCGGGGGCGTAGCCGGAGGCCCGCCGGAAGTGCACCAGCGCCCCGCTGTGGTCGCCATCGTAGGCGGCGGTGCGCCCGCGCACGTACTCGGCGTACGCCTCGGCGGGAGCGGTGGGCCGGCCGAAGGCACCGTTGCGCGAGGACGACAAGGGCGCTGCGCACGCCGCGACGACTACCAGAACCAGCGCGAGAAGCCGCACAGGGTAACTGTAGCTGGAAAGCGCCGGTAGTTGCAGCAGCAGACTAGAAGTGGACGTCGCCTGGGGGCGACTCGCTGGGGAGTACGTCACGCACGTACACGAGGAACCGTAGGCCGCCGCTGGAGTTGCGCACCAGCGCCGCCGCGCATCAGAAGATCACCAGACCCTCGTCGTTCTCGAAGGGCAGGACCTCGCGCAGGAACAGCTGGTAGAGCTGCCCGGCGCCGTCACGCACCGGGATGCTCTCGAAGATCGGGAACGCGGCGTGGTGCGAGGCGCGCAGCGCGCGCAGCACGCGCGCGTCGGCGAGGTCGTCGATGCGCAGCGTGACCTGCGTGGTCGCCGCCGCGATGGCGGCGGGGTCGCTGGCGAGCGGCCAGTCGACGCGCCCGGGCTCCGATGCGACGCTCTGCGTGGACATGAACAGCCGCACCGGACCGTCGAGCGGCTGGCCCTGCGCGAACAGCTGGGCCTGCAGCGCGTCGGTGGCGCCGCCACACATCTCGACCAGCTCGCTGACCGCCTCGGACACGCAGTACGGGCACATGGGGCGGAAGCTGCCGTCGCTGAAGAATGTGCCGCCACCGTCGAGCGGCGGCTGCTCGGTGCAGGTGAAGGCGTTCTCGAGCGCCGGCCAGCTGGCAAAGTGCGTCGCCTGCGCGATGCGTTCCTCGCTCGCGGCGTCGAGCACGCCGGTGCGGATGTCCTGGTCGGCGCTGATCGCGTGAGCATCCGAGACCCAGTAGTGGCAGTGGCCGTCGATGTACAGGAACGGGCCGCCCAGCTCGCTGAAGATCCGGTAGGGCGCAGGCAAAGCGAAGCCAATGAACCGGCGGTACGCGAAGCGCAGGCCGTCCGAGCCGTCGCAGATGCGCCGGTCGGCAAAGACGGGTGCGGCGTCGGGCGGCGGCCCAGCATCGGGTCCGGCGTCGGGCGGACCGTCCGCGCCGGTCGGGACCATGGACGACAGGCCGCAGCCGGTCAGCATCAGGAGCGCGCACCCCAGGCGAAGCTGCATGCCGTCACTACATGCAAGCCGCGCCAGTGCACGCGGCGCGTGCGTCGGCGCCGGAATTCGCGAGCTTACGCTTGCAGCGTGGAGCCTGGGTGCCCGGGCCCGACCCCGCAGCGAGCGAGGCGCCGAAGCTTCCTCGCGCACGCGGCGGGACACCTCGGCGTTCGGCTGTGACAGCCTGTGACTCGCGGCGGAACGCTCCGCTTCGACGCAGACTTACGCGCTGGCCCGACGGCTGCAATGCGCCGGCGCATGAACAACCAGCCAACCCTTCGTGATGTCACCACATTTTCCATTCGCATGCGTCGTTCGCTGCTGGCCTCGATGGCGATTCTCGCCGTCGTGCTGGCCGTCGGCTGCGCCGCCGACGGCGAGTCGATCGGCGCGATCGACCAGGAGCTCACCCAGGCCGACAGCATCGTCGAGCCCACCAACACCGGCATCGTCGAGTTCATCAATTCGAACGGAGGCTGCTCGGGCACGCTGGTTCGCAACCAGTGGGTGCTCAGCGCCGCGCACTGCTGGGCGGGCGGCTGGGATCAGGTCGCCGGCGCCTTCGTGAGGATGGGCGGCCAGGCCGCCTGGGTCCAGAAGGCGTTCCCGGTCTCCTACCTCGGCGTCATCGATGCGGCGACCGACGCCATGTTGCTCAAGCTCGACCGGCCGCTGGCGATGAACGGGTCGACGAGTGGCTGGCGGCGCAACCTGACCCCCGTGGTCGTCAGCCTCCTCAACCAGACGCAGCTGGGCTGCTGGGGCTACGGGATCAACGACTTCGGCACGGTCGACCACAAGCTGCGCCTCACCAACGACGAATTCATGAATGGGTGGGACAGCGGCAATGTCGTGCTGCGCAGGAACGGCGGCCAGCACATCCAGAACGGCGATTCGGGCGGTCCCTGCCTCTACTTCGACGGCACGATCGTCGGCGTGATCCACGGCCATGAGATCCTGCAGAACGGGACTTTCGGGCCGGACCAGATCACGCCCAGCGACAGGTTCACGTTCTGGTTCGAGCCAACCATCGCCAACAACTGACGCGCGTTCCGGCCCGGCGCTGCGCGCCACCCGCCTACAGCGGGATGTTGCCGTGCTTCTTGGGCGGGTTCTCCTGCCGCTTGTTCTTCAGCATGTGCAGCGAGCGAATCAGCCGCGTCCTCGTCTGGCGCGGGTGGATGATGCCGTCGATGTAGCCCAGCTCGGCCGCCTTGAAGGGCGTGGCGAACTTCTCGCGGTACTCGGCGATGTACTTGGTGCGCGCGGCGGCCGGGTCGGAGGCGGCGGCCAGCTCCTTGTTGAACACGATGTTGACCGCGCCGTCGGGGCCCATGACCGCGATCTCGGCGGTCGGGTAGGCCAGGTTGACGTCGGCACGGATGTGCTTGGACGCCATGACGTCGTAGGCGCCGCCGTAGGCCTTGCGCGTGATCACGGTCAGCTTGGGCACCGTGGCCTCGACGAAGGCGTAGAGCAGCTTGGCGCCGTGCTTGATGATGCCGCCGTACTCCTGGTCGGTGCCGGGCAGGAAGCCGGGCACGTCGACGAAGGTCACCAGCGGGATGTTGAAGCAGTCGCAGAAGCGCACGAAGCGCGCGGCCTTGATCGACGCGTTGATGTCGAGACAGCCGGCCAGCGCGGCCGGCTGGTTGGCCACCACGCCCACCGGCCGGCCGTCGAGGCGCGCGAAGCCGATGACCATGTTGAGCGCGTACTCGGGCTGGACCTCGAGGAAGTCGCCGTGGTCGACCACGCGCTTGATGATGTTCTTGATGTCGTACGGCTTGGACGGATCCTTGGGCACGACGTGGTCGAGCTCGGGATCCTCGCGGTCGGCCGGGTCGCTGCACGCGATCACCGGCGGGTCCTGCATGTTGTTGGAGGGCAGGAAGGACAGCAGCTCACGCATGCGCGTGATGCAGGTGGCCTCGTCGGGGGTGGCGAAGTGGGCCACGCCCGAGCGCGACGCGTGGGTGTGCGCGCCGCCCAGCTGCTCCTTCGACACCTCCTCGTGCGTGACCGTCTTGATCACGTCGGGGCCGGTGATGAACATGTAGCTGGTGCCCTCGACCATGAGGATGAAGTCGGTCATGGCGGGTGAGTAGACCGCACCGCCCGCACACGGGCCCATGATGGCGGAGATCTGCGGCACCACGCCCGAGGCCAGCACGTTGCGGGTGAAGATGTCGGCGTAGCCGGCCAGCGACTCCACGCCTTCCTGGATGCGCGCGCCGCCCGAGTCGTTCAGGCCCACCACCGGCGCGCCCACGCGCATGGCCAGGTCCATGATCTTGCAGATCTTCGACGCGTACGCGCCCGAGAGCGAGCCGCCGAAGACGGTGAAGTCCTGCGCGAACACGAACACCTGGCGGCCATCGACGTTGCCGTAGCCGGTGACCACGCCGTCGCCCAGGATCTTCTGGTTCTGCATGCCGAAGTCGGCGCACCGGTGGGTCACATACTTGTCCATCTCGACGAACGTGCCCGGGTCGAGGAACAGATCCACGCGCTCGCGTGCGGTCAGCTTGCCGGCGGCGTGCTGCTTGTCGATGCGTTCCTGGCCGCCGCCCAGCTCGGCGGCTTTGTCCATCTCGACCAGGCGCTTGAGCGGATCGATGGTGGCGGACGGGGGCGGGGCTTTGCTCACGCGGACAACATCCTTTCCTCGACGTACTTCGCCAGGTTGCGCCGGGCGATGGGGTCGAGCGCGGTGAAGATGACGGCACGCGGGCGCGGACGGTCCGCGTCGCCGTCATGGGAAGACTCCTCGCCTTCGCCAGGCTCATCCGGCTCGTCGGGTGCGACGTCGGCGACGATGCCGGTGGCGGCGAGGGTCTCGTCCTGATCGGGCAGGGTCAGCTCGACGTGCACCGGCCGGCCCGCCTCGAAGGGCAGGTCGCGGCGCAGGCGCACGCCTTCCTCGCCCACCGCGCAGGAGAGGCGCCACACACGCTCGAGCTTGGGACCGACGTCCAGCGCGCGGACCAGGACGGTGACATGAAGCGGTGCCGGAAGATGCACGACGGGCGGAAACTAGCACAGGCCGTCCCCATGGCGCACCGTGTCACTTTGGCGGGCGCGCGCTATGATGACGCGGGGCCTGGATGCCGAATGTGAAGGGGAGCGCGATCGAATCGCGCGTGCTTTGGGTGCGTCTGCACCACGGTGAAGAAGGCGTGCAGCGTCTGTGCGAGGTGCTCTCGCCCGACGCGCGCAAGGTCGTGCTGGCGCCGCCGCACAAGGCCAGCTGGTACCCGTTCCCGGTCTTCGTCGAGCTGAACGAGAAGATCGACCGCGTCTTCGGGCGCGGCGACCTCAAGATCGTCCCCGAGCTGGGCCGCCACGGCGCCGACGCCAACCTGACCACGGTCTACCGCCTGTTCTACATGGCGGGCACGCCCAAGTGGATCCTCGACCGCGCCTCGCGCCTGTGGGACCTGCATTACGACTCGGGCCGGCTGGTGGTCGTGCGCTACCCGGGCAACGAGGTCGACGTGCGCATCATCGACTTCGCCACGCCCCACGTCACCCACTGCCTGTCGGTCTACGGCTGGTGCCAGCGCTCGCTCGAGCTGTCGGGGGCCAAGAACGTGCAGAGCGCCGAGACCAGCTGTCGCACGCGCGGCGACGCCGAATGCGTGTTCCACGCCACCTGGACGTGAGGCTCACGGGGCGGCGTCGAGCGCCGCGAGCGCGGCGTCGTACACGCGCGGCCGCACCTGCTTGATGCGCTCGTCGCTGCGCGAGGGGTGCACCCGGTTGGTCAGCAGCACCAGCCAGCGCGCGCGCGGCAGATCGAGCCACATCGACGCGCCGGTGAAGCCGCCGTGCCCGACCGCGTCGACGCGTGGCCACCGATCGCCCGCCTGCGAGGCGCCCGCGCCCTCCGACGGACGGTCCCAGCCCAGGCTGCGCGTCGAGCCGGGCACCGGGGCGGGCAGGGCGAAGGCGCGCGCCAGCTCGGGCGGGAAGCTGCCCGGGAAGCGCTCGCCGTTCCAGCTGCGCGCGTAGACGGCGGCGAAGCGGCCCAGATCCTCGGCGGTGGAGAAGACGCCCGCGTGCCCGACCACGCCGCCGGCGGCGTGCGCGTTGTCGTCGTGGACCTCGCCGACCACGAGGCCGCGGCGCGGGCAGATCTCGGTGGCCACCGCCGACCAAGAGCGGGGCGCGCGCGGCAGCAGATCCACGAACGTGGTCGCCGCCATGCCCAGGGGCGTCCACACCGCGCGCGCGGCCAGCTCGTCGATGCGCGCGCCGCCCAGGCGCTCGCACAGGGTGGCCAGCAGGATGAAGCCGAGGTCGGTGTACACCGAGCGTGTCCGCGGCGGCGCGTCGAGCGGCACGGCCGCGGCCAGGCGCGCGAGCGTGTCGCGGGGCGCCTCGCCGGGCGCGGCGGCGGCGTCGAGCTGCTCGTAGAACGGCTTCCACCAGTGCAGGCCGCCCGAGTGCTCGAGCAGGTGGCGCGCGCTCAGGGTGTCCTTGCCGGCGCGTGCGGCCGCGTCGTCGCCGCGCAGCTCGGGCAGGAGCGGCAGCACGGGCGCGTCGAGGTCGAGGCGGCCGGCCTCGACCAGGCGCAGCGCCACCGCGGTGGTGGCGACGATCTTGGTCAGCGACGCGACGTCGAAGCGCGTGTCGGGTCCGATCGGGTCGCCCGGCGTGGGCACGCGCTGGGTCCGGCCGTACGAGTGCACGTAGCGGCTCTCGCCCGCGTCACCCACGGCGAGCTGCGCGCCCGAGAACACCTGGTCGCGGATGGCTTGCTCGATGATCGCATCTACCGGGCCAAAGTCGAACGCGCGCAAGGTGTCCACTTTCCCTCGCCACCCATCGCCGGGGTGGGGCCGACGACGTGTGTTAGATTGGTGCATTCTCGCATGACCCGGTACGAGCTACTCGAGCGCATCGGAGTCGGCGGCATGGCGGAGGTCTTCCGCGGCCGCGCGACGGCCGTGGGCGGCTTCGAGAAGCCGGTGGCCATCAAGAAGATCCTGCCCCACCTGTCGCAGGACAACCGCTTCGTGGCCCTGCTCATCGCCGAGGCCAAGCTGCTGGCCCACCTGCGCCAGCGCAACATCGTGCAGATCTACGACGTCGGCCTGGGTGAGGACGGCGGCTACTTCCTGGTCATGGAGTACGTCGACGGCCACGACGTGGGCGCCATGTTCGAGCGCATGGAGAAGAAGCGCGAGCGCTTCCCGCTCGACCTGGCCCTGCACATCGGCTCGGAGGTGTGCGAGGCGCTCGAGCACGCGCACAAGGCCACCGACGGCGAGGGCAAGGAGCTGTCGCTGGTGCACCGCGACGTCTCGCCCTCCAACATCATGCTGTCCAACTCGGGCGAGGTGAAGCTCACCGACTTCGGCATCGCCAAGAAGGTCGACCACCAGAGCGCGGTGCAGAACATCGCGGGCAAGTTCGCGTACATGTCGCCCGAGCAGGCCAGCGGCAAGCCGGTCGGCCCGGGCTCGGACATCTACTCGCTGGCGGTGGTCATCTGGGAGATGCTGCTGGGGCGACGGCTGTATTCGGGAATCCCCGAGCTCGAGGCCCTGAAGCTGGTGCGCGAGGCACGCGTGCAGCGCCCGCGCGAGATCGACCCCAGCTTCTCGCGCGAGCTGGAAGCCATCCTGATGAAGGCGCTCGCGCCCGACCCCAAGCAGCGCTTCGCCTCGGCCTCGCTGTTCGGCGCCGCGCTACGCGACTACCGCTATTCGGCGGCCACCGCGGGCGACCCCACGCGCGAGATCCAGGCCCTGCTCAAGCGCTACTTCGGGCTGGAGAAGGCGGGCGACAAGCCCAAGGGCGAGGTCAGCAAGGTGCTCAAGATCCAGACCGTGGCCGGCTTCGACCCACCCGGCACGCCCGAGGCCTCGAGCTCACCGGCGCGCAGGATCTTCGACAACTTCGACGCACCGACGGTGGCGCAGTCGGGCCTGGGCATACCCGGGCCCGAGCCGGGCTCGCCGCCCGCGGCCGTGCCCGCCGCGCCGAAGCTGCCCGGTGTGGACGTGCGCGGCAACGGCGCCGCGCGCGCGCCCGTGCCCTTGCCCTCGTTCGACCACGGCGACGACGACGAGACGCGCATGCTGGAGACGCGCCGCGGCCGGCGCCTGGCCGGGGGCGGGATTGCGCCGGTCGGGCCCGACGAGGTGCCCACGGCCGCCTCGCCGCCGGTGTCGCGCGAGCGCCTGGCCACACCGACCGCCAAGGAAGACGGCCGGCCCGCGGGCAGTCCGCCGCCGGCCTCCTCGTCGCCCTCGAAGACCGCCGCCGGCAAGCGCAAGGCGCCCGCGGCATCGCGTCCGCCTGCGACGAGTGGCGCGGCGTCCGCGGCGCCGGCCGCGGCGGGGGTTGCGGTCGGGGCCGGGGCCGGGGTGAGCCCGGTGCCTGCTCCGCAGCGCCGGGTCATGCCCGTGCAGGTCGACAGCGGCCGCCGTCGCCGCATGTGGATCGTGGGCGCCATCGCGC
>Ga0209515_10006867_pt1 | contig 13965 bp, 11 predicted proteins | sample Subgroupgradi54m_FD_187454 | JGI IMG/M metagenome (GOLD analysis project Ga0209515, IMG submission 187454) | Subsurface groundwater microbial communities from S. Glens Falls, New York, USA - GMW60B uncontaminated upgradient, 5.4 m (SPAdes)... ...
GGATCCGTACGGCGGCCGGACGCCCGAATCCTTTGCCTCGACTGCGCCGCCGAACGTGAACATCGTCGACGATAGGATCGAGAACGCGGAAGCGCGGGGATTCACCGTCGGCTTCTCGCAGGAGCTGCGGCCGGCGCTGGCCGTTCATGTCGACGGCGTGTACACCAACGTCGAGAAGATGATCCAGTCAGCGAACATCAACACCCCCGACCCGGTCACCGGGCTTCGTGCACGGCCCGCGTGGGGGCGCATCGTGCGGCTGCAATCCGGCGGCTTCCACCAATATCGGGCCATGTACGCGCGGCTCGAGAAGCGGTTCGCCGAACGGCACCAGTACATGCTGTCCTACACGCTTGCCAAGGAGACCAATCAGGGGCCGAGCGGGACGATCACCGACTTTTACAATCCGGGACTCGACTACGGCCCCGGCAGCGGAGACCGGCGCCACAGCCTCGTGGCCAGCGGATCCGTGCTGCTGCCGTTCGAGATCAATCTCGGCGGCGTCTGGACGCTGCGGTCGGGGATGCCCTTCAGCGCGCGCGCGGGCCGCGATCTGAACAACGACGGCGCGACCACCGACTTCGTGCCGGGGGTGAGCCGCAACACCTTCAACCATGGCGACAACGAAGCCCTCCTCCGCGTGGTCAACGCGTATCGCGCGGCAAATGGACGCGCCCCGATTTCGGCGTCTTCCATCGAAACGAACGAATACAACCGCGTCGATGTCCGCGCGAGCAAGGCTGTCCAGATGGGCATGCGCCGGCTCGAGTTCATCGCGCAGGTCTTCAACCTGCTCGGACGCGATAACCTGGGCGTTGCAGGCACGTGGCAGGAGAACGCGTTGTCCGATTCCTTCGGGCGCCTGCTCGAGGTTCAGCCACGTCAGCAGGCGGAGCTGGCCGTGCGGTTGACGTTCTGACCGTCGTATACAGGGAGCCACAGACATGAAAACGAGCACACTCATCACAGCAGCAACGTGCGCCGTCGCCGCGTTCATGGCGGCCATCGCCTACCCGCCCCTCTCGCAGGCACAAAGCGGTGCGCCGCGTTACGAAGCCGACCTGTCCTGGCCGAAGCCGCTTCCCAACCGCTGGGTGCTTGGCGGGCTGGGCGGCGTCTGCGTCGACGCGCAGGACCACGTCCTGATCCTCAACCGGCAGGACGTCATCGACGGCGACCTGAATGGCGCCAGGCTGGCGCCCAAGCTCATCGAGTTCGATCCGGCGGGGAACGTCGTCAACTCCTGGGGCGATCCCACGCTGCTCGATCCGCGACTGCACTCCTGTCACTTCGACAAGGAGGGAAACGTCTGGATCGCCGCCGCGCCCTCGGGCATGGTTCAGAAATACACGCATGACGGCAGCCGCCTGCTCCTGCAGATCGGCAAGAAGGGCGAGCTGGATTCCTCCGACGGCACCGACAAGGGCAAGCCACTCAACTCGAACGCCGCGAAATTCTTCATGCCGTCGAGCATCTACGTCGACCGGCAGGCCGGCGACATCTATGTCTCCGACGGCGAAGGCGCGGGCAGCAATCGCCGCGTCGCGGTGATGGACAAGACCGGAAAATTCCTGCGCCAGTGGGTGATCGACGACATGCAGACCGTGCATTGCCTGACGATGGGCAATGACGGCATGGTCTACGTCTGCGACAGGCTCGGGTCGGCGGTGAGGGTCTACGACAAGATGGGAAGCCTGAAGCGCACCATCGCGTTGCCGTGGAAACCGGTCACGCCGCCCGCCGACGGGATTCCCAAGCCGAGCGGCGGCTCGGCGGTCGCCATCGATTTCTCACCTGACGCGAACCAGCGGGTGATGTTCGTCGTCAACCAGAACAACGGGCAGGTCGACATGATCGAGCGGGCGAGCGGAAAGAATCTTGGAAGCTTCGGCCGTCCCGGCAGCTTTCCCGGAGAGTTCAATCAGGCGCACGGCATCGCGGTGGACGGCAAAGGTAACGTGTACATCGCCGAAAACCGCGGCAAGAGAATCCACAAGTTCAAGATCGCCAGTTCGTAGGTCCTCGGGCGAAGCTCGTGGACGCCCCGCAGCCTGACACGAGGAGTTCTCTTCAAGCACTGATTCAAAAGGGTGGTGCGGAAGGGGGGACTCGAACCCCCACAGTATTGCTACCGCCAGCACCTCAAGCTGGTCGATTTGCTGTGCTGATGTGAACTGACGCGTATCCACCGGACGGATGTTGGGCAGGAGAGTGCCCGAGCGCGCGCCAGCGACGACTTTAAATTAATCGCACAGATTCGCACACGCAGCTAGGACGAGGCCCTCCCCATATAATCAGGCCCGAAACAGATGGCCTCCAAGCTCGTCCGATGTACATTGATTCCCGCAATGGCCAAGAGCCGATGGAGCCGAAGGCCGTCGCCTCTGATTCGGTAATCCTCGGAGTCTCTCCTATGAGAACACCATTACGTTGCCTGAGTCTCGTTGTGCTCCTCGCGGTTGCGGTTCAGGCGTGTAGAGCAAGCGCGCCTGACACGTACACGTTCGGTGTCGTCGCTCCGTTTACCGGGCAGGAGGGCGCGCCGGTTTATGGTCGCAACATACGAAACGCAGTCGACATGCGCGTTGAGGAAATCAACGCCTCCGGAGGGGTGAAGGGTCGCCGCTTCGTCCCGCAGTACGAAGACGACCAGTTGCAGGCGCCAGTCGCGGTTTCCGCAGTGCAAAAACTGATCAGTGTAAACGGGGTCAACGTCATCATAGGCCCGGTTGCCAGTTCCAGCACGATTGCCGCATCGAAGGTTGCGGAATCGAACAAGGTCATCTTGATTTCGCCATCCTCAACCAGCAATGAGCTCAGTGGCATCAGCCCCTACGTGTTTCGGACGATCGCGCCCGACAATTTCGAAGCCGAGTCGATGGCGCGGTTAGCCTGGGACAAGGGGTTCCGGCGGATTGGAGTTGCGTTCGTCGACAACGCCGGCACCAGAGGTCCGGCTGAAGTGTTCCGGCGCGCGATCACCGGCAAGGGGGGCGCGGTGTCGGCATATGAAGTCGTTCCCCAAGGCAGCACCGATACTCGAATCCAGATGACGAAACTCACGGCGTCGAAACCCGACGCGGTTTATCTGCTCGGTTACGCGCTTGAACTGGGGTCGATGATCAAGCAGTTCCGCGAACAGAACGCATCCACGCAAATACTGTCCTTCCAAGTAATGGAGGAACCTAAAGTTCGCGAAATTGCGGGTCAGGCCGCCGAGGGCATCGTCTTTACAACGCCGACTATTTATGGCGATTTCGCGTCTGGCCAAACCAAGCAGTTTATTGACGCGTATCGAAAAAAGTACGGCGAGGCGCCCGGCATATTCGCGGCGAATGCTTATGACGCCGTCAGTGTCCTGGCGAAGGTTATCGATGCGCGGGGCTTCGAGACCGAGCAGATCCGGACCGGTCTCTTGATGGTGCGGGCCTTCGACGGAGCCAGCGGGACCTTCGATATCAACGAGCGTGGTGATTCAAACCAGCAGCCCCGACTTATGACTGTCAGGAACGGCGAGTTGCAATTGTTCAAGTAGGGGGCGTCACTCAACCAGCTCCGATGGGCCACCACCGAGACCAGGTGTACTGAGAATGGGAGTGTTAAGCCAGCTCCTGAACGGTGCCTTGGCCGCTTCTGTATTGTTGGCGCTGACGTGTACTGCCCTCGTGGGTCAGCTAGTCTGGCTTCGCGTTGTCAGCTTGTCCCTCGCAGCCTCATTTGCGGCTGGCGCCTACACAGCGCATCTGGCTGTTTCAAGTCTCCACACGGACAGCGTAGCTATCGCACTGTTCGCTGCCGCGTTGGGCGGTGGACTCTGTGCGAGCGTGGGTGCGCTTCTCGACTCCACGTTCCACCGAAAGGGTGCGGCGCTTGCTTTGATGTGCAGCCTCGGCTTCGTGACCGTGATTCAAGGACTCATGACGTTTCTCACAGGCGGAGGTGTCACGGCTTTCGGACTAAATGTCGTGAATCCGTTTGCTGGAGGCGCCTGGTTGGGTCAGCCTTCCTGGCTTCCCCTCGGTATCGCGATGGCGTCGTTCGCCGCGGGGACCCAGTTCTGGATTGGCCGGACTTGGGCAGGTCGCGCTGCTGTTGCCATCGGCGACTCGGTCGAACTGGCGTTGGTCTTAGGAGTAAACCCTCGCTCTTGTCAGTTACTGATTCAGACCGTCGGCGGCGCAGTTGCGGGCGCTGCGGGACTACTCGGTGCGCTCGATGCTGGACTCAGACCGGACATCGGCTTTGCGGTTGTCTTGAAGGCTTTCGGCATCCTGCTCGCCTCCGGGAGCAGTCTTTGGCATGTCCTTGCGTGGGCCGCCGGGTTGGTCGTGATGGAGCAGTTCGTTGGTTTCATGTGGGGCGGGCAGCTTCGCGAAGCGACTGGTCCGACGTTCCTCGCCCTCGTGTTATTGGCTGGCATGATTCGCGAGCGGACACGAGGCAACCGAATTCAACGACGGGTCGTAGCACCAGGGGAGCCAACATAGCGTGGCTTTCGCATTCCTGTTAGTTGTTTCGGTCAGCATCGGTGCCCTCCTAAGCATTGCTGCTCACTGCTCATTTAGAGCTGCCGGACGTCTGTTCATCGTCACCGGCTCTATTGCAGCAGTGGCGGCGTACACGTTCATTGGCGCGGTGAATCAAGGCATCCCATGGTTCGTTGCAGAGGCCGTGGCACTCCTGTGCGGATGGCTTCTTGGAATGCTGCTCGGTTGGTTGGCTGGGAGAATGAGCGGCGAAGCCTTTCTCCTGATCGGTTTGGCGCTCGCTGAAGTCACCCGGAGACTCCTGTACCATTTCGACGCCGTCACGAGTGGGGCGTACGGCTTAAGGTTGTTGACTCCGGCTCCACTTGGTACCGGTGCGGTCGCTTCCCTTGCCGCCACGATCGTCCTCTTTCTTGCGTCCGGGCTGGCGTGGTTCTTTCGGACGCCACTAGGATGTGAGTGGCTGGTTAGCGGCGCCAGCAGTCGCGCAGCCTCTCTCCTGGGATCAAACCCACAACGAGTCGCGCTATGGGCAGTTGGACTGTCTGCCCTGGCGGCTGCCCAAGCTGGGATACTTCACGCTGTGGCGTTTCAGTATGTCCACCCAGACGATTTGGCCCTGGGATTGGGCGTCGCCGCCCTAGCCGTTGGAGTCGCTGCGCCACCGAGGCACGTAGTTGCGGGTGTTGCAATCCTTTCTTTCGCCGCCTTCGGTTTGAGAGAAGTACTCCGTCTCGTTGACACAGCTGGACCAGCCCGTTTTGCCGTGTACCAGATCGTCGCAGGCATCGTGCTGATCGGTATGGCTCTCAGGACGGCAGCCAATGAAGTTGGGTAACGACGACGCGCTGAACGTCGAGCAGCTCGTGGCGTTTTACGGGACCCGCCCGGTGAATCGCGGCGCCTCGTTTAGTCTGCGCTCCGGAGAGTCGGGTCTTGTTGTAGGAGCGAATGGGTGCGGGAAGACGAGCATCCTGCGGACCCTCATCGGCGAGGTCGTGGCTCAAGCCAACGTTCTCGAAGTCACCGGACAGGCGCCCATTTTCCGAGAACCCTGGCATTTGACCCGTAGGCTTGTTCGCTATGTGCCACAGACTTCCATTTTGCCGGGGGCGATAACTGTCACGACATACCTGCGTGCGTGGGCCAGACAGATCCGCCACGTCGAAGCTCTCGATCTCACGAGTATCACGGATCATCTCTGTCATGTTCTAGGCTGCACTGGTGAAAGGCCACTCGGCCATCTCTCGTTTGGACAACGACGCTTCATCGATCTGTGGCTGGCGGTCGAGGCGGCGCCGATGGTCATCCTTGCAGACGAAGCCTTCGCCGGCCTGTCGGCCGCGTACATCACCGCACTGCAGCGACGATTTGACTCCTACCTCCGGCATGGCGGTGCCATATTGGCAGCCGCACATGAGGCGGAGCAGAGATACTGGGCGCCAAACTGGGTTTGCCGAGTAGAAGCCGAAGCCTGAATGCCGACCGCACTCTCGCTCTCGCGCGGCTACGTGTGCTACGGGTCCACTCGAATCGTAGATGTTGATTCGTTTGTCGTCCATGAAGGCAGCAATGTGTTGGTGTCCGGCCCAAATGGGTCTGGCAAGACATCCTTATTTCGAGCCATAGGCGACTTAGGCGCCCAGTTCACGGGAGACACTTGGCTTCTCGGTCGCAACGCCCAGGGGTTGCGTTCCCACAGCCGCATTCGGATTGGCCTTCGGTTCATGCCGCAGGATCACAGTGCGTTCGAGCGGCTGGGCGCCAATGACCACTGGAAACTCGCTGAAACTATGTTCCAGGGCAAACGTTCGGGTTCGGCCCCGACGTTGGACCTTCCCTCCGACGTGATTTCTTGGCGAAAGAACAACGTCCCAACTGGCCAGTTGAGCCGAGGGCAGGCGAAGCTGTTGCTGCTGTTTTCGATGTTTCTCAGTAATCCAAAGTTGCTGCTCCTCGACGAGCCATACGCGGGCTTCGACGAGATCAAGGCTAGGCATGTTGCTTCGCTGATCACCCGTGCAACTGAGTCAGGAGCTGCTTGTATAATCGCCGACCACACCGGGCTCGCGGTGAAACAAGTTCAGATTGCGCAGGAGTATCGATTACAGCCTCCGGCTGATTCTGGCGGTGTGTTCGCCCTGAAAAGGAGCGTCCGTGGCCCATCCTGACGACTCGTTTTCGATTTTACACATCGGCGACATTCACTTGAATGCGCCGTCCAAGTTTGACCAAAGCGACTGGCAGGAATTCCGTGCGATGGCGGTTAAGCACGGGCCCTATGACGCCATTGTGGCGACCGGTGACTTCGGGACAGGCGGCAAGGTCAATACATTGAACGCGGGAGTGAAATTGATTGTCGATCTTCGCGATCGTCTTGTGAAGGAGTTCGGTCGGCCGGTTCAAGTCGTAATGACCCCTGGAAACCACGATGTTAGGTGGCCCCAAAGCTCAGACACTGCCACCGATCTCGACACTCGAATGCAACAGGTCGCGGAAGCTCTCAAACCGTATCCAGAAATAGTCCGCCCTTTGTTGACAGAGGATGAGCGAGGGCACGGGCTTGTTGAAAGCAGGCACAGCCTCTGGTTCAAGGATAAACGGGTCATGATCGTGCCATTCTCGTCCGTCGACATGAGTGGCAGCATGCCCACGGCCAGATATGAGTTTGCGTGGGGTCACTTCATGGGTGGGGCCATCAGGAACAAGAAGCGCCGCCAGATGTTGGAAGGGCTGATTCGTCAGGACGTTCCGTACATCATGGAGACTCAACGGACGTCGGTCCGCGACTATTTCCAGGCGAGGGCTTCGACTGCTGATGCCGACACTCAACGGGAGATAAGAATTGCCGTTGTGCACCACCCACTGTTTGGCGTCGCAGCTGCTGAAGACGTTCGCGCCTATCCGACCGTGGCGAATGGACGTGTGATCTTGGAATTGCTACACCAGTTCGATTTTCATCTCGTCTTGCACGGTCACGATCACTGCCTGCGGCTTTCGGTCGACTGGGGATCGACCGTGTGCTCAGCCTCAGATAGGACCGAGCGCGAAGGCGCCCGCGGCATGGTTGCAGTGAGCGGCGGGCACCTTGGGCAACATCTAGAAAGCGGAGACCACTACGGCTTCCAGGTCATTCGGATCAAGCAGAGGCCGCTGCCCCAAGGGCGAGAAATATCAGCCACGCAGGTGTACTTGAAGAGCGCTGGAAGGGCAACGCAGCAGGATGAGCCGTTGCTTAGAACAGATATGTCCGGCAAGACGCGGTGGTTGCGCTGTGACTCATATCCCCATCGATTTGCGCTGTCGCCACAGACGACGATCGCTAAGAATTTTGCGCGAACCGTTGAATCGGTCGAGACCGCCTATGCGAAGCACAAAACTCGTTTTAGAGGGCGGCCAGACGTCGATCAGATTCAAGATGATTACGAGTATGTCGATAAGTACATCACCAAAGGTCTGCAGGATATACGGGACTACGCTGAAGGCATTCGGGGCGTATCCAAGGACTTCGTCAACACTCTTGTTCGACGTGTTCAAGACCAGGATACCCGTGCCGTGATGTTCGTGGATCGGTCGGGCAAGGCTACTTGGCTACAGCCCGACCTGATGGAGCATTGCGCACAGCTCTTCAGAATCTACATGGTACGCAACCGCGACCGGATTACGAGTGTCGGCGAACCGCGAGACTGGAAGTTCGTCCCAGAACTTGAACAGGCTGTCCTCATGAGAGGCTTATCGCCGAGTCCAGAGCTTCGCTCCGTAACAACTGGCGAAAGAGACTTGCACTTCGACATGGCACGTGTCCTGCTGTGGAGAGAGGAAGAACTCAGAACAGTCGCCGGACGAATCCTGATTCGGCTGCATCGTGCGTACGACGTGCCGCTGTTTTGGGTCAACCAGAAGAACTGGAAAAAGGACACGCCCGACTACCACTTGATTTGGAACCAAAATTCGGTTCCGTTCGAGGGGGAACCGAGCGAAGCATGGGAGTACGACGAGGCGGCACTCACTAGAAAGGAGATAGTCAGCAGCACGAGCAAGAAAGCTCTTGCCGCCACGTTCAGAGAGCTCATCGAGCGGGCAACGCCGGTGGAAGAGATTCCAGAGATTGTTGATGATCTCTGGACGGTCTTTGAAGACTGAGCGCTCGGCGGGTATTCGAATGACTAAGCGCATCCTCTTCGTGAATGGACCATCCCAAGACCCTTCCGATCGTTTCTTTGGCTGGCCTACCTCGTTACTCTATGGCATAGGCGAGACCTGCAAGGCTATCGACGCAGGGCACATCGATTACTCGTACTCCGGCCGCATCTTTGATCCCATTTGGTACGTAGACGAACTGAATGGGGAGAACGTCCGTGCTGCGTTGCGTGAAGCCCTGTGGAACGTTGACATCGTGTGCGCCAGCGTCACGTACGATGCGCTGTTTCCGACTCTTGAATTGCTCCGTGCTGCGAGAACAGACCACCCGGCGCTTACGGTGATTCTGGGGGGACCTCACATAGACGAAGCACAGGCGTTCGATGCGCTCCGTTCCGAATGTCTGCGAATCGCCGACTATTTGATCGCCGGCGACGGTGAGTTCGCCCTCGTCGCCTTGCTCAAGGCCTTATCGTTCCATTTAGTCGAGCCGTCGGACTTTGTGGGTGTCGCTGGCCGGTTCACTGTCTACGATCGTTGTCGAAGGATCGCTGACGGAACTGTTCCATTACTCCTCGACCGGCTCGATTTCATTCGCCTCGATCTCGCTGATGTGTTTCGCCACAAGCACGACTTCGACGTTTTCACTGACGATGGGGAGATCGCGCCGACGGCGCAAATGATCGCGCGCCGCGGATGCAGCTATCGGTGTGACTACTGTTCAGAGCGCGCGGATCTCGCGTACCCAAACGCCCGATCGATCGACAACATCCTTGCGGAAATCGACTTGCGACGGTCTCAGGGCTTCAAGGCTGTATTCTTCGACGACAGCACATTCGGACAGTATCCTCGCTTGCGCGAGTTGCTTACCGCTCTCGGCGGGACCGGTCTGCGGTTTGGCTGCTTGAACCGGTTCAACCACCTTGTCGATCCGAGCCTCCTTGAAGCGTATCGCGCGGCAGGGTTTGAGTACTTCTATTGCGCGATAGAGCAGTTCGACGACCGTACGCTGACGCTCGTGCGGAAGGACCAAAGTACGGCAAGCATCGGAAGCGCAATGCGGCTATTGCATGAACAGGGCTTCGCCGTCGGCGTGTCGCTCCTGTACGGTCTGCCAAGCGAATCGCAGGAGGGGGTTCTTCGCACCATAGACTTCACTGCGGAATGGGCCGCGCGAGGCACCATCAAACTGGTGAGCCAGTCCGTTCTGACGCTGCACCCTGGAACGCCACTCGGGCAGCGATCGCGCGTCATGTATGATCGACCTGCTCCCAATCGCGGTTATCCCTTTGATCGGTTCGAAGAAGGGCAATGGGAGCATTTGCCGCACGTCACAAGCGACTACCTAGAGGATATCTTGCACCGGTCTGAAGAGCGTTTCGCGGGGATGCTCGTTCGGAATCGTCACTCTTGGTACGCTCGGACAGGACTTGTTCCCGATTCGGCCGCGGCGCTACAAGAGACTCGATGAGTTTCAAGGCGCTCTTCAGCATCGAGACACTCGCCGCGATTCTTGGGGCCGCGCTCGTGACGTTCCTAGTCGACGTGGCCGACATAAGTCCGTACTGGCTCCTGTTGTCGCTGCCGCTGTTCGGACTGGTGGTTGGCTACAACATGGCTAGGCAGCGTCTGGGGGTCTTTCGCTCAGGCGTCGTCGGATACCTGGACCAATTCGCCTTCCCGTCGGGTCGATCGCTCTGGGGCGAAACGAGCGAGGAACTGGCGTACTGGGGTGTTACTGGTGCAAGCATCGCGGAGGACCTAAAAGCGTTCCTTCACGAAGAGAAAGGCGAATCAAGGCGGTATCGATTTCTTCTGATGTCAACGAAGGGAGAATCAATTCGGGAGCAGATCGCATTTAAGAAGGGTTACCCGATGACCGGGCGTTCGTCGGAGCAGGACGTCAGCATCGACGCGGAGGTGGCCGTCGAAGATCAGCGTCTGCTGGCCACCGTAGCTGTGCTCAAGTCGACGCGGGCATTCAAGAGCTCACCCAGCCGCATGGAGATACGGCTCTACGATGAGTTCCTTCCATGGTGGGTTTACCTACTCGATCGGAAGCGTATCGTTGTTGGGATACTGCGCGTCGGCCAGGAAACCGGCGAACAGCCCGCCGCTGTTCTCACAAAGAATCCAGTGCACGTCACGCTTTTTGAGTCACTTCACGAGAACTTTGAGCGCGTGTGGCGCAGTTCGCGACCGCTCTGAAGCGCCCCATGGGCTGAATCACCCGATTGGAAGGCGCGCCGAATACAAATCGCGAACGACGCCTGTTGGATTGAAGGCTCGCACCCGAACATCCACCGATCCGTCGGAGACAGACAGAAGACCGTACGTGTTGTCACGGACCTCACCTTGGATCCGTCTCGCTGCCGCACCTGCACTGCCACCGGCAATCAAATACAGCCCGTCTTCGAATCCGTCAAGCGCCAGTGAGCCGTCGCGCCGCCGCCCGCGCCCGACTCGAATTATTGCTGGGGTGTGCTGATGACCATGCACCACAATCCTGAACCCGTGCTTTTGTAGGCCCTCTGTTACTGCACCAGCGTTGAGTGTCACACTAATGCTCCCGTACGAATACTCAGGGTCAGGCAGCGGTTCTTCCTTTGGTGCACCAACAAGATGGTGATGCATCACGGCGACTCGCAACGTGGCGGGATCCCGTTCTGGCGCTGCCTCCAGGAGTCGTTCGCACGTCTGCCAATCGATCCATCCGTAGTTCGACGTTTCCGTCGTCCGAAGCTTCACGGAGTTGATTGTTAGGAACTCGACGGGACGACCACTTGGCAGCACGAATCGCAGGAGTTGTAGCTGCGGCCGGGCGGAGCCATAGAAGATTTTGACGAAATCGTTGAACGCCTCCTCGTGATCATATGTGAGCGCGAAATCCTTAAATGGCACGTCGTGATTACCCGGAACGATCACCACCTGCCCTGGCTCAAGCCCCAACCTTTTTCTGAGTTCGTGCAGGAAAGGCTTGCCCGTGTTGAATAGGTGACTAGCGTCTCCGCGGGATGTGATGTCTCCCGATACAACCAGCAGGCCGACTTGGCCTCCGGCCGTCCGCGTGACGTCGTCAGCGAGCAGGTCCAAGAGGGGAAATGAACCAGGTCCTGCGACCGCCGGGAACCCGAAATCAGCGCCGAAATGAAGATCAGAGAGGTGCAAGACGACCGAGCCCCGAAGTCGGCCCGACTCCTCGACGACATTCCGCCGTTCAGGCCCGCGCTCGCCCGACGGTAGCTCGATCGGAACGAGGGTATCTTCTTGCACGGGAATTCCGCCGAACTCCCGAACGAAGGCGTCCATCGACACTGAATCGATGGCGTTCAATCGGATCCAAGCGGGCACCTTCGCGGTGTGGTAGTACTCCGGCGTCGTCAATGTGTCGGGCGATGAGATGAACTCCCCGCTTTCGCTGTAGACGCAGTCGACCGCGTTCGCCCGGAAAAAACTCATAGTGGAGCGGTCGAAGAGCCCGACTGTCAATCCAGATTTTGTCGCTAACGCACGGACTCTCCCGAGCTCTTCAAGTCGCCGAGGCTCGTTCGGTTTGCGCCACCAACCCCACCAGACTGCACCTGCATCACGAATTACCCGCTCGTGCTGCGGAATCGTGGGTTCGACCAGATCTCGGAACCGAAGCAGGATCGTCCACGACATCGCCTAACACCCCATCAGAGCGGTTATCAACTGGAGCGCCTCGAGCTCATTTCGATCGTTAGCGGTCGTCCGGCTTGCGTCGTCTACCGTGGCCCCGTGCTCAAGCTGCAAGAGGAACGGGCCTACGCGGTCGAGGCCAGTTACACTCGCTACACGGTTTCTCGAAGTCCAGAAAGAAATTCGGTCTTTGGCGGGTTCTCGATTGCTGACGGTGCGGCGCAGGAAACCCCCGTCCGGGTAGATCGAAGAGACAGTGATAGTCGAGGGGTCATCGCCGGAGTCTCTGAGGGCGACGAGCTGAGTGCCGAATCGGAATCTGTTCCAGTGGTCGACGGTTGTTAAGAGTGGCAACTGAGTTCGCGGCCTATTCCGACGAAGTTTGACCACCGCGACATCCGTCGCTCTCCATTCGGGCAGCAATGGAAGCCCCAGGCCCGTCAGGGTTTCCTGCTCGAACAGAGGGGTCTCGTAGAAGATAAGGTGGCGCTGAGTTGCAAGCTTCCCGGCTGAGGAAACGTGCTCGAGTACTACCTCACGATCCAGTTTGGCAGATGGGCGGGCGAGGTCTGGAATGAGAGTCATGACGATTGTGCCTGATTCCGTCGCCGCGAAGCAGGCGACTTCGAACCAATGCTCGATCTGGTCCCTGTACCACGGCGGGTCCAAGACAACCACGTCGTACGAACTCGACCGAAGCGTGTCAGAGAGGTCCGAGATATCCCGAACCAACACGTCCACGTCGTCTTGTAACCCCGTCGCAACGAATGGGTTTCTGTCTATCAGCAAGCAATCGCTAGCTGTTCGTCGGGACGCGATGGCGCCGGCCACTGACGGCGTCCCCAGACACAGAATGCGCTTGCCTGTTGTCAGTGCGAGGTTGGCAATGACCTTAGCCGAGTCGCTTGTGAATCGCCATTCGTAGTCAACGGGTGAGGGTTCAAGTTTCGAGCCTCCCACCTGTTCGGTTGACTCTCGCCCCATTTCTTGGCCAGTTTCGACTGTGAGCTGCAACCTGGCGACGGCTGCCGCGATCTCAGTTGGAAACGCTCCGCTGCAGCCTACGCATAGCTCGCCGAGGCTGCGACTGCCCCGATTGGTCAGCGCAAGCACCGCTTTTTGGATCTCGCGTGGGTATGAACGCTCATCTGGCGTTCGTGTGTCGAAGGGGATCAGCATGCGCCTCTCAACCAGTGGTCTTCGCTTCCACGCTTGCCCATGCAAGCGTTTAGCATCATGGACTTGGAATACTGAGCAGTCAATACGAGATGAGCGCCATGACTCTGGGAAGAGTGCCGCTCTATTAATGTTCGCTCCCTCAGGTCAGCATTGCGTTCTGCTACCCTACCGGCGCCGGCTAGCTTTGGCCAGCGAAGAGCGGAACCCTACCTGTCTGCCGACGATTATTTGAGGGAAGCGATGATCGAATATTCTCACGACTTCCCTTCAGGGCAACTGTCTCTCGGGAGAGACTTTCGGCGGTAGATGTTGGCCTCGCTGAAGCGACATGCAGACCGTGCATTGCCTGACGATGGCCAACGACGGCATGGTCTACATCTGCGACAGGCAAGGGTCGGCAGTGAGGATCTACGACAAGATGGGAAGCCTGAAGCGCACCATCGCGTTGCCGTGGAAGCCGGTCACGCCGCCCGCCGACGGGATCCCCAAGCCGAGCGGC
>Ga0209515_10006869_pt1 | contig 13964 bp, 17 predicted proteins | sample Subgroupgradi54m_FD_187454 | JGI IMG/M metagenome (GOLD analysis project Ga0209515, IMG submission 187454) | Subsurface groundwater microbial communities from S. Glens Falls, New York, USA - GMW60B uncontaminated upgradient, 5.4 m (SPAdes)... ...
CGCAATTCTTACAGATGGCTATTTATGTAGAGCGGGCTGATGTTGAAATTCCAGATTCTATTTCTATGGCAGGATGGAAAGAAGTGACTATTACAGAGTGTTTTCAGCCTTTAATTGATCTGGGTAATTTGGATCCCAGGATTCAAGTTGTACCACAATATTTTCGACAGGGAATACCCAATGCCTTGTCTAGAATGTATCTCCGTCAAGAAGCAGCAGAAAAATTAATAGAAGCAGCTAGATATCTACCAGGAGGTTATAGTTTAGTTATTTTTGACTCGTACCGACCTTTGGAAGTTCAAGCTAGTCTTTTTAATACTTTTATGAGTCAGCTTAGAGATCAATATCCTCAGAAAAGCGAAGAAGAGCTTATAGATCTTACCCAAACCTATGTCTCACTTCCTTCTAGTGACCTAACAAGACCCTCACCTCATGCGACAGGTGGGGCAATAGATTTGTCTATAAAAGAATCTTTAGGTTTGCCTTTGGATATGGGGACAGATTTTGATAGCTTCGAGATCATGGCTCAAACTGCATATTTTAAAAGAGTTCAGGGTGGAGAAGAGGTTCATCAGAATCGCCGTTTACTCTATATAGTGATGACACAAGCTGGTTTTACTAATTATCCAGAAGAATGGTGGCATTATGATTTTGGAAATCAATTTTGGGGGAAAATTACCGGAGAAAAAGCAAAGTATGGCTTCGCAGATATTGAGGAATTAAATGGTCAAAATGTAGGTCAAATACCTGAAAATGCTGACTCGGTTTTCTATAGACTCCATGCTGATGGACCAATAGATAGATCTGTTAGAATTGGTCTTGCTGGATCTAAAGCTTACTTGACAACAGTACTTGAAGACTTATCAAGACTACAGAGTCCTAACTTTGGCATTAAGCAACAATTAGCAGGGATTATTGCAAGAAAAAATAACGTGCATAGATTTGCACTTTAATTCTCACCTGAGATTAGATTTCCTAATAGCTTAGTGTATAATCTTGGTTATTGCTCTGGAGTATGAAAAAAACTAAAGTTGTAATTTTTTTTGGTGGCCAATCGACTGAATATGAAGTATCAATCAAATCAGCTAGATCAATTTACAAAGCTATAGATAAATCTAAATATGAAATTATCCCTATTTATATAGCCAAAAGCGGACTTTGGGTTAAAGGGGATACACCTGCAAAAATACTAGCTTCCAAAGAGAAATTATCATATAAGAAGGTGTTAATGATGAATTCTGATAATAGCCGTGACTTAATTACGTTTTCTGATCTTAAAGACCAAGTTTCTGTAAAACAACAGGTTATTGCTTTCTCAATATTACATGGCTCTTTGGGTGAGGATGGGACGATCCAAGGTTTATTTGAATTTATTAATATGCCATATGTAGGTTGTGGAGTTCTTGGTTCTGCTCTTGGAATGAATAAAATTAAGCAAAAGCAATTGTTATCTTATTATAAGCTACCGGTTGTTAATTTTTTTGGCTTAAACAAAAATAATTTTAAAAGTAACTTAGAAAAAAAGGCTTTATTAAAAAATATAGAGAAGCATTTTAGAAAAGAGTACCCTTTATTTGTAAAACCGGCAAATAACGGATCCAGTGTTGGAGTGAATAAGGTGCGAAGTATTAAACAGTTAGAAAAAGCTTTATATGATGCTGCTATTTATGATAGTGAAATTTTAATAGAGCAAGGTGTAGAAGATATTAGAGAAATTGAGGTCAGCGTATTGGGAAATGATAATCCTGAAGTAAGTGTATGCGGTGAAATAATTACAAAAAGGGAGTTTTACGATTACGAAGCAAAATATAAAGATAAACAGACGGAATTAATCGTTCCTGCAAAAATAACTGCCGCACTTACTAAAAAGCTCCAAAATTATGCAAAGGATGCCTTTCTAGCGTTAAATTGTTTCGGTATGGCGAGAGTAGATTTTTTTATAGAGAAAAAATCTGAAAAAGTTTGGATTAATGAAATCAATACCATACCAGGATTTACTAGTGTTAGTATGTATCCTAAACTTTGGGAATATTCTGGAATTTCATATGGTAACCTTATAGATAAATTAGTCAACCTAGGATTAGAAAAATGGCAACAAAAACAACAAATAAAAAGATCTATGTCAACAAATAATAATTATGATTAAGGAAAATAGAATTAGAAAGAATTTTGACTTCTTAATTACTCAGATTAAAGGCCATGATAAATGGATGGATGAAACAATTAATCTAATAGCAAGTGAAAATAAGTTAAGCCCAGCTTTAGAATACGCTCTCAAGTCAGATTTAGGTAATAGAGTTGCGGAGGGGTGGCTAGGTTCCAGATTTTTTCCGGGGTTACGTTACTATGACAGGATAGAAAAATATGGAATGCAGTTAATCAGGAATATATTCAAGGCTGAATTTGTCGATATTAGGCCCATTTCAGGGACTATAGCCAATATGGTAATATTTACCGCTTTTACATCACCAGGAGATACTATAGTGACTCTTCCTATGGCAGCGGGGGCTCATGTTAGCATGGCTGGCCCAACACCAAAAAAAGTATTTAATCTAAAAGTAGTTAGTCTGCCTTTTAATTCAAATGAGTTTAATATTGATTATGTAAAGGCAGTGAAGCTAATTAAGGAGATTAAGCCAAGATTAGTTGTGTTAGGAGGATCAGTATTACTATTCAAACAACCAGTCAAAGCAATAGTGAAGGCAGCTCGCAAAACGAAATCCTTAGTCTTATTTGATGGAGCACATGTAGCTGGGTTGATAGCTGCTGGATTATATCCTAATCCTTTTGATGAGGGAGTAGATTTCATGACAATGACTACTTGTAAGACTATACCTGGACCTCAGCATGCGTTCGTTTTATCTAGAAAAAAGTTTGCTGAACAAATAAAGAACACTACATTTCCTGCCTTACATTCTGGACATCATCTTCACGAAACAGTTGCGAGTGTATTAGTAATGGAAGAGTTCAGAGTATTTGGTAAAGAATATGCAAAACAGGTCATAAAAAACTCTAAACAATTAGCAAAAAACCTGTCAAGTTATGGATTCAATATACTCGCTAAAAATAAAGGATTTACTGAAACGCATATGTTTTTATTGGATATCTCGCAGGTTATGCCAGCAGTGGAAGCGCAGACTTTATTAGAAGCTGCAAATATAATTGTTAATAAAAACGCCTTACCAGATGATCTATCCTTTATTACTCCCAGCGGATTAAGGTTTGGTACCCCAGAGGTGACAAGGTTAGGAATGAAAGAGAATGACATGCAAAACATTGCAGATTTTATTTATCGGGTTTTAATTAAAAAAGAAGAGCCTGCAAGAGTTAAAAAAGAAGTATCTAAATTTAGAAAGAATTTTAAGGATATTAAATACTGTTTTCAACTATGAGTAAAAAGTTTAGTTACGACAAATATGCTGATTTAGAATTTATTAATAAATACGCCGCAATATGGTCATATGGTTATCTGAATGGTTTTGGTCAAACGGAAGGGTTTTATAGAGCTGTTAACGAATTGGGATTTAGTATTAAAGATAAAAACGATGAATTAAATGTACTTGATGTAGGATGTGGTGTAGGTAGAACCTCTTGTGACTATGCCGCATTTTTTAGAAATGCGAAGGTTATAGGTATAGACAGATCTTCTTTAATGATTGAGACTGCAAAAAGGATTGTAAACAACAAAAGTACTGAAATAAGTTTCGATTTAACAGGAATCGGGTTTGGACAACTTTCGATAAGAAGCTTTGGGTTATCTAATGCCAGCTTTGTTAAAGCTAGCCTGAATCATTATTATAGCAAGAGCAGGGAACAATTTGATCTAATTTTAGCAGTTAACTTTATTGACAGAACAGAAGATATAGAAGGTGATTTAAGAATTATTCAAAAAATGTTAAAGATGGGTGGCTTTCTGATTCTGACGACACCATTGAACTTGCTAAATATTTATGACTGGGGAAAATATGGTTCTTTTGAGAATTTTAACAATTTGCTTGGAAAATTGGGCTTTAAAATTGACGTCGCATTTGATAATCTTATATACAGAGAAATTTTGGATGCTAGAATGGCTCATGAAGAATATAACACAGCAGTTTATAGGGTATGTAAGACAGAATAATATAGATGAAAGTTTTAATTATCAGTGGGGGTTCTTCTTCAGAGCGTAATATATCGCTTATATCAGCTAGAGCTGTTAGAAAAGTATTAGTAAACAGTAGGCACAAAGTTAAAGTTTTTGATTTGAAAGAAGGCTATGAAGATTTGAAAGTAATGATACGTCAGTTTGATGTGATTTTCCCTGTGATTCATGGGGAAGAAGGGGAAGGTGGAAAATTACACTATTTTCTATCAAAAACAAAAAAACCTGTGGTTGGAACAAAAAACTACAAAGCTCTCCAAAGAGGATGGCCTAAGTTGTCATTTAAACAGTTTTGTGATGAAAATAATATTCCTACTGCGCGATGGAAAACTGTTAGGAATCGAAAGGATATAATTTTGTTTGGCTTTCCATGCGTGTTGAAAGCTTCTAATGGAGGATCCTCAAGAGAGGTTCAAATTTTAGCTTCTTTAAAAGACCTCAATAGTTATCAGTCTGGAAGATTAATCAATTCTAATAAGCCACTTTATGTAGAGCGTTATCTTGACGGCGTGGAAATCACAGTTGGTATTTTCCAAGATTCGGCTTTACCTGTTATCGAAGTGGTCTCCCCCAAAGGCACATGGTTAAGTTATAAAACAAAATATTCTGGGATGACTCAAGATATACCCAACGCCCCGTCATTAGACATAAAGACAAGAAGGTTAGCTCAAGAAATCGCTTTAGAAATACACAGTAAATTGGGTTTAGGTGATTACTCAAGAATTGATTTTATCGTTTCAAATGGTGTTCCCAATGCGTTGGAGGTTAATACTATTCCTGGGATGACTCCAATTAGTGCTTATCCAAAAGCTGCCCAAGCAGCAGGGATTAGTTTTCCAGAACTTATAAAGAAATTAGTAGAAATGGCTTAGGTAGAAGCTATCTTATTTTAACCCTGAAATATACTTATCTAGGGGCTGAAATGGACCATATTCTCTAAATGGGTTATCCTGCATAATACAAAGGTTGATATCAGTTATTTTTTTCCTAACCCCACATCATGAGGGCCGATGGTTCTTAAAGTAATAGAATCTTGGGTAATTTCAAATGTAAAACGATAGTGTCGATCGATCCTTGCTTCAAAAGTTTCGCCACCCATCTTCCTGGCCCTTAATGACGGGTGTCTATAATTTGAGAGAAGTAACATAAATTGTTTGTCAGCTTTCTTTTGAATGTTAAACGATAGATTGCCATAGCTTTTCTCCGCATTTTTAGAAAAGACAATCTTCATGAAGTCTTGAGTGAGTCAAGGAATTGTTGGAGCTGCTTTTTATTATGCATTACAGTAACTCTGCCAGCTTTGATATCCTCATCTGCACGTTTTTCAGACCATTCCCACCACTCATTAGATCCATAAGGAGGAGCGGTCTCTAATTTTTCACTTATGGCCTCAACCGCTCTGCCTAGCTGATCTAATCTAGAAATGATTTTTTCAAATGTTTTTGCAGAAACTGTAATTGTTTGCATATTGAATTTATTTTAATCTTTCACGGAATTACTGTCAAGCAAGATTTTGATACATTTAAGATATCTTTTAATATTGATATATCCACCCAATCTGCACACTAAAGATTTAGCCTCGCAAGGCGTCCCCCTGCAAGCCTCATTTTAAGCCTGAAATGTACTTATCAACTGGCTGAAATGGGCCATATTTAGGCTATTTGGTTATTTTTAAGGTTACTTAAGTTCTTGAGTTGTGAAAGTATCTCTTGAAAAATTCTTACTAATGTTTTAAGCTTAACAGGCTGAATTCGCAATAATATAACTTATGCAAGTGTCTCTGTTTAAGCTTAGAGATAACTCTAGTCTACTAGTTATACCGTTACTATATTCTCAATCTGTTACCACCATGGCTTTAATTAACGCAGGTCCTTTTTATGATCCTGTTGGGAAAGAGGGATTATCTCATTTTATTGAGCATATGTTTTTTAAAGGATCTAAAAAATTCCCTGACAGCGAGAAATTAACTGCTTCTTTAGAAAGGAAGGGAGCTTCAGCTCAAGCATTTACTTACTATCAGACAAATAAATATTGGATTAAATCAACTAGTTCAGATATTGAATTGGTTACCGAGAATATAACCGATCGTTTATACAACTCGTTATTTAGGGCAGAAGATATCGAAACGGAGAAAGGGGTGGTAAAGGAGGAGATAAATATCTTAAAAAGTAACCCAGAACGTTTAATTTGGGAAGTATGGTCGGAAACTGTATGGTCAGGATCAAGTTTCGGCAGGTCATACTTAGGAAACCACGCAGCAATTAATAAATTTTCCAGAAAAGATGTCTTAGATTTTGTGAGAGTGCATTACAAAGGAGATAAGATAATTTTTGCTGTATGTGGGGATGTTCAAGCAGACAAAATATATGAAATCTTCAATAATTTAGTGGATCCTAAAAGAAATATAACAAAAGATAAGTTGAAAGTAAGCAAAGCAAAGAAGACTAGAGAAGACTTTAACTTAGTAAGATTAAAAACAGAGAATATAACTGTTGCCATCGGTTTTCAAACAGTAAACTATATACATAAAGATCGCCCAGTCTTAGAGTTAATAGCTAAACTGTTAGCAGGTGGAATGAGTTCTAGACTTAGAAAGAAAGTAATGGAGCCTGGTTTAACTTATTCTATAGAAGGTTATTCTGAACATTTAACTGAGACTGGATATTTTATGATAAGATTTTCAACAAATAAAGCGTCATTAAATAAGATTTTTAAAATTATTTATGACGAATTTAGAGATTTAAAACGCAACTTAATTAAGCAAGATGAATTAGAACTGGCAAAGAATTACTTCATTGGATCTTTAAAGGTAAATACTGAAACTTCATATGACTTTGCGGATTGGTATGCTAATACCTTTTTTCTAGGAGGAAGAATATTAGGGTTAGAAGATGAATGTAGACAAATACAAAAGATTAGTAGTGAGGATATTTTACGAGTTGCAGAAGAATACTTTGATTTTAAAAAGATCAAGACTGCGATAGTTGGGGATATAGATAAAAACTTCGTTAAAGTTCTTTATAATTAATTATGACTAATCGTTTTATACCAACTTATTCTTGTTTAGCTTTGCAAGGCGTCCCTCTGCAAGGCTAGAACAATATGTGGTAGAAATTATGGTGTGGTAAAACCGGACTGGGAAGAGGTATGAGCTGGCAGTATCTTTGAAGCATTAAAAATTTCAATACCAATAGGTTGGTTTTGAGCATTGTACTCAACAGTAATATCTTTTGAGATATCCTCAAAACGCTCTTCAGTACCTTTTTTGAGCATGATATATAAAATATCCTTTTTCTTATCGTAGCTAACTTTTGCTTTTTTCATAACTCCACCTTTCTGAAATTAGTCTTTGTTTAATCTCAATATCACTAATTGGATGAATTGTAATTACTTCTGCATCCTTTTTAATTGTATCATATGCTGCAAGTACCTTCCTTATTTTTCCTTTAAAATCAACAGTGCCAATAACAATGTGATGATTCCTTAAGTTATCCCAATAACTTTCTTCACTTTTATCAAAAATCTCGCTGACTATTTTTAGGGGAACCTCACGTTGCTTCAAACGTATCTTTAAATGATTTGTATAGATAAGCTTCACAAAAATATTTTATCACGATCAGTTTATATCATATTTAGACTAATTTAGGTTCATTTTAGCCCTGAAATGTATTTATCAACCGGCTGAAATGGGCCATATTCTCTTAGGGGATTATCTTGCATAATGCAAAGATTGGTATCAGGAACTGGATTTTTTCTAATCATGACTATTAAATTGCCTTTTTCAGTGTCAGAAGAAAGGGTGTCACTACTAGCTTTTGATATACTAGTTTGTAGTTTGACTGGGTATGAATGTGGTTTTATAAAATCAGTACTAGCAGGAATAATATAAGTGACTGTATAACACCCTGTTTTATCTTGAGCTGCTAAATATAAAATTTTGACATTTGTATTATGGTTTTCCAGTTCCTGCATATCAGCACTGCTTTGGATTTGATCCATGGCTAATATGTCAGTGTCTGCAGGCAGGTTATAAATTAAGGCCGGACTTTTTTGGTAAGTGGTCATCTTGCCCTGATTACAAAACTCACTTGGGACTGGGCAGGACAGAGACAGCTTATCAGGAATTTCACCTGGTCTGGGTGCTACATAAGAGATAGTCACTTTGGCTGGAGCTTTTTTGGGCAGCTGAATATAGCTGGTAACTAGAAAAGCTGTCCCTATTATTAAAATAACCGGGACTAAGACTTTTAAGAAACTACCAAAAAAGCCGGAAAAAAATGGAGTTTGATTAAACTGCACTTGTGGAGTATTCTGGACAGACGAAAACTCATCCATAATATTATATTAACAGTTTTTATAATTCTATCTCAAGAAAGCTTTTATTTTCATCGAAAGATAGCAACTTAAACAGATTGAAAAATCCAGATCTACCTAAAAGTGGAGTTTGTTGCTCGTGACAAAAATCCGCCTCGGTTTCATACTTTTTATTATCAACCCAAATATTAATCTTAGCAGGATATGCCTTTAACTCACTATTTCCAATACCATAAATAGAGACGGGCTTAATTTTTTTGAAATTTATTCCAATCATCTCACCTAATCTAAGTGGAAATAAATTTCTATCGGAACCAGAATCAACTAAGGCATCTATAAAATTAGTTGGATTTCCATGACTTAAGGATACGCGTATTAATACATATGGCCTTAATAATTCTCCAACCTTAAAGCTTGTTTTAGGATCAATTTTATCTAAAAGTAAGTAAGAGAATTTAATTTTTGGCATTTATGGGGGAATATGAGCCATCCATGGGTAATACATGATGATAGATGACATCTCCTAATTTAGATTTTTTTACTTTTTTATCAAGTGTCTCAATATCATTTGCAGTTTCCAGGATCTTTTTCCTATCTTGGCTAAGTGCTACCCATTTATTAATGTATCGGGATAAAGATATTTTCATAATTAGTATTATACCACCTGTGGAGTATTCTGGACAGACGAAAACTCATCCATATTATCATGGTAAAGTTTTTGTTCCTGCCAGTCAAGTCACACAGGGAAATTTCCTGTTTTTTCATTCTATTTAAAAGATTAAAACCTAAAGCTAAAAGGGGAACTCCAATAATTAAAAGCAGGATTAAAATAAGTAAGGAGCGGTTTTTGGGCATTAAATTAACCATAGCAGTTTTGCATCTGATGTCAAGCTTAAGGTACAATACCCAGGTAAAATATGATTTAGAAGGAATATGTTATCAGGCTCAAGAGAATTATTTACATCAATTAATGAAAAGGTAGCCGCTATAGATCCTTTGGGAGCAGATCCAGTTATGGTTTTTTTGCCAAGGTGGAATGAAACTGGTAATCTTGAAGAGATTATCCATGCTACTACACAACTTATCCATAGCTCAACTATGCCTACAAATCGTACAGAAGCGATGGCTGGGTTAAGAGATTTAGGTATGTTTGCTGGTTCTCTTCGAAGACATGGATATGAACCAGTAGAATATGTGATGGGTCTTGAAGAGGTTCTGCTGCGATACGGAGGAATCGCTGATGGAGTTCCAAGAGATACTTTTTTTAGTTATACTTTAGGGAATCCTTCTGGAGAACGTAGAAGGAGGTTTACAAATCTGCCAGAAGAGGAAATCTTTATATCTAGTTTATCAAAAGGTTTAGTTGCCCAGCAAGAAACATTACTCAGATTGGTAGAGGTCTATAGTCTAGATTTAAAAAGTTCTATATTTTCAGAACGAATAGAAGAAGCAATAGCCAATTTTGACGGTAATGTTCATGCAATGGCAGATGTTTACAGGTCTATCTCTCCAGACGTTTTTACTAATCAGATGAGACCTTTTTTTGATCCAATAAAAGTCCAAGATAGAGAATACTTAGCTCCTGCTGGTTCGCAAATGCCGATGTTACTTATAGATTATTTGCTTTGGGGGTCAAATGATAATAGCGAAGAATACCGCAACTTTTTCAATCATACCCTTCCGTACTTACCTAAAGAGTGTAGAGAGTTATCGACTTTAATAAGTTTGCAAGGATCTCTTCTTAGTAGAGTAAAAGTTCATTTAGAAAGGAAAGAGCCCACAACCGATGAAAAAATATCACTAGATTCAATAATAAAGTTTATCAATAGGGTAATCGCTTTCCGGAGACCACACATGTCAATAGCTGAGGCAAATTTCAAATTAAGAGAACCAGAAGCAGTTGGTAGTGGTGGGTATAGCATGGAAATTCTGGAGTATTTATTCGGAAAGACTGTAGAAGCTCGTGATATATTGAGAGGTATAGTGGCTGTTTAATCAATATGAGTAATCATTCCGAGATTTCAACAGCTAGTGATTTTACTCCATCGCCAGTGGGGACTATTTTTAACCCTCTTCCAAGAGAGATATCAGGAGTGACTAGGGTTAAGGATGAAATCACAATAAGATATCCAAGCCGTTTGGACGCTATGTCAACAGACCCGAGTAGATTGACTAAAAATGCCAATTCAGTCTATACATCTGGCCAAATTGATTTTGCAATTAAGGTATTTCGGACGGTTAATGTTAAAAGTACAGGTACGAAAGGAGAAATTTCAATAACGCCCAGTACTGAGCGTCATGTGCTTATAAATCATGCTGTTGCTTTAATGCGAGCAGCCTTACATGTGGATGATGGCTATCAAATTGATGTGAAAGAAGATGTTAGGTTAAGGCATTGCGGGTTAGGGTCTAGTAGCGCTTTAATAACTTCAGTCGCTTGCGCTATAAACGAGCTGTATGGGAATCCAATTACTGATAAAGAGATGGTTAAATATGCTGCTCAAAATCATGGAGAAGAAATTGATGATAACCCAGACATGATAAATCCTGTTCAATCCATGGGTGGGTCCGCGGCGTCTGGTACTTATCAAGGGGGTTTAATAATTATAGGAGGGGAAAATGTTGTTATAAAAACAATGTATATTCCAGATAAATACGATGTTGTCATTGGAGTTCCCAGAGATTTTGAGCCTAGTGATTCGAAAACTTTGATGGATATGGAGATTCAAAACTTACATAAATTTTATAGGACTGGAATGAGATATAGAAATGTTATTGCTTACCGTTTGCTTCATGAATGTTTCCCTGCTATAGAGGAAGGAGACTTAAAGCCTATCGGTGATTTGATATTTGATTACCGCTATAAAATGGGTAGCATTAGAAATTGTTCTTTTGTATATCCACCTCTTGTAAAACTAGCAAATTCTGTAGCCTTTTTAAAAGAAGAGGGAGTAGCTGATGTGTTGAGCGTCTCGTCTGTAGGGCCAGGTATATTCGCCATTACCGAGAATGCTGATTATTGCCGGGAAGTTTTTGAAGGAAGGAATATGAATACTATGGTAACAAAGATCCATAACGGACGTTATGAGATTGCAAGTGAATCATAATATGTTTTTCTTAGTAGGGCATCGTGCATCAGGCAAGACCGAATCAGGAAATCTGCTTTCAAGCAATTTTGGGTTTCTCTCCATCGACACTGGTGATGTTGTCAGAGCATATAAATCTAGAATGGTTCCTCCTGAAGTCTCACTTGCTGAGTGGGAAAGGGGGTTAATATCGGAGAGGGGATCACTGGCAGTAACCGATTTAATTTCCGCCCATATCTACACTGCAGTGCTAGAACGTTCAAGACAACAAAACCCGTTTTCTGAAATTGCAGTGCTAGGGAATCGTCAAATTGAAGGAGTAAAAGGTATAATTCAATATTTATCAGAAGTTGAAGGAATGATGCCTTACGTAACTCCTACAATTATTGCACTAGAAGCTTCAGATGAAACATTGTATAAAAGGCATATTCATAGAAAAAGAGAAATTGATGAAGTAAACATGACGTTTGAGGTATTTAGAGCGGATGTTTTAGACACAGAACGAAACCAAGGTTTAAATACCTTACTAGCAGAAGCTAAATATAAAATATTTAATAATGAGGAAGGGCTGCAAACTTTAGAGGATCAGGTTATTGCTCTATTCAGAGATAACTTTGGTTTTCACTTAGTTAATAATCTGGAGGAGGGCTATTCTCAAAAAGAAAGACGTGTTTAAGTATCCTGATCTAAAATTGTTTTAGAATTAAATTTAAATGTTTTTGTTTAATATATTCTCTCATAGTATTTAAAAATCCAGGGGTAAATTTTTTAGGATCTTTGTTCATTAAATTCACTGTCTCTTCAATTGTTAAAGGAAAAATATTCTTTACCTCCTCATTAGGTTTAAACTTCCAGTGTTTTGACGGGTAACATTCATATAATGCAAATATGTGCTTACTTTTGGCACCAAAGAATGTTTCATCAGAGTAAAATATGGATATTTTAGTTAAATTATCTCTTAATCCTAGCTCTTCTTTTCCTTCTCTTTTAGCAGCCTGATCATAACTTTCACCCTTATGTACATGTCCACCCACTGAATGATCAAACAAGCCATCACTTTTAATATGCTCTTGTACATATAATTTCCCCTCAGGAGTAAAAACATAAATAGCTACAACTCTATGAATATGTCCATTTTTGTGGCTTTCTTCTTTGTTAGTAATGCCGATGACATTATCTTCAGTATCTACTAAGTCAAACTTTTTCATAGAGCAATTATAACAGTATAAATTTGTAAAAAATATGCCTAGAAGATATAATTTCTCGATGGTAGATTCAAGAAAAGTTATTTTAAATGCCGATCAGTTGAGGAAGTGGACAGGTAACAGGGGACAGGTTACAGGTAAGCGCAATGAAATTTACATTGTTTTAGATAATGTGCTGGATACATACAATATAGGTTCTATTTTTAGATTGGCAGATGCTGTAGCAGCTAAAAAGATTTATCTTTGTGGTGGGACGGAAACTCCGCCAAATCACCGGATTAAAAAAGCTTCTATAAATACCACAGAGGTAGTGGAGTGGGAATACTGCGAATCGGCAATAGATGCGATTCGCAAGGTAAAGAAGTTCTCCACTTCGGTCGAACAAAAATCTTCTTCGAGCGAAGCGAAGCGTAGTCGAGAAGTACAAGTTATTGCCATAGAACAGAGTAATAAAAGTGTTCCATATGATAAGTTTAAATATACTATGCCGATCTGTTTAATAGTGGGAAATGAGTCAGACGGAGTCTCAAAAGAGGTGCTAAAAATGGCAGATGTCATAGTAGAACTGCCCATGTTTGGAATTAACAAAAGTCTTAATGTCATGGTCTCTTTGGGGATAGTGTTATATAAGGTAATTGACACCACTGCCAATATCCGTTAAAATACTTTTTGCTCTAGAAAAACTAGGGTAGAAAAAAGGAGCAAGTTCTCCGCCTTCGCTTAAAAAGCTACGGCAGGACAAGTAAAGAATACTACTTCAGCACATTAACAACCGAAGATTTTTTATATACTACTCTTCGGCAAAAATTGATCCCGCAGATGGCGGGATTTTTTGATTTTTGAAGAGTGGTGGGTTTTAGATTCCGATAGTCAATCGGAGTCAATTCCAAGTAATTTGGATATATATGAGAGTTTGATCCTGGCTCAGGATTAACGCTGGCGGCGTGCCTTAAGCATGCAAGTCAAGGGGGGCTCGCAAGAGTCAACCGGCGGACGGGTGAGTAACGCGTGGGAACGTACCTTAAAGTTGGACATAGCTTGCCGAAAGGTGAGGTAATTTCCAATGTGGCGCAATCAGTAAAATGATTGCACTAAAGCCGCAAGGCGCTTTAAGATCGGCCCGCGTCCTATCAGCTAGTTGGTGGGGTAATGGCCTACCAAGGCGACGACGGGTAGCTGGACTGAGAGGTCGGTCAGCCACAACGGGACTGCGACACG
>Ga0209515_10006870_pt1 | contig 13963 bp, 15 predicted proteins | sample Subgroupgradi54m_FD_187454 | JGI IMG/M metagenome (GOLD analysis project Ga0209515, IMG submission 187454) | Subsurface groundwater microbial communities from S. Glens Falls, New York, USA - GMW60B uncontaminated upgradient, 5.4 m (SPAdes)... ...
CAGACCGCCCAGCTGCCGGCTGACGGCCTCGCGCCCTTCCTCGGCTTCGCGCAGGCGATGCGCCAGCCGCGTCATTCTGCGGGAACACCAGAGACCGGCCAGCAGGGCGGCGATGAAGCCGGCGAGCAGCTCACTCATCCGCAACCAACCGGTAGCCCACGTTCTTGACGGTGAGGATGCGCTCCCCCGCCGCCTTGAGCTTTTTGCGCAGTTGGCTGATGTGCAGATCGACGGTGCGGGTTTCGATTTCCAGGGCGCGCTCGTAGCCCCAGACCTTGTCCAAGAGGGCGTCGCGGCTGAGCACCCGGCCCTTGGCCTCGATGAGCGCGCGGAGCAGCTCGAACTCCTTGGAGGTCAGCTCCACCGGCTTGCTCTTCAGTTCGACGGTGTGCCGCGCCCAATCGACGCGCAAATCACCCAGCCGGAACACCTCGGCCGCGGGCTGGGCCGCGCCCCGCCGCAGGATGGCCTTCACGCGCGCAACGAGCTCCCGGGGGCTGAACGGCTTGGTGATGTAGTCGTCGGCGCCCATCTCCAGGCCCAGCACCTTGTCCGTCTCATCCGACTTCACGGTGAGCATGATGATGGCGATCGACTGCGTTTTGGCGTCCTGCTTCAACCGGCGGCAGACTTCCAGCCCGTCCTGTTCGGGCAGCATCCAGTCCAGCAGGATCAGCTCGGGCAGCTCGGTGCGGGCCAGCTCCAGCGCCCTGGCGCCGTCGTGGGCGGTGAGCGTCCGGAATCCTTCGGCCTCGAGGTTGTACTTGAGGGCCTCGGCGATGTTCTTTTCATCGTCGACGATGAGGATTTTTTCTTTCGCCATTACGGGGTCAGCACCAGTTTGCCGAAAACCTCGCGCCGCTCGATGCGCTCATGCGCCGCGCGCGCCTCGCGCAGCGGCAGGACGGCATCGACCACCGGCCGCAGCACGCCGCGGCCCACCAGATCGAAGACCGCGCGCAGCTCATCGCGAGTGCCCATCATCGCGCCCAGGAGCGTCAGCTGCCGGGAAAAGACGTAGCGCAGATCCAGCGGCACGCTGGGCCCGCTGCTGGCGCCGCAGGTGACGAGCCGGCCGCCCTTCGCGATGGCGCGCACGCTGCGCTCCCAGGTTTGCGGCCCGATGTGCTCGAAGACCACGTCCACGCCGCGGTTGTTGGTGAGCGTTTTGAGGCGCACTTCAAAATCGTCGCGCTGATAGTTGATCGCCTCGTCGGCGCCCAGCGCCTTGGCCTTGGGAATTTTGGCGTCCGAGCCGACGGTGGTATAAACCCGCGCCTTCAAATGCTTGGCGATCTGGATGGCGGCATGGCCGATCCCGCTGCCGGCGGCGTGCACCAGCACCGTCTCGCCGGCCGCCAGCCGAGCGCGCGTGACCAGCATGTGCCAGGCGGTCAGAAACACGAGCGGAAAGGCGGCTGCGACTTCGAAGGAAAGTGACGCCGGCAGGAGGAGCACTTCATGCGCTTTCGCCACCGCAAGCTCGGCATAGCCGCCCGGGATGGCGGCACCCCGGATGCCGTACGTTGCGCAGAGATTATCATCCCCGCGCCGGCAGAAGTCGCATTGAAAGCAGCTCAAGCCCGGCGCGAGGACGACGCGGTCGCCGATTTTCAGCCCGGTGACGCCGGGGCCCAGCGCTTCGATGAGGCCGGCGACGTCGCAGCCGGCGATATGGGGAAGCGTCATGCGGTAGGCGGGAATGCCCCCCTGCCGCAGCCAGATATCGAGGTGATTGACCGAGCAGGCCTTCACCCGCACGAGCACTTCGCCGGCCTCAGGCCGAGGATCCGGCACCTGCGCGTACTCCAGCACCTCGGGGCCGCCGTGGCGGCGGAACAGGACGGCGTTCATGGGGCGCCCTCAGCTGAGGGCGTTGATCGTCGCTTCAAGATCGTTGGTGCGGAGCACCAGCGCGCCGCCGGGGGGCTTGGAAGGCGCGGTGCAGTACGCGTATTCGAGGTTGATGCCGGCCTGGGCGAGTTTTTCCGCGATGATCGCCAGCGCGCCCACCTGATTGGGAACGTCCATGAAGACCACGTCGCGCCGCTGGACCGTCGGATGCAGGCGGGAAAGGACCGGCTCGGCCTCTTTCGATTTGTCGACGACCATCCGCACGATGGCGTGATCGATGGTGTCGCTGACCGAAAGCGCGATGATGTTGATGCCGGCTTTGGCGAGCGCCTGGCAGGTGCGCGAGAGCATACCGGGGCGGTTGTCGAGGAAGATGGAAAACTGGGTGTCGATGCGGATCATTTCTTCGCGGAGCCCTTGGCCTGCTGGCGCTGAAATGCCGACCAGGCGTCGGTGGCATCCCGCTGGGATGGATAGTGGCCGCTGAAGCACGGCAGGCTGTCCACTGAAACGATCAAATGCCATGGCACCGGATGGCCCGGCTCGCGCCGCAGATGCGGAATGAGGCGGCGGCCGCGGATGACCGACGGTTCCAGCCGCGTTTCGCGCGGCCGGCGGCCGGTCGGCGGCGGGAGCCCGCCGGCCCGCTGCGCCAGCCATTGCCGCAGCGCCGGCGGAGGCTTGATGAACTCCACCCCGACGTCGAACAAAAACGGCGGAACACCGCGAAGATCCAGCCGCTGCATAACCCAGGCCACCCGCCCGGCGCACTGCACGGGGCGCTCCCGGCCGGTGATCACCTGCAGCCTGATCGCCGAGCGGATTTCAACGGTTTCCTGCAGCCGCACGCACATGCCGCCTTCGCTCCAGTTGACGTAGGCCGCCGGCAGCGGGCCTTCGGGCCGCAGCAGGCTGACCGCAAACTGCGGAGCCACCGGCAGGCGGAGATGGCGACGGCGGTCGGTGGCGGCGGCGGTCATCGCCATAGGGAGTTCTTGGCAAGCCAGTCCGGCGCGTCGAGGGACTTGCCCGTCACCTCGCGCGACTCATCGCTGGCCAGATACACGAAAATGCCGGTCAGGGTTTCGGGCTGCGGCAATCGCATCGGATCTTCCTCAGGATAGGCGGACGCGCGCATGGCCGTGCGCGTGCCGCCCGGGTTTACCGCGTTGATGCGCACGCCGTCGGCGCGGACTTCCTCGGCGGCGAGCGCTGTCAAGCCTTCGATGGCGCATTTCGAAGCGGCGTACGGCCCCCACAGCGGTGAGGGCCGCTTGCCCGCGCCGGAGGAGACATTGATGATGGAGCCCTGCCGGCGGCCGCGCATGTGCGGCAGCACCGCGCGCATGCACAGAAACGGGCCGCGCAGGTTGGCGGCGATCGTCGCATCCCAGTCCGTGACGCGCACCTGATCCACCGGCGCCCGGGGCGAGAGAATGCCGGCGTTATTGATCAGCGTGTCGATGCGGCTGAAGCTCTTGAGCGTCATCGACACGAGCCGGTCGACATCCCGCTCCTGCGACACGTCGGCTTTCACGGCCAGCGCTTCCCCGTTCAGGCGGCGGATTTCCTTCGCGACCGCCTCAATTTCCTGCGGGCTGCGGCTGCAAATCGCCACTCGCGAGCCTTCGCGCACGAACCGCAGCGCCAGGGCCCGCCCCAACCCCCGGCTGGCTCCCGTAATAATCGTAACCGTTTCCGAAAGCCTCATCTATGTATTTTAGCTACAATAGCGGCATGAAGCAACGACGAGCATCGCCGGAGCGGATGCGCAAGATCCTGGAGGCGCTGAAGCGGGCCTATCCGGATGCAACCTGCGCCCTACACTCCACCACCCCGCTGGAGCTGCTGGTGGCCACCATCCTCTCCGCCCAATGCACCGACGTGCTGGTCAACAAGGTCACGCCGGAGCTGTTCAAGAAATACCGGACCGCGAAGGACTACGCCGCCGCCGATCTGGCGGTGCTGGCGCGCGACATGTCCCGGATCAATTTTTACCAGAACAAGGCCAAGAGCATCAAAGCCGCCTGCCAGATTCTGGTCGGACAGTTCGGCGGCAAAGTGCCCGGACGGATGGACGATTTGCTGGAGCTGCCCGGCGTGGGCCGCAAGACGGCCAACGTGGTGCTGGGCAACGCCTTCGGGCTGCAGGAAGGCATCGTCGTCGACACCCATGTGATGCGCCTGAGCAAACGGCTGGCGCTCAGCCCGCAGCATGAGCGGGAAAAGATCGAGCAGGATTTGATGGCGCTGGTGCCGCGGCGGCTCTGGACCGTCTTCGGGCACCGGATGATCACGCACGGCCGGCGGATTTGCGTCGCCCGCACGCCGCGGTGCTCCGAATGCCCGCTGGGCGCTGCGCTGTGCCCCTCTTACCGGGCCGTGCCCTCCTGACCCAGCGCCTGCTGCAGCAGCGTCCGCTCCTCAGCACCTAACGGCAGCGCAAGCGCCTGCTCCCGGGCGCGCGGGCTCATTTTGGCCCACGTCTTGCGAAGAATCTCCCGCATTTTCTCGTCGGGTTCTTTTTTTCGCAGATCGGCCAGCTGCGTTTCGAGAAACAGCAGGCACAGCGCATCTTCGAGGATCTGCGTGTCCGGATCCGACGGCAATCCGCGCTTGCTCATCAGCCCTTGCACCCGCTCGATCTCCGGCTCCGGATAGCCGGCCTGCCGCATCAGCTCCCCGACGGTCTGCGCATGGAATGTTTTGAGCGTCTCGCGCCACTTGAGATATCCCTGCCGGCCGCGCGGATACCGCTCCCGCGGAATGGTCCAGCGGCGGATGTGCTGCCCGCGGGCGGCGATGCGCAGCGCCTCGGAGGCGTGGGGATTCAACCGGAGCACCCAGTCGGTCAGCCGTTGGGCATACGCCAATTCGCGGCTGGCGGGATCCTCGCGGTTGTACGCATCGATGCGGTCGAGCAGCACGCGGAGACGGTCAGGCATGGCGCGCCCACTGCAGCATTGGGATCAGCCGCTCGTCATACCGGAGCCGGTGGCGGCGCAGCCAGCCGAACAGCTCCAGATGGCGGGTGAGAAAACTTTCCACGTCGAGCCCGAGATATTCCGGCAGGAAACGCTTCAGATATTGGCTGGAGCTGCGGGAGAGGGTGAGGGCTCCGGCCGGATTGCCGCGCGACCAATGATGGCAGGCCACCGCGGCCTGGATCAATCCTTTGTAAAAATCCTTTTCGCGGCCGGCGGTTTCCAGCCAGATGCGCTCGAGCGCTTCGTGGCACTCGAAAAACCGGTGATGGTTGAAGAGGGCGATGCCTTCGACAAAACGGGGATCCGCTCCCGCCGGCGGCGCGGCGGGCTGGGACGAAAGTTCAGGCCTTGGCGCGGGCCGGCTTCGCGGACGAGCCTTGGGCCTGGAGGGCTTGGAGGACTTCCTCGGTGTGGCCATTGACGTTGACCTTGGGAAATATGCGGCTGATGCGGCCCTGCTCATTGATGATGAAGGTCGTCCGCTCGATGCCCATGTAGGTGCGGCCGTAGAGCGACTTCTGCTTGTAGACGCCGTACGCCTTGCAGACGGCCGCATCCGGATCGCTCAGCAGCGGAAAAGTCAGGCCGAATTTCCGGGTGAACTTCTGGTGCGAGGCGGTATCATCCCGGCTGACCCCGAACACCACCGCGTTGGCCTTGGTGACGGCCGAGAGATTGTCCCGGAAGCTGCACGCTTCTTTCGTGCAGCCAGGCGTGTCATCCTTGGGATAAAAATAGAGGACCACCTTCCGGCCGGCGTACTCCGACAGGCGCACCGTATCACCGGCCGTGGAGGTCAGCGTGAAGGCCGGGGCCTTCGAGCCTTCGCGCAGCGCCATCTCACGACCCCTGTTCCCGCAGCAGGCGGGACAGCTCGCGGAAGAACGCCGGCGGCATCAGGCCGCCGAGCCGATAGCCGTTGATGAAATAGGTCGGCGTGCTGGTCACGCCGAGCCGCTGAGCTTCCTCCACGTCCCGCCGCACCGCCTGCATGCCCTCCCCCGAGGCCATACACGCATCGAACTTCGCCAGATCCAGCCCGGCGCGGAGGGCATCATCCCGCAGCCGCGAAGGATCATACGTTTGCTCCTGCCCGAAAATGACATCATGCAGCGGCCAGAACTTGCCCTGCTGGTGCGCGCAGGCGGCCCCGGCGGCGGTCGTGCAGGCCCCCGGATGCACCATCCGGGCGATGCCCGGATTGCACGAGGTATCGAGCGGAAAGTGCTTGAAGACAAAGCGGGTGCCCGGATTGGTGCTGAGCATGATGTGGTTGAATTTCGAGGCCCGGCGGCAGGTCGGACAGTGGAAGTCGCTGAACTCCATCACCTGGACTCCCGCCGTCGCCGACCCAAGCGACGGGCTGCCGGCGGATTCCACCGAGGCGCGGGGCTGAAGCAGGAAATAGTCGCGCAGCTGCCGGCGGATCATCGACGGGCTGCTCTGGCTGATAAATTCCACCGACGCCTGCACGCCCGTGGCCGCGGCCAGCCCCAGTCCGGCCGCCCCGAGCGCGAGCCACAATACGGAGGAGCGAAGCGCCCCGGAAACCTGCCGCAGCGCCGTATTCCACTGCAGGCCGAGCCCGGCGCGCGCGCTGACCGCCAGCAGGGCGTTGAGCAGGTAGGAGCCGAGGCACAGCGGGCACAGCGACCGGATCTGCGTGACCATGACGGCGAACAGCGCCGCATCCACGGCTAAGAAGGTAAGGCCCGAGGCCACCAGCAGCGCAAGCGCCGGCCCGGCCGCCGCGGGAAACGCCAACGCGATGGCGGCCAGGGTCAGCGTCGACAGATAGCCGGCGATTCCCCACAGCGGCAGCGGCATGCCCAGCGCCGTGCCCCACCGGCTGGCGGTGACGGCATGGCAATTGAACACTCCGGAGCCGCCGCACGCCGCACCGCCCAACAGCTCGCCGCGCAGCAAGCCCAGATGCACATAGTACATATAGGCGCACAAGCCCAGCCCGGTCAGGCTGAGCAGAAGGCAGCACCAGGCGCCGCGGCGTGTCATGGCTCTATCTTATGGGTGCGAAGATGCGAAAGTCAATTGAGGGTCACCGGGCCTGAGGCTCGGCGGCGCGGGACAAGACGGAGACGGCGGCGGCATAGACCTCCTCCGCGCTCAGCGAGGTGAGGCAGAGAAAGCCGATATCGCACTCTTTGTGCAGGCAGGTGACGCAGCCGACCTCTTTGTGCAGCACCACATGCCCCTCGCCGAGCGGTTTCCATCGCTGCGGCGAGAGGCCGCGGTTGTTGCGGCCGAAAATATCGACGACCGGCGTGCCGACGGCGGCGGCGATATGCACCGGCCCGGAGTCATTCGAAATCAGCAGCCGGCAGTGGCGCAGGAGCGCGGCCAGCTCGGCGAGGTTCAGCTGCCCGGCCAGATTCAGCGCGGGATGGCGCATCGCCGAAGCCACCTGGTGGGCAAAAACCGCATCCGGCTCGTCCGCCACCAGGCAGATCCGTGCCTTCTGCTGCGCGATGAGCCGGTCGGCCACCTCGGCAAACCGCTCCGGCATCCACCGCTTGGACACGCAGCTGGCCGAGGGATGCACCGCGATCAGCCGTGCGGCGGCATCGGGGGGCGATGCCGACAACAACGTTTCGATGCGGTGGTTGGCCGCGGCCTGAATCGGCACGTGCGGGCGGGGATCGGCCGCCTCGATGCCGAAGAGCCTCAGCATGTCGAGCGTGTAGAGCGCTTCATGCCGGGCGCCTTCCTGCTTGCGGTGCGGCAGCGGATGGGTCAGCAGGCGCTTCGCCTTCCAGTCATAGCCGACGCGGATTGGGATGCCGGCCAGCCACGGGATCCAATGCGACCGGTTGCTCGGATGCAGCATCAGGGCGGTGTCGAATTCATAACGCCGCAATCCCCGGGCGAACCGGAGGGTGCTCCAAGCGCTGCGATGCTCGACCTCTTTATCGTAGAGCAGCACCTCGTTCAGATACGGGTTGCCCTGCACCAGATCCTGGCAGACGCGGCGCACCAGCATCGCGATGAAGGCGTGCGGGAATTTTTGACGCAGTACCTGCACCACCGGTGTTGAGAGCACCACATCACCGATGCGATCGAGCCGGATGACCAGCAGCCGCTTGGGGCTCAGGGGTTCGGCCATCAGCTCAGCAGACCCGCCGCGGCATTGAACACCTCGTCGGCTGAAATGAACCGCATGCATTCATGGCTGTAGCGGCAGAGCGCCTGCTCGCAGGGCGCGCAGAACAGCGCCCGCCGGAGCACCCGGCGCTTGGGCGCCGTCGGGCCGTATTTGGCCGCGTCCGTGGGACCGAAGATCGCCACCGTCGGCGCATTGACGCTCGAGGCCAGGTGCAGTGCCGCCGAATCGTTGGTAATGACCAGCGCGGCGCGCCGCATCAGCGCCCCGAGCTGGCGGATCGTCGTCAGCCCCACGGCGCTGACGGCGCGCTGCTCCATCGCGCCCAAAATCTCCTGGACGATCTCCTCCTCATCCGGCTCGCCGGCGAAGACGACGGAGGCGCCGGATTCCCGGATGAGCCGGTCGGCCACGCGGGCAAAGCCCTCGGCCGGCCAGCGCTTGATATGGCTGCGCGCGCCCGGAGAGATCACGACGAGCCGGGCGCCGTCGGGCAGCTGCCAGCGGCGCCACAGCGTCTCGATGTGCGCGGTATCCTTGGCACTCGTCCAGAGCGCGGTCGTGCCGCCGTTTTCCTCCGGCATGCCGGGCACCTGGGCGCGCAATTTCCACAGATGCCGGTCGCGCATGTGGACCAGACGGCGCGGCGGATAACGCAGGTAGCGCCATGACTCCAGCGGCTTCAAGAGCAGCGGATATGCCGTGTGCCGCAGATCCACGACGAGGTGCGGGCGGTAGCGCCACAGCGCCCAAGCCAGCTTGAGCCGACCGGCTGCGGAGTCGAACGCGCCTGAGTCGACCAGCACCTGCACCCGCGGATCCTCGGCAAAGACCGCCTTCGCGCGCGTGCCTGCGACCAGTGTGAGCTGTGCTTCGGGATACCGCTGATGCAGCGCCGCGACCACCGGGCTGGCCAGAATCGCATCGCCGATATTCGACGGTCCGATCACCAGCACGCGCCGGCCGCCGGCCGGAGAGGAGACCGTCATGCGGCGCGCTCCAGCAAGTTCGACGCGGCGGCATACGCTTCGTCGACGGGAATGGCGTTCATGCCGGCATGCGGCGGGCCGGCGGGCTTCACGCATGGAATCTTCGGACAGCAGTCGGCGTGATGCAGGATGACGGTGCGGTCAGGCAGTCCCAGCGGACCGGTGAGTGCTGGAGAGGTCGGCCCGTAGAGCGCGACCAGCGGCCGTCCCAATGCGGCGGCCAGATGAAGCACGCCGGTGTCATTGGACACGAACAGCCTCGCGCACTCAAGGCAGGCCGCCAGCTGCCGGACGGTGGTCTGCCCTGCGACGACGAGTGCCGGCTGCCGCATGCGCTGCCGCACCGCATTCGCCAATGCCACATCGCCGGGTCCGCCGGTAATCGCCATCTGCACCGGATGTGCTGCGGCAATCCGGTCGCCGAGTTCGGCGAACCGCTCCGGCGCCCACCGCTTATGCGGCCAATTGGCTCCCGGGTGCAGCACCACCAGCGGGCGGCCGTCGGCCAGGCCGCGCGCCTGCAGCCAGGCGCGCGCCGCCTGCCGCTCCTCCTCGGTCACCGTGTATTCGTACCGCCGGGCCTCCCCGGAGAGCCCCATAACTTCCAGCAGCGGCAGATAGCTGAGCGCCTTATGCCGCGGCAGGGATGCCGGCGGCACGCGGTGCGTCAGCAGCCACTGCCCTTTTCCCGACCAGCCGATCCGGCGCGGAATGCCGGCCAGCCGCATGATCAGCGTCCGGGTCAGGCTGCGGCGCAGGACAAACACCGTGTCGAACCGTTGGCGCTTCAGCGCGCGGGCGAGCCGCCAGGCGCCGGCCGGGCCGCGATGCGCGCCGCGCTCATCACATTCGATCATTTCGTCGATGAGCGGGCTGTGCGCCAGCACTTCCCGGCACGCCGAGCGTCCGAGGGCCGCGATGAACGCGCCGGGCTGCTGCATGCGGAGCGATCGCAAAAACGGCGTGGTAAACAGCGTTTCGCCGAACCAGTTGGGCAAGACGACCAAAATCCGCGACATCTCAGGCGTCATCGCTCACCGCCGTTATCGGCGAGCATCCGCCGGGCCGCTTCCTCGTAGACCTCTTCGACCTGCTGCACCATCCGCGAAAGCGCATAGCGCGATGCGGCCACCGCGCGCGCCTCGCCCGCCGACCGGCAGGCCTGCTCGCCGTTGGTCAGCAGCTGGATGACGGCCTTCGCCATGCCCGCCGCATCCCCGGAATCGATCTGCAGGCCCACACCGCTTTCCTGCAGCACCCAGGAGGCGCCGACGCCCCGGCGCACCGCCACGATGGGACGGGCGCTGGCCATCGCCTCCAGCAGCGATAATCCAAATCCTTCTTCTTGCGCGGGCAGAAAGACAAACACCTCCATCAGCGACAGCGCCGTGCGAGTGTGCGGCAGGGCGCCGGTGAAATGGACCGCCTCGGCCAGCTGCAGCGAGGCGGCGAGCTGCTGCAGCGCCTCGCGCTCTTCCCCGTCGCCGATGATCAGCAGATGCGTCTGCGGAACAGCCGCCCGGATCTCCGCCAGGCTGCGGATCAGCTGATCCACGCCCTTGGAGGCGACGAGCCTGGCCACCGTGCCGATGACGCGCGATTTCGCCGGCAGCCCGGCCAGCGTCCGCAGCTGCTGCTGCGCAGAGGGCTCCACCGGCGCGGCGAATAAGTCGGTGTCGATGCCATGGGGAATAAGCCGGATGCGCTGCTCCGGCACGCCGAAGTCGCGCTGCAGATGCTGGCGGACCGGTTCGCTGATCGCAATCGTCAGATCCCCGGTGCAGGGCCACAATTTCCGGCCCAGGTTGGGACGGAAAAATCCGTGCCACGTCGCGACATATGGGATGCGCAGCCGGCGCGACAGCAGCCCGGCGACCACCTGTCCTACGCGGGTGTGGGCATGCAGCAGATCCACGCCTTCATTCGACAGGCGGTCGGCCAGCTCCCACGCCGAGGCCAGCACCTGCGGGCTGAACTCCATGCTGGTCTGCAGCGGCACCGGCCAGTGGGTCAGGCCCATCATCGCGGCCTGGGATTCGAGCTGCCCGCCTTCGGAGGCGATGCGGCAGAGATGGCCGCGCTGCGTCAGCGCCCCGGAGAGCGACAGCACGTGGCTGCTGACGCCGCCGACGTTCAGATGGGAGGTTAAGTGCAGGATCTTCATCCCGCGGCCGCCAATTTTACACGCTCGGAATCCGCCAGCAACGCGAGCACCGCCTGCAGCACCTCTTCAACACCGATGCGCTTCATGCAGGCATGGGTGATCGTGCGGCACTGGGGCGAGTAGCACGGGCTGCAGAAAACATCCTTGTGAATGACGGTGCCGCGGAAATTCGGCGGCAGGTGGCGGCGCGCATCGGTGGGGCCGAACAGTGCTACCGTGGGCGTGCCCATGGCCGAGGCCACGTGCAGCGACGAGGAGTCCTGCGCCAGAAAGACGTGGCACTGTTTGATCACGCAGGCCAGCTCCATCAGCGAGGTCTTTCCGATCAGCATCGTCGGCGCGGAAGAAATATGGGAACGCAGGATGCCGGCCAGCCCCTGCTCATCCGGGCCGCCGGTCACGACGACGTGAACGTTCTGCCGGCTGAGCGCATCGCAGAGTGCTGCCCACCGCTCGATATCCCAGCGCTTGGTTTGCCACCGTCCGCTGCCGCCCGGATGCACCCCAATGATGGTCCGGCCGGGCTCCACCGGCCCCAGCAGCTTGGCGGCGGAGGCTTCATCCTCCGGCGAAGGCCACAACTCCAACTGGTCCCCGTCGATGGCGAATGCCGACTGCCGCAGCAGATGCTGCTGCTGCGCGACGGGGGCGAGCACGACGCGCGGCACGCGGACGCCGCGGTTGAGCAGCCAGCGGAATTTCCGGCGGTAGCCGATGCGCACCGGCACGCCGGCCAGCCAGGCCATCGCATGCGTTTTGCGGCTGTTCTGCAGGTCCACGGACAGGTCAAACGCTTCCCGCCGCAGCCGCTGCACGAACCGCAGATGCCAGATCGGCCCGCGGTCTTTGCCGCGCGAATCATAGACGATGATGTCGTCCAGGTACGGGCAGTGCGCGACCGCCTCATACGAGGCGCGCCCCACCGCCAGCGTCAGACGGCCTTTCGGAAACTGGCGGCGCAGCGCGCGCAGGCTCGGCGTGGAGAGAATCACGTCGCCCAGCGCGCTGAGCTTCCAGATAAGCACCCGCGGCTGCGTCAGGCATTCCTCATAGACGGCTAGCGTCCGGTCGACCATCGCCTCAGCGCTCCATGACGCTTCGACCCGCCGCCGCCCCTCCTCCACGCACCGCTGTCGCAGCGGCGCGTCCGTGAGCAGCCGCGCGATGGCCTCGGAGAGCGCGTGGGGATCGCCCGGCGCAACGAGCAGGCCGTTGCGCCCATGCTCGATCAGCTCGCTCAGCGCCCCGGCCTGCGAGGCGACCACCGGACGGCCCACCGCCATCGCTTCCACCACGGTGCGGCCGAACGATTCCGGATAGGTCGACGGAGAGATCACCAGGTCCATCGACGCGATCAGCGATGGCATATCCTGCCGGACGCCCAGCCACTCGACGGCCTCCTCGACTTTCAGTTCGGCGATCAGCGCCTCGAGCGTGCGGTGCATCGGCGAGCCGGGCACATCGCCGGCCAGGCACAGCCTCACCGGCAGGCCATCCCGCACCAGGCGCGCAATCGCGCGGATCGCCACCGCCTGCCCTTTGATCGGGCTCAGCCGGCCAAACAGGCCGATCCGCCAGCGGCCCTCCGGCGCCTGGCGCGGCGCCGACCAGACGAACTCTTCTAAATCCACACCGCGGGGAATAACGCGCAGCCGCTCGCGCGGCACGCCGAAGCGCTCCACGAGATAGCGGCCGAGCGCCTCGGAGGGCACGATCACCGTGCGGCCCCACGCCATGACGCGCGAGGCAGGGTGCGGCTTGTAAAATCCGTGGGCGGTGGTGATGAAGGGCCGCTGCGTCTGCCGGGCCGCCAGCCAGCCGATCCAGCCGGGCACGCGCGAACGGGCGTGCACGAGATCCACCTGCGTGGAGCGGATGATGCGCGTAACCTGCGGCAGGCATCGCAGCATGACGGCTGGATGCTTATCATGCACCGGCAGCACGTAATGCGTCACACCGTCCGGCAATTGCTCGACCATCGGCCCGCCGGAGGAGATGATGCTGACCCGGTGGCCGCGACGCGTCAGGCCGTGCGCCAGATCCACGACGCCGCGCTCCACCCCGCCGACGGTCAAGCCGGGCAACATCTGCAGCACATGCATCAGAGCAGCTTTCCGACCGCGTCCCGCACCTGCGCGAAGGTGTCCAGGCGCTTGGCGGCAGGCTCCTTGGCCGCGCGCTGAATCGCAAGACTCAGTTCAGGCAGCGGTACTGCGCGCGCATAGCCTTCGGCCTCCAGGCCGCGCAGAAACCGCTGATGTTTTGTCAGCGCCCGGCGGTTGCCGCGGCGCAGCGGCGGCTCGACGATCACGACCCGTCGGCCGCTGGCGCAGGCTTCGGAAACCATGGAGATGCTTTCTCCCGTCACCACCGCCACCTCCGCTGCGCCCAGCATTCCGTCCATCGTCCCGTCGAGCAGATCCTTACTGGCGAGGAGCAGCAGGCGGCAGCGCGAATGCCGCCCCAGCCGCTCGGCCAAGAGCCGCTCGATGCCCTCGGACGTGCGGCGCGACGTGGTGACCAGGCAGTCGCCGTGCAGCCGCTCGCAGGCCGCGAGGACCTGCGCGATGAGCGCTTCCGCGAATGCCGGCGTCAGCTCGTAATCTTCCGTATCCCCGCCGATAAAGACCGCCACCGTCGCTGAGGCGCTGTCAGCGGCGGCGCGATAGCGCGGATGCGCGCGAAGCCGCTCACCCGCCTGGCTCAGCTGCGTCTCCTCGGCGGACGTCGCCACAGCCCCCGGGGTGATGACGACATTGGCCCGCTGCGGCAGCGCATCATGGCGGGGCGCGATCACGAGATCAAACCGCGCCAGCGGCACGGGGGCCGGATTCATGATCACGACCGATTT